>OHPL01001486.1_pt1 | contig 11834 bp, 8 predicted proteins | sample 1577711 | NCBI WGS metagenome assembly OHPL01 (sample SAMEA3879538, study PRJEB24766) | human gut metagenome | biome: human-associated habitat; feature: feces | place: USA | collected 1985/1987
ACGCCTTTTTCAGGGCTTGTAATATTAAACGAATAAACCAGCGACTGAAAAAGCGGCATGAGGAAGAAATATACTGCACCTATAAACCACAACGCTATAAACGCATATCCGTATAAAGCCTTTCTTCGCTCATAAGGAATTCTCATTCCCTTTGTCTTTGCTTCCTTAGGAGGCTTAACAGCCTTTGTCTTTACTGCTGTACTCATTATTCCTCATTGCCTCCTTCCTCTAAACATTTGCTTATATCAATTTCCGATCCGTTTACCTTTACGGTCTTATTTGTGAGATCCACTTCAACCGTTGCCTTGTCTTCGCCGTCCTCTGTTCCGTAAGTAGTTGTAGCTACTGCGTTTTCCGTGTCATACTCATAGTTTGTGATGACATATTTTCCGAGGTCACCCAAGATTGTTTTAACGGCTTGCGACTGATTAGCTGCTGTATCGATCCAATCCTTATAATTTGCATAATATAAATCGTTGTAATCAGTATCAAGCAAAACGGATGCATCAGCGTAAATCATATCGTAGTGTACAGAAGAGCCGTATGCGAGTGCAAGTAGGAATGTTTCGTCCGAGTTTGAGCTTGCATTAATTGCCTTTGTTGAGTACGGAACATATCCGTGAACTATCATCTGATAAAGCGGAATATCGTAGTCCACAATGTTAAATCCACTTGAGTAAACAGGTACGTTTGTTATATGGTCAACATAAGGAAGTATATAAGCGTTAGCCTGATCTGCAAGAATCGAACCAATATTCTTCTGAGCGTCTATATAACCGTTAACGATTGTTTCAAGCGTTGATTTTCTGTTAAAGTAGTTGCTTGATGAATAATCAGATACCAGCTTTGAAGAATATCCGCCTAACGAGATGTTTTTGATTTCCTCATCCTGATAGCTCTCAATAAGCTCTGAAAATACCTTTGTATAAGCAGTAGGAGTTAAAAGTGCCGGGGCAACTCCCGATTCTGCACCGAATGCAGGATTATATCTTGTTTGTCTTGAATACGAATTAGAAACTCTTATAGCTGTGCTTGTAAATGTGAAATAGCCCCATGTGCTGCTTTCCATTTCCATATTATCCATTGCAGGATAAATTACAACTCCGTTTTCCTTTCCGTAATCAATAAGGTCGCGGAAATCATCATCTCCGCCTACAGTTGACGCTGCATCGGCAGATGTTGAAATTTTTCCATCTATAGATTTTGACGTCCAATCGTTGTAATTTACGACCATGTCGTCAGCGCCTGCGTCTTTAAGCTTTTGAAGAATTTCCTTAGCCTGTTCAAATGTTGTTATCTCGGTCTGTAAATCAAAAGGAATTCCCAGAATAGATTTTGATTTAATTACTCCACCGAAGAAGTCAACATAAAGACTTGTGCTGTCGTCGCCGACTTTTGATGTCATAGAGGTTTTGTCGATAAGATAATCTCTGTAAACCTTAGCAACATCAGCATAGTTGATCTCATCGTTTTTCTCTTCAGTTGTAAGCGGGTAATAAGTAACCGCTATCGTTCCAAGCTTAATGTCGCCCTTTTCAAAAACCTTAAGAGCTGTATTCTCTCCGCTGAGCTCAAAGTCATCCGATCCACGAAGCTCAAAATCATAATACAAAGAGTTATACGTCTGGTTGCCCTGACCGTTTATCTGTGCGTTAACCGTAACATCAGAATCACCGTCTGTAACAATTGCAACCAATGCCTTGTTATTCATAACATGAGCGCCGAGCGGCAAGTACGCCTGCTCCATTATTCTTGGCTGCTGTAGAGGTACGTTTGTATAATTTCTTCCGTAAACCTTTTGCGAATAAACGGTTGAGTAGTTTCCCTTGCCGTTGTTGTAATTAATAACAGCACCTGTTCCGTCAGGAATTATCATATATCCATCTACAGGCTTTTCGCCGGCGTCCGTTTCCGGTGCAGCGGCAAAATAAGGAGTAAGCTGAATATCAGTAATTACAAGTCCGTCTTCGCCGTCCGGGTCTTCCTCTTCAATTTTTGATGTATCACAAGAAACCGTCAATCCCTTGTCGGTAAGCTTGTAATCAACAGGTATTACAAATCCCTCTTTAGTAAAACTATATGTTATTGTAATTCCATCGCTGTTAGTTTCAATTGAAGTTTCAGCAGAAGTTGATCTTCTTGACTTTGTTCCCGAATAAACGGTATTGGAAGTTCTGTTTGAACGATTACCGTATGTTACAACAAGACCGGAGCTAAGCTGTTGTCTTTGTGCGTTCTTCATAAACGGATTTCTCGCCGACGGATTGATTACAGTGTCATCCGCTAAAGCGTTAATCGGTGTACTCCACCAGTAGTTTTTCTGTCCGTTGCTCTCGTCAAGTAAGCATACTCTTGCGTTCTCCTCATCATAGTAAAGTGAAAGATCACCCTGCGTTGTAGCAAGCTCGCAAGCCTTAAGTGCTTCTTCGTCCGTAATTTTATCCGGAAGTTCGTCCTTAGCTTCCTGCTGTTCTTCCTTTGTTGCGCCCTCGTCAACCTGTGACGTTTCTTCAGCAGCGCCTGTTTCTTCCTCTTCAGCAAATGCATTCATCATACCAACAGGTAAAAGCATGGTAATCGCTAATGCACATGCTATAAGTCTTTTAAATTTATCTTTATGCATCATGTTACCTCCTTTAACCTCTTATACGGTATGTTATTTCCGTATAAATCTGATAGAAAAATGCATATACCTGCTGGAACAAGCTTATTAGCAATACTGCCAAAAACAGGATAATAAGCATTGCGACTATCGTTAGTACAATAGAAAGAATCGTTTTTGAGAATGAATACTGATGAACAGCTCTCATGCCTTGAATCATAAGTACTACAGACCAGCCAATTCCAACATACTGGAATATATATACCCAAACTGATTCATCAAGAGTCATAAAGTTTGATAGGAATACGGATATATACGTACCGAAAATATACGGTACCAAAGCATATGCCGAATTTATACAAACCTTTTTCATCGTTCCCTCTCCGTCGAGAAGCGTACATATTGACCAGTTACCGATAACCCATGTCGCAAAATAAACTACTGACTGAACTATAAAGGGTACGATATTAAATAACTTCTGCGGCTCCGTTGTGTACTGGAAGCCTTTAAATCTTTCACTTGCAACCATTGCTATAAACAAAAGTACAACAATGATAAATGAATACTTAAGTGAGCCTTTTTTCTTCCAGCGCAAATCCTCAAAGCCCTCTACAGGATGGAAAATAACATGTCTTATCCAACCAAGTTCAGAAAATTCATACATTGCTATTTTCCTCCTTTCTTAGCTTTCTTTTTGCCGATAATTCCTTTTTTAGAAAGTACCTTCAAAACTATCAGAGCAACTATTATCACTAAAAGTACAATTATTATAGCTGTAAAATTATCCGACAACACCTGCTCTCTGTGATACTGATATGCCTTGTCATAGCTCTTGTTAGCTTCAGCGTACTCAAAGTACTCCATCGCCTTATCGTAATTTCCGGCGTTTAGCTCAGCTTTTCCGAGTCCGTAATATGCAAGCCAGTATCCACCGTCACGGCTTAGAACTTCTTCCCAAGGTTCCTTAGCCTCTTCATACTTACCCTCATCATAAAGAGTTGCCGCCTTATGAACCATTTTTCCGAACTGCGTTTCGGTAAATACGGTAATATCATTTTTCTTTCCGTCAATTACATAAATCTTTTCGCCTCTTGACTCAACTGCGTTAGGTGCAATAAAAGTGCCCTTTTGGTCTGAGGTCGAGTTTTTAGATCCGAATACGAAAAGCAAATCGTTGTCCTGATTGTACTGGAAAACTCTTCCCGACTCATAATCCAAAACATTGATATTCATATTGTCGCTTATAACAATGTCAGTAAGTCTTGTAGCAAAATCAGCACTGACTTCTGCTGTTGTGAACGTAACAAGATCTCCGAACTTATATGAGTTTCCGGAAGTTGTGTTCCATATGTTGTATCCCGCAGGATTAAGCTTCTTAACTGCATCCTGAGAAGCGTTCGCAGCCTCAGTTACTGTATAAATAAATCCGAGGTTATCAATATCGAAGTTTGCAAATTCTACGTTTACGTTTCTCTCCATCGAAGCCAACTGCTCATTGGAAGCAAACATTCTCCAAACTCTTTGTGCCAAAACCGCAGCAGTTACTTCAACACGGTTAGCACCGTAAAATCCTGTGAACTCTCCGTCAGGAGAAAACTCAACCGCACCCTGTGTTACAGAGGATTCAACAGCGTACACATTTCCTGTACCGTCTGCCAAAACCTTAGTTGGGTTAAAGGTCTTGGATTTGTAAAGCGCTGAGCTTTCAGGCTTTACAAATTCCTGCTCAAGAGTCATAGTTGTTGAGGTTTCAGCAACTGCTCTTACAACTCTTGCATTGTCAGTGTCTGCGATATAAACAACCGGAAGATTGTTCTCATTTACCGTTACATAAAGTCCGCCGGGACTGTTAAATCCCTCTATTTCGCTTCCGGTAATTTTGTTGTATACGCCTACAAGCTGTAAATCGCTGTTAAGTCTTATAATTCTGTTGTTTCCCGAATCCGAAACCCAGAACTCATCAAGGTTAGGCTCATAGAAAAGATCCCTAGCACCTGAAAGGCTGTTGGAAGCATTTTCGGATAAGAATAGTTCATCACCCGGAGTAGAAAGCCTCGAAAGCCCCATACCGCTTCCGGCAACCACCTTATCAACTCTGTAACCGCTCTGCGAAGGAACCGCATCATACCATGCGTCATAATTGTATGATATATACGGCTCGTCAGCTGACGCCGTCATAGCCGTCATGCTGAACACCAGCCCTGCTGCAAGAACGATTGACAATGTTTTCTTTAATTTATTCATTCTTGACACTACTTATCACCATTCCTTTTGTATATTAATAAAACCTTTTAGTCCTTAATACCCGAATTAGCCATTGTCTCCATTACATTACCCTGAGCAATCATAAATACAAGCAATGGCGGAAGCATAAGTAGTACCGCTGTTGCAAAAGTTACACCCTGACGTGCAATACCTGACGCTGAGATCTGCTGCATAATTGTAGGCAGCGTTTTCAGCTCCTCTGAGTAGATCAAAACTCCGCCCTGTACTTGCCAAGCAGCCTGAAATGCAAAAATTAAAAGTGTCATCATAGCAGGCTTCGAGTTAGGTATTACCACCTGCCAACAGATTCTGAAAAGTCCCGCACCGTCTACACGAGCTGCCTCTATCATAGAATCATGTATCGTAGAAATACTCTGTCTCATAAGGAAGAGGTTCATCGGCATCGCTACGCTCGGAAGAATCAAAGCCCAGTATGTGTCGATCATACCGAGTGTTGCCATTACGAGGAATTGCATGATCCACAATGCAGATGATGTAAACAAAAGAGCTGTTACAATAATTTTATTTATTGCCGCACCGCCCGGGAATTTGCACTTAGCCAATACAAACGCCGCACAGCAGCAGACAAAAATATTGGAAATTGTAATAACTATTGTAATAAATACGCTGTTAAATAAATATCTCGAAAGCGGAACCCATAAACTCGATGCAACCTTAAACATGGCTGAATAGTTATCGAGAGTAGGCTCTAATACATACAGCTTCGGTGGGAATACGAAAAGCTCGTGAACCGGCTTAAACGATTGTATAACCGCATAGTAAAGCGGAAATATCATGAATATTCCCAAAAGCACAAGGAAGATAAAGATTACAATGTCTCCGCCGAGAGAACTGCTCGATTTTCTCTTTCTCTTCTTAACATGAACCTTATTGATGTCAAGGTTCTTCTGTCTTTTTCTAAGCCTCTTAAGGGCTTTTTCTTGTTTCTTTTTCTCTTTTTCGCTGAGTCCCATTCTGTAATCTCACCTCCTAATCCAAATACTTGGCAAGCAGCCAGTTAATAAACTTATTCGCTAAAAGCATCGCTGCAAACAATACGAAACATATTGCCGATGCATATCCCATCTCATAACGAATAGTACCGTAGTCTGTTGCGTGGTTCATAACGGTATGTGCTACATAGTCCGTTGAAGGAAGACCTACCAAAGACTGTCCTACAACTCCGACTGTAAAAGCTGACGAAATCTGTAAAACTGCTGCGAACAGAAGCTGTGGTCCCATTGACGGTATTGTAATTGAGAAAAGCTCCTGCCAGCGGTTTTTAATTCCCTCGATAGCACCCGCCTCGTACATCGATTTGTCTATGTTCTGGAAACCTGCACGAAGAGCAAGGAATCCTGCTCCCATTGAAATCCAAAGCTGAACGATAACTACAACCGTAAAGATATAGGTCGTATCGGTAAGCCACTGTACAGGCGAACTGATTATTCCAAGATCCAAAAGCACCGAGTTAAAGTATCCGTATGTGTCTCCTGAGAAGAGGAGCTGCCAGATAACGTATACTGACGGTGTCATTGACGGAGCATAGAATACAAATGTAAATATTGTTTTCAAAACCGGGTGCATTTCGTTGATAAGCCATGCTAAGAAGAACGAAAGCACATACGAAAACGGTCCTGTGAAGATTGCCATTACAAGTGTGTTTTTAACGGCGATCATAAATACATCATCATTTAAAAACAGCGTTGTAAAATTTGAAAGTCCGATAAACTGCGGAAGCTGTACCATGTTAAAGTTTGTAAATCCCATAGGGAGCGACATGAGTACAGGAATGATTGTGAAGATCGTAAACAGAATCATAAACGGAGCAAGCATTCCGTAACATCCGATGTTATTTCTCATCAGGTGAAGAGTATACTTAAACTTGCCCTGGTTCTTAAGCGGACCTGCAACTTTTGTTTTTGCCATTTAGTTTACTCCCCCTTTTCTTTCTTGCCGACCGATAAGTTAAGGTCGTTGATCTTACGTTCAATTTCGCTGTTGATATCCTTATTGTACCACATTAATGTATCTCTAGGATTCTCAGCGTTATTAACTGTTTCTCTGAAGGCATTCATTATATTTCTCGTAACCGCATACGAAGCAGGAATTACAGGAATCTCTTTCTGTACTGCAAATTGTGCCTGAAGCTTTTCCATATCAGTTGTGCTCCATGAAAGCTCCTTTAGTGCTTCAACGTTTGCAGTATCAAATCTTCCCATCGTACCCATTAAAGCTTCGATGTCGTTTCCGTAGGTTACCTGAGTTTCCTTTTCTGTAAACCATTTTACAAAGTTCCATGCTGCTTCTTGATTTTCAGCCTTCTTAAATACAATAGCTCCTGTTCCCTGTGAAGAAGCCGAATGATCAATGGTTCCGTCCTCCTTGAGAGTTCCCGGTACATGAGTCATTCCCCAGCATCCCTTTATCTCAGGAGCGGATACAGTTACCTGATTATAGAAGGTATACGGCTGAATTAAAAGCGGCATATCTCCTGTTCTGAATCTGGTAAATCCGTCATACTGCTGTGAAAATGAGTACGTAGTATAGAACTTTGTCCATGTGTTGAACGCATCAATTGCTGTCTGATCATCAAATGTAGTCTGCGACTGATCTTCTGTATAATAGTTAAGTCCCTGCTGGAGCATGAGCATTGCAAATGTATTACCCGCCTCAACAGTTGTGGAAACTACTGCTGTACCGTTTGCCGATGTATTCTGAGTAATAGGAAGTACAAGTCCAACCTCCATGTAATTACTCTGAAGCACCGGAAGTACATCTATAAGATCATCCCATGTCTGAATATCTCTCTCAGCATCGATTCCATACTCAGCTAAAATGTCTTCTCTGTAGAACATCATCGGGATCGTCTGGCTTACCGGAAGTCCGTACGTTCCTCCGTTGTACTGATATAAAACAGTAGCGTTTTCCTGGAATCTCTTTGTTACCTCGTCATAATCATCAAAGGTTGTAAGATCTGTTAAAACATCACGGGCAGCAAGCTGAATCGGGAAATCTCCTCCGATAAATAATGCTATATCCGGTCCTTTTCCTGCAAGTGTAGCTTCAACAATACCTCCCTGAACAAGGTTTACGGTAATTTTTGTATCGCTGTTAGGATTAAAGCTGCTCTCTACAAGCTGATTTACGATCTGAGCCTGATCTCGTCCGAGGGATACCCAGCATACCAGTGAATCCTCACTTTCAGTTGAAAGCGAGTTGTAATCCTCAAAGAACGAACCGATAAATGACTTGAATCCAAATGACAAGCTATCAAGGAATCCCTCGTCTACAGGGTCGAAATCCTTTGATGCCGGAGCAAGCTGAATTATATCGACCTCAAGAGGCTGACCTCTGTACTCTCTCATCCAAGAAGATACCGATGTGATATTATCCTTGATCTGAGAAAGGTTAGAAGGAATGTTTATCGGTCTGTTAACGCAGTTGTCCAAAACAATCGCCATTTTTTCAAGGGTAATCGCTTCTGAACCGCCCGTTCCCGAAAGATCCTCAATTTCCTTTTTCTTAGCTTTAAGTTCAGAACTGAATCTGCTGAACTCATCTAATATCTCAGGAATAACCTTTTCAATCTGATAATCGTTATATTCGTCCGGATCAGGACCTGTGATCTGACGAATTCTTCTGTAATAACCGGTTATTTCGTATACAAGCGAATCAAGCTCCGCCATTATATCTCCGATTTCACCCGGTATAGCCTCAAGCGACATTGTGTGCTTTCCGGCTTCCAGATAATAATACATATCATTTCCGGCTTGATCCTTAGGAGTTGTTACCTCCCAGTCGGTTGAATAGTAAAATTTAATCTGACCGCTTTCGGTATTAGGAATCTTTCCGTCGATGAAGAGCTTTCTGTTTGAATAGAAGCCTCTCATCTGATCCTGTCTTCCTCTTATACCTATTTTATAATAGCCTGCTGTTTTAACTTCAAATTCCCATGTAATAGACTGAGTTGACTTAGACCAGTTTCCTGCACCTATTGTATTGTACTTTGTCTTTGTAGGATCGGAAGGCTGTGTGATTGACGAATTTCTGTCGTTTGTAGGATACAAGCTTCTGTCGGATTTGTAAATTGCATCCTCACCCTGAATAGTGATGACATCAGCATCTATATTCGCATCAAGCTCCGAATTGCTTGGAGCTTCATACAACTCAGTTGTAGGCTCCTGTGCAAGCTTGATACTTTCAATAGCAAACTGAGCTTTTACAGATTCTAAAGTGACGGTATGATCTCCGGCTTCAAAGTAAAACCAAAGTGCATCACCGTAAAGTCCGTCACCGTCTTTTAAGAACTCCTCCTGCCAACAAACATCTTCAACCTGTCCCGGTCTTATGTCGTTGTCGTTGACGTCCTGCTTTATAGCCTCTTTGTTTACCCATCTCTTTGACAGTGTAATTCTTGAAGCGGTATCGTAAGGAGAAGCGCCGTCGATCTGAAAATCAAACTCAACTCCGTCCGTTCCGCCGGCTAAAGCCTCATAACTAAACTTAACAGCATAAACTCCCGATTCCTTGACGGTTACCGGAAATGTTATGCTTCCCGTTTGATTAGCCCATTTAAGAGCAGTCTTTCCGTCAACATCCTCAACTGAAAGCTGTGCATCTGCACTTCCGGTATACTTCGGCTGTTTCTGAGCCGAGTAAATATAGCCTTCATCATCAGCTACCTCAGGCCGCACAGCGTCTTTATACTTTGCACGGTATTCTGTGTATGAAAGAGTATCAGAAGACGCTTCTTCAATATCAATATCGCTTTCAGAATCAGACGCAGCAACTTTTACATCCTGCTTTTCATCCTCTGCGTATACCGCAACAGCAGTTGAAGCAGCCATTGTCATAGCGAGCGATATTGCTAAAACTCTTTTCAAAAGTTTGTGTTTCACAGTGTATCCACCTTTCCTATAAATGTATTTGCCGATTTATTATTCCCTCTAACGGGTGAAAACGTTACTTATCAGGTTGATTTGAAAACAAGGATTTTCTTAGCTTCCTCATCAACCTCAACCTTTAGCTTATCTCCGCCCTTAATTCCGAGCGTTTCAAGATAATCCTTAGGAATTTGAAGCCTTCCCGAACGATCAAGAACAATAAGCTCTTCATGCTGCGGCTCCTGTTCCTGCTCCTCGATTTGATCCGGATCGATCTCACCGAGATTTCCTCCGAGATCATTAAGCTCCTCTGCATAAGATTTCTTTCTTATGATTTCAGAGCTTGTTCTTCCGTCCCTTATAGCAACTACTCTGTCGATATGCTTTGAAAGCTTAACATCATGAGTAACTATTACTATTGTAAGTCCTTCTTTTTTATTTAGCTCCTTAAATATGTCAAGAATTACTTTCGATGTTTTTGTGTCCACCGCTCCTGTAGGCTCGTCAGCAAGCAAAAGCTTCGGTGAATTTGCAAGTGCAATAGCGATAGCTACTCTTTGCTGTTCGCCTCCTGACATCTGATCAAGCCTTGAACCGGCTCGGTTTGAAAGCCCAACCTTTTCTAAAAGCTCAAGTGCTCTTTCACGCCGCTGTCCTGAGCCTTTCAAAAGCATCGGCATCTCAACATTTTGAACTGCCGTCAAATACGGAATCAAATTTCTTGCATTGTTTTGCCACACAAAACCGACCGTATTTCTTTTGTAGTCCATATAATCTCTGTCGGTAAACTTCAAAAGATTTTTTCCGTCAACGGTAAGACTTCCTGCGCTTGGCTTATCAAGTCCTCCGAGCATATTCAAAAGCGTACTCTTTCCGCTTCCGGAGTTTCCGACGATTGCCATAAGCTCTCCCCGCTTGACGTCAAGATCAAGTCCTTGAAGAGCGACAACCTCAACCTCGCTTGTTTTATAAATTTTTACAAGGTTTTCACATCTTATCATGTATTCGTCATCAGCAACGGATACATTGTTATCATCAACTAAAGCTTCACTCAACAATCTCACCGTCCTCTAATGTGTAGACCTTATCAGCTACATCCATCATGCTCGGATCGTGAGTTGTCATCACGATAGTCATACCCTCTTTTTCAACAAGCTCTTTAAAAAGCTTTACTATATATAAAGAGGTTTGTGTGTCAAGCTCAGCAGTAGGCTCATCTGCAAAAATAATTTTCGGAGAGTGAGCAATAGCTCTTGCAATCGCTACCCTCTGCTGCTCACCGCCGCTCATTTCAGCAGGACGGTGGTGCATTCTCTTTGCAAGTCCTACGCTTGTAAGACATTCTTTTACTCTTTCATCACGCTTTGCCGCCGGATAGCCAGCAAGCCTGAGTCCGAATTCAACATTTTCATAACCGGTCATGCTGGATATAAGCGCAACAGACTGAAACACAAACGCCATATCAAACCTTCGTTTTTCATCTCTCGCTCTATCGCTGAGCGACGTCACGTCTTGATCCAAAAAGGTGACCTTTCCCGACGTCGGACGGTCAAGACATCCCAGTATATTTATAAGCGTTGTCTTTCCGCTTCCCGATCTTCCTCTTAAGACCGTAAGCTTTTCCTGTTCAATTTCTATATTTATATTTTTAAGAGCATGAACTACGCTTCCATCACCGATTGTAAAATCTCTGCTGATATCTTCAGCAGACAATATACAACTCAACCGCTCACCGCCTTTCTGATGCTTCCGGAAGAGCTTTTGTTTGTGCATTTTGCACATTTCGCGTTTTAAAGTAAAACAAGAATAAGCTTTGTCTCCTATTGGTCAAAAGCTACTATCAGAACATATATTTATTTACCTTTTTTGGCAATTAGAACAAACATTTGCCCGTTAGGACGCAGTTTTCTATTGATAATTATATCAAAAAGCCTTGTTGTTGTCAAGGTTTTGTGGATTTTCACCATATGTTTTACAATATAACAAAATTTCAATTTTTGTGAATAGTGCATAAATATTCTATTTAAAATTTGTTAATATAGACGATAATTTTATGTCGTTTCGGCTTTAATTGTTTAAAC
>OHPL01001501.1_pt1 | contig 11762 bp, 8 predicted proteins | sample 1577711 | NCBI WGS metagenome assembly OHPL01 (sample SAMEA3879538, study PRJEB24766) | human gut metagenome | biome: human-associated habitat; feature: feces | place: USA | collected 1985/1987
GTTGTAACGGTAGTAAATGCAGAGGGTATGCACATGCGTCCCGCAGGAATGATCGCAAAGGCAGCAAAGGAACACCCCGACAGCGAGATCGTTATGAAAGCCAACGGCAAGGAGATCAAGGCTAAGGCTGTAATGCAGATAATGGCAGCAGGCATCAAAAAAGGCACAGACGTTGAGCTGACCGTTTCGGGCGGCGATGAGCAGGCTGTACTTGATGAATTCGTAAAAATGTTCGAGGACGGTTTCGGCGAATAATTACGGGGTTCTCTAAAAGCCCGAACACGAGCAAATTCGTAGAAAATTTGCCGTGAGGGAGGCTTTTAGAGGTTCCATTATGACACAAAAGCATCGGGCGGCGTGAACTGTCCTATGCTTCAACGGGAGGAGCTTATCTATGACAACTTTAAAGGGCAAGGGAGTTTACGGTGCTATCGCACTCGGACGTATTTCCGTTTTCACTCGCAGAGAAGCATCGGTCAAGAGAACTCACATCGAAGATATTGAAGCGGAAAAGGCAAGGCTTGAAAAGGCAAAGGAAAAAGCCACAGAGCAGCTCCGCACGATTTACGAAAAGGCGCTCAAGGAGGTCGGCGAAGCCAATGCACAGATCTTTGAGATACATCAGATGATGATAGAGGACGAGGACTACAACGAGTCTATCGCAAGCATTATCGAAACGCAGTCCGTCAATGCCGAATATGCGGTCGCAGTAACGGCGGACAACTTCTCGGAAATGTTTGCTTCGATGGACGATGCATATATGCAGGCTCGTTCGGCTGATGTCAAGGATATTTCCAACCGTATCATAAGCTGTCTTTCGGACGGGGGAGGTTCGGACGCTGTTTCCGATGAAAAGGTCATAATCTGCGCTGACGACCTCGCACCGAGCGAAACCGTTCAGCTCGACAAGGATAAAGTTCTTGCGTTTGTGACGGCTTTCGGCTCGTCCAATTCGCACACGGCTATCCTTGCAAGAAATATGAATATCCCTGCTGTAATAGGCGTTGGAACGGAGCTTCTTAACACTGTAAAGAGCGGAGTTTTTGCCGCTGTTGACGGCTACACGGGCGAAATTTTCATCGATCCCGATGAGGAGACCGTTGCAAGGCTCGAAAAGAAGCGCAAAGAGGACGAAGAGAAAAAGCATCTCCTGCAGGAACTCAAAGGCAAGGAAAATGTTACGCTTGACGGCAGAAAGATCAACATTTACGCCAACATCGGCAGCGTTGACAACATCGGTGCAGTTCTTGCGAATGATGCAGGCGGAATAGGCTTGTTCCGAAGCGAATTTCTCTACCTCGAAAGCAGCGATTACCCGACCGAGGAGCAGCAGTTCGCCGCTTACAAGCGTGTTATTGAAAGCATGGCAGGCAAAAAGGTCATAATCCGAACTCTTGACATCGGCGCAGACAAGCAGGTCGATTATTTCGGACTGGAAAAGGAAGAAAATCCTGCGCTCGGCTACCGTGCGATAAGAATTTGCCTTACCCGTCCCGAAATTTTCCGAACACAGCTTCGTGCGCTTTACAGAGCATCGGCTTACGGCAATCTCGGCATAATGTTCCCGATGATAACGAGTGTTTCCGAGGTCGAAAAGATACTTGCAATGTGCGGCGAGGTCAGGGAACAGCTCAGAGCGGAGGGTGTTGAGGTCTCCGACAATGTGGAGCTTGGCATTATGATAGAGACCCCTGCGGCTGCGATAATAAGCGATAAGCTTGCGCCGATGGTAGACTTTTTCAGCGTCGGTACGAACGACCTCACGCAGTATACTCTCGCCTGCGACCGTCAGAACGCCAATATTGAGCAGTTCATCGACACTCACCACGAAGCTATTCTTCGTCTTATCGAAATGTCGGCTGAAAACGCTCACAAGCACGGCGCTTGGATAGGCATTTGCGGAGAGCTTGCGGCTGACACGAGCCTTACCGAAACGTTCCTGCGAATGGGGATCGACGAGCTTTCCGTTTCGCCTACTTTCGTACTAAAAGTAAGGGACGCAGTAAGAAAATGCGACCTTTCAAAGTAATTTTATAAATTTTCCAACACCGTACAAAGCGAATTGCCTTGTGCGGTATTGGTGTTTAGTATAAAAACCTCCCTCACGGTTAATTTTCTGCGACTTTGCACATCTTTCGCGTTAAAAAAAGCGTACACCTTTCGCAAGCTGAAAGGTGTACGCTTTTGGTTTATTGACTTATCAGCCGCAGCAGTCATTCATCCGGTACTCTGCGTCATTTGCCTTTGCCGTTACTGCGTGAACTTCTTCCTCGGCGAAGTTTTCGCCCTCAGCGCTGTAGCTGTCGGGAACGCCGTCAAAGAATTTGAATGAGCGACCGATAAGTGCGTCAACATCTGTTTCAGGTTTGAGGATGCCAATATCGTGGAGGTCGTTCGCAACATTTGCGAGTGCGTCATAACCGCCCTGAACACTTGGAATGTACTTGTAGCTTCTGAGTATCTCTGCGTTTGCGGAAGCATCACCGCTGACGTATTCGCCCTCGATCTGTATTTTTGCTGCTTCTTCGGGGTTAGCTGCAACGAAAGCCGAGCCTTTGAGAACTGCTCTTGTGAAAGCGGCTGCAATGTCGGGGTGCTTTTCGGCAAGCTCGGACGAAACGAAGCTTACGCAGCAGTATTCGCTCGCATAAGGCTCGGTCGAAGCTGTATCGAGGAGAACTTTCAGACCGTATTCATTTTCTGCGTTCGTTGCAACGGGATCAGGTGTGGAAATAGCGTCAACTGCACCGTTGATGAGTGCAACCGGCTGGTCGGTGGTGCTGTAAACGGCGAATGAAACCTCGCCCGAATCAGCGGAGATGTCAACGCCTGCGGCATTGAGCGCACGCTTTGCTGTGATAGCCTCGGAGCTTGCGAGCGAGCTTGCACCGATAGTTTTTCCTTTTAGATCGGCAATGCTTTCAATGCCCGAATCCGCACGGACAAGTATCTTTGTGCAGCCCGTGTGCATACCCGAGGTGATGACCATGTTAAGTCCGTTTTCAATAGGCTGAATGAACTTTCCGACAAGTCCGAAGCCGCAGTCGATCATTCCCGAGCCGAGAGCTGCCTGAATATCCGAGCCGCCGAAGTCAACTCTTTCCCACTTTATGCCCTCTTCGTCAAAGTAGCCTTTTTCCATTGCGACCTGAAGAGGAGCGTGGCAGAGAGCACCCTGAACCTCGCCAATCTTGAGTACATATTCGTCATCGCTGCCGCTGCCTTTCTGCGAGCAGGCTGTAAAAGATAATGCGAGTGCCGCCGAAACGAGAAGTGCGGCGATTTTTCTGAATTTCATAATATTCCTCCGATTTAAATTGTATATTCAACGTCTTTTTCTCTTCCTGCGAAGTTGAGAATTTTGAGGATCTCATTTCGCAGACGGATAAATTCGGGGTTGTTTCTGTCACGGGGACTCGAAAGGTGAACTTCGAGAACCTCCTCTATCTTAGCAGGGCGAGGGGACATAACAACTATCTTGTTCGAGAGATAAACGGCTTCGTCAACATCGTGAGTTACCATTACCATTGTCATATTCTGCTCAGCCTTTATGCGAAGAAGTTCGTCCTGCATATTCATTCGGGTGAAAGCGTCGAGCGCTCCGAGCGGCTCGTCAAGGAGCAGAGCCTTCGGGTGTCCGATGAGTGCCCTTGCGAGCGAGGCTCTCTGGCACATTCCTCCCGAAAGCTGATGCGGATAGGACTTTTCAAATCCGCTCAATCCGACAAGGTCAACGAACTCTTTAACGGAATCACGTTTTTCTTTGAAAATATGCCTTGCTTTAAGTCCGAACGAAATGTTGTCGTAAATATTCAGCCAAGGGAAAAGGTTCGGGTCCTGGAACACAAGTCCTCGGTCATAATTCGGTTTTGTTATCTTTTCACCGTCAAGGAAAACTGCGCCGTCCGTTGGAGTGTCAAGTCCTGCGAGCAGGCGGAGCATCGTTGATTTTCCGCAGCCTGACGGACCTATAAGGCAGACGAAGTCGCCCTGAGCTATCTTTAAGTCAACGCCGTTGAGAGCGTGAACGATCTCGCCATCGGGGCGCTTGAAATCCTTTTTAACGCCCTTGAATTCAATTGCTCCTACCATTTGATAACTCCCTTCTGCCAAAGCAGTACCTTATCCCTTACCTTGAAAAGAATGGTTATAACAAGATAGAAAAGCACTGCGATAACGATAAGTCCTGCGTAAACGTTGGCATAGCACATCATTTCTTTCTGCCAGTTGACGTACCAGCCCATACCGTACTTTGCGCCGATCATTTCAGCCGTCATAAGCGTTACGAACGATGAGCAGATACCGTTGAAAAGTCCGAGGAAGATGCTTGGCATTGCCGCAGGAACGCCGACCTTGAAGATTTTCCAAAAGTGGTTTGCGCCGAGCGTTGATGCAACTTCAAAGTAGGAATTCTTTACGTTTGAGATGCCGCTTGAGGTGAGAACGACTGTCGGGAACCATACCGAAATGCCGATGATGAATGCACTTGCGGCTCTTGCTGTCGGGAAAACGAGAAGAAATATCGGTATCCAAGCGGTAGAGGGGATAGGTCCGAGGATACGGACGAGAGGGTTTATCCAGTAGCTGAATTTGTCGCTGAAACCGATGCCTACTCCCATAAGGAAGCCCACGATAAGTCCTCCGAAAACGCCTGCCAGAAGTATTCCCGAGGAGTAGCCGACACACTTTAGGATAAGCTCGCTGTCCTCGAAAAGCGTTCCGAAAACTCGGTCAAGCGACGGAAAATAAAGCGTCGGGAGAAGTGCAGTCTTGACAGTTACGATGTTTAAAATATTCAGCACAAGGAAAACTCCTGCGAGGAAAGGCGCTCTGTAAAAAAGCATATCCTTGTCGGACTTTTCTCCCTTTCTGAAATGATTTGCGAGCGCCGCAATGAAATATACGGCGCTAACTGCGATTATGAGCCACGCAAAGTATGGGTGCTTTGCGGCTTGGGGTTTAGATGAATCGGGGACAGCGACAGCAACTATTTCTGCGGCTGCGGCGGAAAGAAGAAGTATCCCCGAGCGGAACAAGGTCTTTTTCATTGGTCTGTCCTTTCGTTCTTTATTTTATATTGCCGACCTTGCTGTCGCCGAAATCGGGTTCTTCGCCAACGGGAGCGAGCAGAAGCTTTTTATAGTAAGCTCTCGCCTGATAAAGTGCGCCGACGGGGTTGTGAGCAAGAACACGGTCTTTCGTGACAAGGGTAGTCGTGATGCCGTTTGCGTATTTGTAGAAAAGACTGTCGTGACCGACGCAAAGTCCGACTACAACGTTGAGGTCGGTCTTTTGCTTGTTGAGGAGCTTTGCCTGCATGATAGGGTTGCACATTACCTTGCCCGTTACGCAGGTGTATTCCTCGGCAACACCGATGTCGGTCTTGTTCACCGAGCCGACCCTACAGCCGATGCCGTAGACTTCAAAACCGTTGAGCTTCAGGATCCTTGCGAAGATTCGGCTTTCCTCGATAAGACCAACGCAGGTCGCAATGCCGATCTTCTTTGCGCCTATCTTGTGTGCGAACTCGATTATCTCTTCAACTCGGGTGTATTTTCCGTAGAAACCGCCCTCGACCTCGGCTGAGGCGATAGCTATTTTGCGGTTCGTGCGGTTCTTTATGTAGAGGTCTGTGACTTCGTTTATCTCCTCCTCGGTGAGAGCCGCTGTCGGGCAGAACTCGGGGTAATTGCCGTTTCTTTTAAGGCAGTTGAGAACGCCGCAGTCCGTGCAGCTGTGGGAGCAGGTCGGGATTTTTTCGTCAGACATAATTTTTCTCCTTTTCAATAAAAAAGCGCAGCATTTCATCATTGCTGCGCATAATTCCACAATTAGTTCATCGGACGGAGCGTCACATTCGGAATACAAAAGCGCAGAGCAGTTTTTTATCCATACAGTTCATACAGCTTCTACAGCACATCATATTTAAGCAAAGCATCTGCGTTTTCTCCTTTATACAAGTACTCCTATATAACATATTAACTTTATATGTTTTGTAGGTATGGCTTTATTATAGCATATAATTCCGATTTGTCAAGAATTTTTTAGGAGAAATATTTGGGTAAAATAACTTTTTGTTTAAATCATACAAAATATAAGTGAAATAGTAGGCCTTTATATTGAATGTTTATGCGAAGTGGATTTTTTCAAAAAAAGTAATAAAATTATCAAAAAGGTATTGACATTGACGTTACGTTATAGTGTAAGATAATATCCAAGGGAGGAAGATAATATGAATATGCAGATAAAGAAATTCGCAAAGCTCACGGGAGTGACCGTGCGCACGCTTCACTATTATGATGAGATCGGACTGCTGAAACCGTCCTCTGTTGACGAACAGAACGGCTATCGTTTCTATGACGAGTGCTGTCTTGAACGAATGCAGGAGATACTGTTCTATCGTGAGCTTGATTTTCCGCTGAAAGAAATTCAGACGATACTGTCCTCTCCCGAATATGACAAAAACACGGCGCTCAAGGGTCAGAAACGGCTGCTGATGCTGAAAAAAGAGCGGCTCGAACGGCTTATATCGGCGCTTGACGATGCAATGAAAGGAGAAAAAATTACTATGAACGCATTTGATAACAGTGAATTTGAGGTTCAGCGTGAAAAATACGCCGCCGAATCAAGGAAAAAATGGGGCGAGACCGCCGCTTACAAGGAGTTCTCTGAAAAGAACCATACAAAGGAACAGCAGAACGAAGCTTTTTCGGGTATGGAAAATCTTATATCGGAATTTGCGGAATGTAAAATCGGCGGAGCATCACCCGACTGCGAAAAGGCGCAGGCTTTGGTGAAGAAATGGCAGGACTTTATCACCGAAAATTTCTACACCTGCACGAAAGAGATACTTTCGGGGCTTGGAGAAATGTACGCCGCTGACAATCGCTTTGCGGCAAACATAGACAGGCACGGCGACGGTACGGCTGAATTTATGTGTGATGCGATAAGAGTTTACTGTGGCTGAAAATGCCCTGTATTTTATACTAAGAACCTGTCTTCACAAGCATATGCGCACGTCTTTTCGGCAAATTTTGCCGCAGACTGCGTTAAAAATCCTTGCCGGGCGAAAGCCCGCCTGCGGATTCTTGCCTTGTCTGCAACAAAATTATGCTCGAAAATCCGCACACATTTCTTATGAAGACAGGTTCTAATCTTTAATCAACCTATATACAAATTCGACAGCTATAACGCAGTCACTCGTCGTCAAGCTCCCTTGTCGGGCGACAGCCCGTCTGCGGTTGATTTCCCGGATTGACAGCGTTCTATCTGCCGTCTTTGTCTACAGAACGATTAAAGATTGGCATTATTTGGATAAAGGTTGATTTTTCGCCAAAAATGCTGTATAATTATACCCATAAAAAGAAGAAACTCCCGTTGTGATATTCTATATGGGAGCTGAAATAAAGGGGTACTGATATGACAAAGCCGGAAAAGATAATGCCTGCCGCACTCGCTGTTCTGACGGTAATGGTTATGACGGCTGCGGCGGAGCTTTCGGGCGAAAAGGAGATACTTTTTCCCGAGATAGCGGCAATCGCGGCAGGTGCGCTCATTGCGCCGAAATTCGCTTGGAAAACAAGCAAGCTGCGGCTGTTCGTGCTGATATGCATAGGCTCGGTGATGGGACTGCTCATATCGATGTTCGTTCCGTTTACGCTCGGGGTAAAGCTTTGTATTGCGTTTCTGGCGGCTTCACTGCTGTTCCGGTTTTCGGAAACGACCTTTGCGCCCGTCATTTCGTCCGTTGTTCTGCCCGTTATGCTCGGGACGGATTCGGCGATATATCCGATAGCGGCGGCTGTGCTGACGTTTCTTATACTTATGGAAAGACTGCTTATTGAGAAGCTTGGGATAGCCGAAAAATCGGAGTTTTCACCTGAACCGATGCCCGATAAAAATGCCATTATCCTGCTTGCGGCAAGGTGGCTCATCGGCAGCATTGCGATAGTTCTGGCTGTCGGAAACGGGTTCGGATTTGCCGCTGCACCGCCGCTGCTTGTAGCGTTTACCGAGTTTTGCCGAAAGGATTCTGCGGTGAGGAAAAGACCCGCTGCAATAACGCTTCTGATAGTCGTCTGTGCGTTTGTCGGGGCGGTGTGCAGGTTTGTTTTTACGCTGCTCGGGTGGAAAATGTTTATTGCGGCAGGAGTGACGATGCTCATTGTCTGCATAATTATGAAGTCGGTGAAGCTGTTCGTTCCGCCTGCTGCTGCGCTGTCCGTGCTGGCGTTTCTCATACCCGAAGAAGCGGTCGTTACATACCCTTTGCAGATAGCGGCAGGAACGTTATTTTTCGTTTCAGCGGGAAGAATTATCGGGAAAATATCCGAGCTACGAACGTCTGAAAGCTGACGGCGTCATTCCCTCATAACGCTTGAAAAGCTTGCAGAAATAGCTTGCTGTGCAGAAGCCGACTTCCTCGGAAATATCCTCGATGCCTTTGTTCGTGCTGACAAGAAGCTCCTTTGCGGCTTGTATTCGGCGTTTTGCGATGTATTCCATCGGACGTGAAGCCAAAGTATTCTTGAAAAGCAGGCAGAGATACTGTTTTGACACGCCCGAAACAGCGCAGAGATCGTCCATAGTTATTTCCGATGCGAAGTTGAAATTGATATAGTCAACGACTTTCATAAGTGCGGAATTAGGTGCGCCCGAAGCCGTTTCTGATGATATCAGACGATAGAACTCAATAAGAAAATCGTACAAGAAGCCCGATGCGCGGTAGTTCCCGAAAACGGAATCCGCACGGAGGGCTTCGTGCATTTTTCGGAAGGTATGTTCAAGCATTTTCGTTTCGGAAAGAGGGAAGATGCTCGGCTCTGTCAGTCCGAAATGCCGCAGGATACCGTCCGAAGCATACCCCGATGGAACTATCCAATGTATGTCCCAGATATCCTCGTTCGGAAAGTACTCGTGCGGATAAAATGCAGGCAGGAACAAGGCTGTGTTGGGTGGGATAATGTGCGTTTCACCGTCAATGAGCAGAGTTCCGCTGCCCTTTGTGCAGTAGAGTATCTGCGGATTAGGAAAACCCTCCGTTCGGACGATATGATCCTGACAGTGCTGCTGTCCCATATTCAGAAGAAAAAGCGGAAGCTCCTTTTCGCCCCGCAGGATAGGATAGTCACAGAAGAACAAAATATTTTTCCTCCATATTCATATTGTTATATTTTTATAATATCATCTATTGACGGCAAAGTCAAGATGTGTTAAAATGTGTTCAACATCATACAACGAAAGGAACGGCTGAATATGAATATTGAACAGATTTCCGCAAAAGGCTCATCCAAAAGCAGAATGATATACCATGAAGACCCACATCAGCTCCACATCGGAACGCTTGAAAAGCACTGCTATTTTATCCCATTTGCAAAGGCGCAGAACCCGTTTGAATGCAGGGAAAAGTCGGAGCGTTTCGAGCTTCTCAACGGCGAATGGAGCTTCCGCTATTATGACAGCATCATCGATCTGGAGGATGATTTCGTTGACGTACCATTTACGGAAACGATACCCGTTCCGTCAAACTGGCAGCTTCACGGCTATGACAAGCCACAGTATACGAACGTCTGCTACCCGATACCGTTCGATCCGCCGTTCGTTCCCGATGATATCCCCGTCGGAGTTTACAGCCGAAGCTATAATTACAAATCGGACGGAATGAGAAAAATTCTCGTTTTTGAGGGCGCTGACAGCTGTATTTACCTTTATATCAACGGCGAATTTGCAGGTTATTCGCAGGTTTCGCACAGCACCTCGGAGTTTGATATAACCTCGCTTCTGCACGAGGGCGAAAACGTCATAACTGCGGCAGTGCTGAAATGGTGTGACGGAACATATCTTGAGGATCAGGACAAGTTCAGATTATCGGGAATTTTCCGTGATGTTTACGTTCTCTCCCGTCCCGAAAAGCGGCTTGAAAATTACGTTGTAAAAACCGAACTGTCGGACGACAATTCTTCGGCGAAGCTGATATTTACACCTTACGGCTGTGACGTTGAAGCCGAGCTTTATGACGGCAAAAACAGGCTTGCGGAGTTTTCCGCAAAGGACGGCGAAACGGTAAGCATTGAAGTTGATGCTCCGAAGCTCTGGTCGGATGAAACGCCGAATCTTTATTCGCTGAAAATCACCGCAGACGAAGAAACGATAGGCGAAAAGGTCGGTTTCAGAAATGTCTGCGTTCGTGACGGCGTTATGAAAATAAACGGCAGGGCTGTAAAATTCCTCGGAGTGAACCGCCACGACAGCTATCCCGAAACGGGTTACTATGCTTCTTATGAGCAGATGAAAAAAGACATCGTTCTTATGAAAAAGCACAACATCAACGCCGTGAGAACGTCGCATTATCCGAATTCGCCGCTGTTTTATCAGCTTTGTGACGAGTACGGACTTTACGTCATCGACGAAGCGGATATGGAGTCGCACGGCTGTGTTGAGGTCTACAACGACTTTAAGTGGAGCGCCGAGAACAGCTATTGCGGAATCGCGATGATTGCCTGCGATGAGCGTTTCAGGACGGCAATATGCGACCGTGCGGAATCGCTTGTGAAGCGTGACATAAACCGCCCATGCGTTGTGTTCTGGTCGCTCGGCAATGAGAGCGGCTACGGCGAAAATATGCTCGCATCGGCAAAGCTTGTAAAGTCGCTCGATGATACAAGGCTCGTGCATTACGAAAGCACACACCGCCTTGACGAAACTCCGCTCGACATTCTTGACGTTGTTTCGGGAATGTACTGGGACATAAACGGAATGAAGGATTTCCTCGGAAATAAGGACGAACACCGCCCGTTCGTGCTTTGCGAATACTGCCACGCAATGGGAAACGGTCCCGGCGACCTTGAAGAATATCACGAAGCTTTCTATTCGAGCGAACGCTTTATCGGCGGCTTTGTGTGGGAATGGAGCGACCACGCTTGTATTCTCGGCACAGCTGCTGACGGAAAGCCGAAGTACGGCTACGGCGGAGATTTCGGTGAAAAGCACAACGACGGAAACTTCTGTATGGACGCACTGAACTACCCCGACAGAACGCCGCACACGGGTCTGCTCGAAGTGAAGCAGGTCTATCGTCCTGTCCGTGTTGAAAAGGGCGAAGCTGACGGAAAATTCATCTTTAAAAGCTATCTTGATTTTGCAAAGGCTGACGAGCTTTTCGACTGCTGCTATGAGATAACCTTTGACGGCGGCATTTCGGCATCGGGCAAGGTCGATTATGCACTTTCGCCAAGGGGAAAAGCTGAAATTTTCGTCCCCGAGGCCGCAGAAAAGCGCAGTGAAGAAAGCTATATCCGCTTCATCTTCACGGCAAAGGCTGACACGCTTTACTGCGAAAAGGGATATGAAGTCTGCTTCGACCAGTTGAAGCTTTGTGACGAAAATAAGGCTTCGGAAAAGCCGAAAAGTTCCGCCGAAATAAGCGTTGAAGACGAAATTTTCTTCGTGCGGATCAGCGTTGGCGAGGTTTCATATCGCTTCAACAAGCGTCTGTCTGCGTTCGATTCGATAAGATCAAAGGGCAGGGAATTGCTCGAAAAGCCGATGTATTTCAACTTCTTCCGTGCGCCCGTTGACAATGACGTTATGAAAGCCGATTGGTACAGAGCGCACCTCAGCGACCACACGGTCAGAAATTACGGTGTAAATGTCGAAAAGACTGCCGACGGTGCAGAAATTTCGCTTCGCCAGTCGTTCGGCTGGAGTATTCATCAGCCATTCGCATATATGGACGTGAAGTATCTCATTTCCGCAGACGGTCT
>OHPL01001504.1_pt1 | contig 11753 bp, 9 predicted proteins | sample 1577711 | NCBI WGS metagenome assembly OHPL01 (sample SAMEA3879538, study PRJEB24766) | human gut metagenome | biome: human-associated habitat; feature: feces | place: USA | collected 1985/1987
AGTTTTTTCAAGCCGCCGTCCACCGCAATGATTTTGTCGAAAGGTTTTTTTTCTATGTTTAGAGGCGTTTTCATTTCGCCGGCGCATACGAGGTAACAACATTTAACGCTTTTTTCCATGCTCTTATTTTAAATTATGAGCCGTAGTTTGTAAAGCGTTGCGGCTTATCCGAAAATATAATGCGGCCATTGATTTTTTTTATAAAGCCCGAAAAAACATTGCTTTATTTATAAATTTTTGTTATAATATTCATGCCCGAATTTGAAGGCGTGAGGTTAAGATGAAAATTTCGCAGCTTCGATATTTCATGACGGTGTGCAGGTACAACAATATTACCAAAGCGGCGGAGGAGCTGTATGTTTCGCAGCCTGCGATTTCCTCCTCAATCAAGGATTTGGAAACCGAATTCGGCGTGAAATTGTTTTACCGTCAGAACAACAAGCTGCTTTTAACCGACGAGGGGGAGTATTTTCTCGACAAGGTCACGGATATTCTGGGCGCGGTGGACATTCTTTCCACGCAGATGAAGGACCTCGGAAACAACCTCAACCACATCAAAATAGGCGTTCCGTCCATGGTGGGCACCTTTCTGTTTCCCGCTATGTTCAGCGCTTACAAGGAGAAATATCCCGAAACCGAGGTGGAAATGCAGGAGTCAGGCTCCTTGCAGGTTGCAAAGAGCGTGGAAAACAACACGCTTGACCTGGGGATTGCAATCATTGACGAGATGCCGTCGGAAAAATTCAACACGCTGCATATCTGCGACACGCAGCTTTGCTTCTGCGTCGGCGCGGGGCACAGGCTGGCAAAAAGGGACAGCGTTGATTTCGCCGATTTGAAGGACGAAAAAATCATACTTTTCAAGTCGGATTCTTATCAGCATATTTACGTAAAAAAGGCATTTGCCTGCGCGGGAGTGGAGCCGCAGGTCATGATTTGCTCCAATCAGCTCTACACGATAAAAAAATTTCTGGAATTTAACAACGTGGGCGCGTTTTTGTTCAATCAGGTGGCGGAGAACGACCCCGAAATTATTGCCATACCGCTCAAAAAGCCCATAAATCTGAGCATAGGACTTATCTGGAACAAAAAAGGCAATCTCTACCACGACGCGGAAAATTTTATCCGTTTTACAAAAAATTTTAAACACAGGTTTGACAGGTTATGAAAAGGGAATTTATACCGATGAGCGGTTTGTACGACATGAATATCGGCGCGCTGAGGATGTATTACGCCCAACGCCCGACGCCTAAGCCCGAAAACGAGGTCAAAAACGTCGTTTTCAGGTGCGACGTTGTCAAGGACAAGGATATTTTGGACGCCTTGAAGGACGTAAAGCACAAGAGCGACTACATAAAGTCGCTTTTGAGGCGCGCTTTGCAGGAGGAAAACGCCGAAAAAGCGCGGACGGAAAAGGAGGAGCTGTCTTGCGCTGCCGAAAGCGCCGCGCAGGAGGCGGCAACGGAGTAATTTTCGGTTGTCCGTTTTTGTATGGAAAAATCAAGCCGCGTTGTATTCAACGCGGCTTTTGTTTTCAGGAACGCGCCTGCGAGGAAAAATCCTCTTCGGAAAAATCCGAAAGTTCGTCCAGCGTTTCCTTGATTAGCTTTGCTGCGAGAGCCATTTGCTGCTTCGTATGCGTTGCGGTGTAGCTTGTCCTCAGCAGTCCCTCTCCTACGGGAGTGGCGGGACTGACCACGGGATTTACGTACACGCCTTTTTCGAGCAGCAGCTTGCAGGCGTAAAAGGTTTTGGCGTCGCCGTAGGTGTATATAGGTATAATGGGCGTAGAGCTTTCTTTTATTGCGATTCCGTAGCCTTTGAGCAGTCCTCTCATGTAGTCGCTTATTTCCGACAGCATACTTACTCTCTCCGGCTCGCGTTTGAGCACTCCGAGCGCAGCGCGCGCGCATTCCACGTTTGCGGGAGTCATGCTCGCGCTGAAAATGAACGGACGGCTTGCATGGCGGATGTATTCGCAGACGACGGCGTCCGCAGCCATGTAACCTCCCAGACTCGCAAGCGACTTGGAAAAGGTGCCCATGATTATGTCAACCTGCTCCGTCAAGCCGAAGTATTCCGCAGTGCCCTTTCCGTACCGTCCCAGCACTCCCAACCCGTGCGCGTCGTCCACCATGACGCGCGCGCCGTATTTTTTTGCAAGCGCTACGATTTCGGGCAGCTTGCATATGTCGCCGCTCATGCTGAAAACTCCGTCGGTGACTATGAGCTTGCCGTAGGAATCCGCCGCGGCGGACAGCTTTGCTTCAAGGTCCGCCATGTCGCTGTGGGCGTATCTTACAAACTTGGCGTAGCTGAGTCTGCTGCCGTCATAAATGCTGGCATGGTTTTCGCGGTCGCAGAAAATTATGTCGTTGCGTCCCGCTATGCCGGAAATAATGCCGAGATTGCTCTGAAAGCCCGTGCCGAAAGTGACGGAATCCTCCTTGCCCAAAAAGTCGGAAAGCTCGCGTTCGAGCGCAATATGAATATCCATGGTGCCGTTGAGAAAACGGCTGCCGCTGCATCCCGAGCCGTATTTGTCAAGCGCTCTTTTCCCCGCCTCCGTCACCTCGGGGTGGGAGGTCAGCCCGAGATAGTTGTTGGAGCCCAACATTATTACCTGTCTCCCGCTCATCTGAACGGAGGTGTCCTGTCTGCTTGTAAGGCTGTGGAAATAGGGGTATATTCCCGCCGCTTTGGCTTCGTCCGCAATGGGAATGCGCTTGCATTTTTCAAAAATATCCAATTTCTACTCTCCTTAGATTGACCGCAAAGGTAAATGCGGTTTTCTTATTTTAGCACAAAATCAAGATTTTGACAAGCGATTGTTAAAAAAGAACGCTGTTTTTTATAGGCGCGCCGACGAATATAATTCGGGAAAAAACAATACGATAAGCGTCGGGTTCGGGGACTTTTCGCGGCAAGACGCACGCCTTGACCCGCCCGACGCGGGCGGCGTCAAATTTAATGCGCGGCTGCGCGAAAGGTTGCCCGAAAACGATTGATTTTTGAGCCTGCCTTTGATATAATCTATTGCGGAATATTTCTCTGATTTCAGAGTCCAAAGGAGCATATAAATTTATGGCTAAAAGAACACCGTTGTATCAGAATCATTTAAATCACGGCGGCAAGGTTGTGGAGTTCGGCGGCTTTGAGCTGCCCGTGCAGTACGGGGCGGGACTCATTGCAGAGCACAACGCCGTGCGCAACGCGGCAGGCTTGTTCGACGTCAGTCACATGGGCGAGTTTCTGCTTGAAGGAAAAAGCGCTTTCGACACAATTCAGAGGCTTATGTCCAACGACATGACGGGGCTTTGCGACGGACAAATCAGGTACACCATGATGCTCAACGAGAGGGGCGGCGAGGTGGACGACCTGTTGGTTTACAGGCTTTCGGAGGAGAAATACCTGCTGGTAGTCAACGCGGGCAACTGCGACAAGGACGCGGCTTGGGTGTCAAACCGTCTGCTTGACGGCACCCGCTTTGAAAATCTGTCGGAAAAAACCGGTCAGGTGGCGCTGCAAGGACCCAAATCGGAGGAGATTTTGCGCAAAATTTTGCCCGAAAGCGAAATACCCGAAAAATACTATACTTTCAAGGTCAGCGACAGGGTTACCGACGGCAGATGTATTGTTTCCCGCACGGGTTACACGGGCGAGGACGGCTTTGAAATTTACTGCCCCGCGGAAAGGACTCCAGAAATTTTTGAAAAAATACTCGACGCAGGCAAGGAATACGGCATTCTGCCCTGCGGTCTGGGAGCGAGAGACACTCTGAGATTCGAGGCGTGCATGCCTCTATACGGCCACGAGCTGAACGAGGACTATCTCGGCCACGAGGTCGGGCTGGGATTCGCTTTGAAAATGGGCAAGCCGGACTTTATCGGCAAAAGGGCGTTGGAGGAGCGCCCCGCGCAGTTCAAGCGCAAGGGCGTGAAGCTTATCGACAAGGGGATTGCCAGAGAGGGCTGCGAGGTGTTCGCCGCGTCCGACGGCAGAAAAATCGGCGTAGTTACGACGGGCACCTACTCTCCCACGTTTCAGCACGCGCTTGCCATGGTGAGAATCGAAAAAAGCTATGAGGAGCCAGAGGTCGTCATAGACGTGAGAGGCAAAAAACTCAGAGCCGAAGTCGTAAAAATGCCTTTTTATAAAAGAGGTTGAAATAAAAATTTATTCAGGAGACAGATAAATGGAAAAATTGTTCAGCAAATCCCACGAGTGGGTAAAAATCGAAGGCAGCAAGGCGCAGATAGGACTTTCCGACTATGCGCAGCAGGAGCTTGGCGACATAGTTTACGTCAATCTTCCCGAATTGGGCAGCGACGTCGAGTGCGGCAAGGCTTTTACCGACATCGAGTCGGTCAAGGCGGTCAGCGAGGTTTTGAGCCCCGTCTGCGGCAAGGTTGTGGCGGTGAACGAAGAGCTTGCCGACGCGCCCGAAAAAATCAACGAAGCTTCCGACGACGCATGGATTGTCGAAGTGGAAATGACCGGCAGGGAAGACGGGCTTATGAACGCCGAGCAGTACGCCGAATTTATCAAGACGCTTTAATTTTTATTTGAAAAGACAGATTCCGTCGGGGAAAGGACGGATTCTGTTTTTTAAAGGAGTGAAAAATGAGTAAATATACTCCGCACACCTCGGCGGACGTAAAAGCCATGCTTGACGCAGTGGGCTTGGACAGTCTGGACGCTCTCTACGCCGACGTGCCCGAAAAGCTTATGCTCAAAAAGCTCGGGCTGGGGCAGGGCATGAGTCAGGCGGCTGTCGAGCGCAAATACGAGAAAACGGCGTCCGAAAACAAGGTGTTCGACACCGTTTTGAGAGGCTGCGGCGCTTACGACCATTTTATACCCGCTGCGGTCAGGTCGCTGGCGGCAAGGAGCGAGTTCGTAACCGCATATACGCCATATCAGCCCGAAATAAGTCAGGGTATTCTTCAAACCATATTCGAATATCAGACGCTCATGTGCGAACTTACCGGCATGGATGTTTCCAATGCTTCGGTTTACGACGTGGGCACCGCCGTCGGCGAAGCCATGATTATGGCTTGCGAAAAGAAAAGCAAGGTTTTGGTTCTCGGCGCGGTCAATCCCGAAACCGTTGCCGTGGCAAAAACTTACGCCTACGCTTCGGGCTTCGAATTGGTGGAAATTCCCCACAAAAACGGCCTTGCCGACCTTGACGCGCTGGAAAAAGCCTTGGACGACAACACCGCGTGCGTGGTGGCGCAGTCGCCCAATTTCTTCGGACTCATCGAGGACATGAAGGCGGTGGGAGACAAGGCGCACGAAAAGGGAGCCAAGTTTGTTTACATATTCAATCCCGTTTCCGCAACGGTGCTTGTTACGCCAAAGGAGTGCGGCGCGGATATTGCCGTGGGCGACGGTCAGCCTTTGGGTATGCCGCTTGCCTTCGGAGGTCCTTATCTGGGAATCCTCACCTGCGACTCCAAGATGAGCAGACGAATGCCCGGCAGAGTGGTGGGACAGACCGTCGACAAAAACGGAAAAACCGCTTACGTACTCACGCTTCAAGCGCGGGAGCAGCACATCAGGCGCGAAAAGGCGTTGAGCAGCATTTGCTCCAACCAAGCGCTGTGCGCCCTGACGGCGGTCGTTTACCTTGCCGTTATGGGACGCGAGGGCATGAGACAGGTTGCGGAGCAGTGCGTTTCCAAAGCGCATTATCTTGCAAAACGTCTGACCGAGGTCAAAGGCGTGAAACTTAAATTCGACGGCGAATTTTTCCATGAATTTGCCATCGAAACGGACAAATACGACGAAAGGCTGGAAAAGGCGCTTGCCGCAAAGGGCATACTAGGCGGTTTGCGTCTTGACGACGGCACGTCGGTGTGGTGCGCGACGGAAAAAGCGTCCAAGTGCGCACTCGACGCGGTTGCGGACGCTTTCGCGGAGGTGAAATGAAATGTTGATTTTTGAAAAATCCGTAAAGGGCAGGACGGGAGTGCTTTTGGACGAGTGCGACGTGCCCGCGGTCGCTTTAAACGCGCCCCGCCGCGCGCAGGAGGCGAGACTGCCCGAAGTGTCCGAAATAGACGTTATCCGTCACTACACCGCGCTCAGCAAAAAGGCTCACGGCGTGGACGACGGCTTTTATCCGCTCGGCAGCTGCACGATGAAGTACAATCCCCGCGTCAACGACGCCGTGGCGGCATTGTCGGGCTTTACGCGCGTACATCCTTTGCAGGGCTTTGAAAACGCTGAGGGCTGCGTCGAGGTTTTGGACGGGCTTTCCGACAAGCTGTGCGAAATCACGGGTATGGACGCCATTACGCTTCAACCCGCAGCAGGCGCTCACGGCGAATTTACCGGCATGATGCTGGTCAAAAAATATCACGAGCACAGAAACGACCTGAAACACAAAAAGATTCTGGTGCCCGATTCGGCGCACGGCACAAACCCCGCAAGCGCGCATATGTGCGGTTTTGAAATAGTTTCGGTGCCAAGCAACGCGGAAGGCGGCGTGGATATAGACGCGCTAAAATCCCTTGTGGGAGAGGACACTGCGGGGCTTATGCTGACAAACCCCAACACGCTTGGCTTGTTTGACAAAAACATACTGGAAATAACCGAAATCGTGCACAATGCGGGAGGGCTGTGCTACTACGACGGAGCCAATCTCAACGCCGTTATGGGAGTGGTGCGTCCGGGAGACATGGGGTTTGACGTAATACACCTCAATCTGCACAAAACATTCAGTACGCCCCACGGCGGCGGCGGTCCGGGAAGCGGTCCCGTCGGCTGCAAAAAGATTCTTGCGTCCTTCCTGCCCGCGCCCGTATTCGGGAAAAAGCCCGAGGGCTACGACGAGTCCTTGTCGATAGGCAAGGTAAAGTGCTTTTACGGCAATTTTCTTGTCGCGCTGCGCGCCGCGGTTTATATCGACACGTTGGGCGCGGAGGGCATAAAGGACGCCGCGCAGAAAGCCGTGCTCAACGCAAATTATCTCATGGAGGGACTCAAAGAGTTTTATCCCGTTGCTTACGACAGAGTGTGTATGCACGAATTCGTGCTGACTTTGGAAAATCTCAAACACGAAAAGGGCGTTTCCGCCATGGACGTTGCAAAGGCGATGCTTGACTACGGCATACATCCGCCAACAATGTACTTCCCGCTGATAGTGCACGAGGATTTGATGTTCGAGCCTACCGAAACGGAAACCAAGGAAACTCTCGACGAAGCAATCAGAGTGTTGGGAGAAATCAGGCAAATTGCGGAAAAAGACGCTCAGAGCCTGCACGAAGCTCCCCACAGAACGATTATCGGCAGAGTGGACGAGGTCAGAGCGGCGAGACAGCCTGTTTTGAAATACGCTTTCAACGATTGACGTTGTTTAAGGACGCGGTTACCGCGTCCTTTTTCGTGTCCAAAAAAGCATCTTGACAATGAAAAAGCCGCCCTTGGCGGGCGGCTTGTCGTCGGAAAATTATTTGCAGAGCTCTTTGAGTTCGTCCAAAGTTTCTTTGAAAATTTTGGCTACCGTCTCGAAGGGCGCGGAGGTTTCCAAATCCACACCCGCGATTCTCAACTCGTTCACGGGGTCGAGACTGCAACCTGTGGAGAGAAATTCCTTGTAGCGTTTTACCGCCGGCTCGCCCTCTTTGAGTATTTTGTCGGCTATGCAGATGGCGCTTGTTATGCCGGTGGCGTACTTGTAGACGTAAAAGCCTCTGTAAAAATGGGGGATACGGCACCATTCGTATCTTATCTGTCTGTTGTGCTCCACTGCGGGACCGTAGTATTTTTTGTTGAGCCCGTAGTAAATGTCGGACAGGCTTTCGTAGTTGAACGGTTTGTCCGTTTCAATCAGCTCGTGCGCCTTTGCCTCGAACTCCGCGAACATGGTCTGACGGAACATGGTCGTGCGTATCGTGTCCAGCAGATAACTTAACAGATATTTGCGCATATCCTTGTCCGTTTCCTTTTTGAGCAGGTGGCGGAGCAGCAGTATTTCGTTGCAGGTGCTTGCCACTTCCGCGACGAAAATGGTGTAGTTGTTCTGTTCTCTTCCCTGAGCCTGACAGCTGTAATAGCTGTGCATGGAGTGTCCGAGCTCGTGCGCGATGGTGAAAACGTCGTGCGTCGTCTTTTCGTAGTTGAGCAAAACGTAAGGGTGAACGCCGTACACGCCCATGGAATAAGCGCCGCTGCGCTTTCCGGGCGTTTCGTACACGTCCATCCAACGCTCGTCGTAAGCTCTTTGCAGCAGTCCCTGATATTCCTCGCCCAAAGGCTTCAAGCCTTCCTTTACCAAAGCGAAAGCCTCGTCGAATTCAAGCGCGAGGTTTGCCGCGGGAATCATGGGATAATTCAAGTCGTACATATTGAGAGTTTCAAGCCCCATGACCTTTTTTCTCAAAGCCATGTATTCGTGCAGCATGGGAAGCGTTTTGTTTACGCTGTCGATGAGGTTGTCGTAAACTTTTCTGTCAACCTCCTCGTAGAACAGCGCTTTTTCTATGGCGCTGCCGAATTTGCGCGCCTTTGCAAAGAAGCAGTCCTGTCTTACGCTGCCGCAGTAAAGACCTGCAATGGTGTTTATTTTCCCTTCGTAGGCTTTGTACCAGGCTTCAAACGCCTGTTTTCTGACCTCCTGCGATGGGTTTTGCATGAGCATACTGTAACTTCCGTGAGAGAGCGCAACAGGCTCGCCGTCCACCTTGACGGTTCCCCAATCCATTTCGCCGTTGTCCAGCCTGCCGAAGGTTTCGCGGAAATATCCCGTCACTTCGCCCGCGTTTGTGAGCAGCTCTTCCGCCTCGGCGGAAAGTACGTGCGCTTTTCCCGCTTTGATTCTGCGCAGGGTGTAATTGTGTTTTTTGAACTGCGGCTTAGACATGATTTCGTCCAGAGTCTTTTCGTCAAGCCTGCTAAGCTCGGGCTGCACGAACGAGGTGGCGACGGAATACTTGTTGTAATTGCTCAAAACCTTGTCCCGCATGGCCTGAACGTCGGTGTTTTTGCTGTCCTCGTCCATTTTCATGTGGGTGTAGCATATCGCTTTTTCAAAAAGCTCCTCGATGTCTCCGGTCAGCTCGAAAAACTCGTAAATGCTTTTTTCGTTGTTCAGCTTTCCCTCGTAATTCTTGATTTTGCCGATAAGCTCGCCCGCCGCCGCGCAGTCCTTTTCGAGCAGCGTCTCGTTTGGATAAATAGCGGACAAATCCCACGTGTATTTGACCGGTATGTCCTGTCTGTTTTCGTAACCCATTGTCTGATTGTCTCCTTGTCTGTCGGTTAGTCCCGAATATTTCCGAGCATTATTTTAACATACCGTCGCGGTTTTTAGTGTGACAAAACAATGAAATAGCTTTTCACCCGACGTCTGACAATACAATAGCCGAAAAAGGAGAGTATATTCGAGGAGGAAAATTTGCTTTTGTGAGTAAACGAAAAAAATAAAATGAGATTAATTGTCAAGTCGGGCAAAGGAAAAAACAGGAACCGCCCAAACGCGGTTTTTTTGTTGACCTTAAAGACGATTTCGTTTATAATGGTTGCACCGTAACAGTCGAGAGACTTAAAAGGGAGGAAAATCGATGAAATCAAAGACAAGGCTTTTGTTGGTCGTTTTGCTGCTTGCGCTGACGTTTACGTTTGCTCTTGCGGCGTGCGAAGGCAAGGACGCGACCCCGGTTTCGGTAGAGGTCGTGAAAAATCCGGACAAGTCCGTTTATCTCGTGGACGACTATCTTGATGTTACCGGAGGCATACTCAAGGTTACTTACAGCAACGGCAAAGCCAAGGAAACGCCCATGACTGCGGATATGGTTCTGTCCGACAAGCTGACAGTGGGCGAAAAGGTAATCACCGTTACATATACGGAAGGGGAAACCAAGCTGACCACGACTTGGAGCGTAAAGGTTTACACCAAGTTTGTCACGGAGCTTGTTCTTGTGAGCAAACCCGCGAAGCTTTCTTACGTCGAGGGGCAGCGGTTTGAATCCGCCGGCATTTCCGTCAAAGCCGTTTACAGAGACGGTTCGGAGGAGGACGTAACGGCAAACGTGTCGTACAGCAAGACCACTCTGTCCGTTGACGACGAGTTCGTGGTCGTATCCTACGGCGAGAGAGCCGTCAAGGTTGAAGTAACCGTCGTTGCCAAAACTCTGACTTCTTTGACCGTCAAGCAGGCTCCCGAAAAGACGGTTTACGTTGCGGGAGAAAAATTCGACGCGACGGGACTGGTGCTCACTGCCGAGTACAACGACGGCACGAGCTTTGACGCGACGTCGCAGTTTTCTTTTGAAGACAGAGCGCTGACTTTGGAGGATACCTTTGTCGTCGTGACCTACAAGGATTATGCCGACGTGACGGCAAATGTTCCCGTTCAGGTCAACTCGGCTCTTACGATAAACGGACAAATCGACACGCAGGCTGTCGCCGCCGTGGAAAGCGCGAAAGAGATTTACAACAAGTTTACCGGCGGGGACGAAAAAACCTACAAGACCTTCGACCAGGTAAAAGCCGAATACGCGAATTTCGCTTTTTACGTAAAGGTAGCGGATATGGATTTTGCGCCGCAGACCTTTACCGTGGGCGGTACGGAATACGACAATCAGGAGCTTGTGACTTTGTCTGTGGGCAACAACGTTTTCGTGAGAGATTTGGTCTGGTACTGGGACAGCAACGACAAAGCGCTTTACGCCTCGGCGATTATCGTGCTGTTTGAAGCGGGCGACGGCGCTGTCAAAATCAACGACACCGATTACCAAATCAACGTGAGCGCTTTGAGCGGCAGCCTTACCGTTTCCAATGTTGCCATGAGCGGCGAAAGCACGGTGGCGCAGAACGAAGGCGAGTATGACGTTGTGCTCAAAAACGGCAGCGATATGCTAAAAATCGCCTATGACGGCGCTGCCGCAACCGATTTGATTATTACGAAAAAGGTTATCGTCAAGGGAGACGAAACCTCCGTCACATACGGTCTGACCACGCCCGAAAGCGATTTGACTCTCGGATATTATCCCAAGTGGGGCGCGACTGCGGAGGACAACGAGAGCGGCGACTACGAGCTTACTTACAGCGTTTACGTTTTCGGCAAGGGACTTGTCGAGCTTAAATTCAACGTGGATATAGACATAGCGCAAGAAACGGGCGCAGAGCAAGCCTGAAACATTGTCAACTGTCAAACGGACCGGTTAAACCGGTCCGTTGTATTTTCTGCGGCAAAAACAAGCGTCAAAACAACTTTTACCGCCGTCGTTGCTTTACTTTTCGTTGACTTTGAAACGGGGATATGCTACAATAAACAGGTATTTTACGTTGCGTATGACTGACGGAAATTCGGCAGGTTACTGCGGGGGAGTACGCAAACGGTTCAAGCCGTCCGTCTGGGCAATTTCTGCTTGCTTTGTCATGCGAAATTGCCTTTTTTGATTTATTTCAGGAGGTAACAAAGGAATCTATGGCGGTTGTCACTATTGTCATGGGAAGCAAAAGCGATTACGAAACGGTGCTTCCCGCTTATGAAATTTTAAGGAAGCTGGGCGTGGACGCGGAGATGAAGGTCATGAGCGCCCACCGCACTCCCGACGAGGTGGCGGAGTTTGCCAAAAACGCGGGAGTTGCATTTGTCGTCGATCAGAGTGCGCCGATCGTTACGATCACCGGATTAAAGCAGCAGGGAAGATATCAGACAGATGAGAAGACCGTAAGTGTTATGCCCACCGATGAAGGCGGAAAATTAAACAGTTTTGCAGCGATCGTGCTGGATTCAGACG
>OHPL01001505.1_pt1 | contig 11750 bp, 9 predicted proteins | sample 1577711 | NCBI WGS metagenome assembly OHPL01 (sample SAMEA3879538, study PRJEB24766) | human gut metagenome | biome: human-associated habitat; feature: feces | place: USA | collected 1985/1987
GATCATACGCACACTCCTTTATCTCTCCTGCTGCGCCGGTTCTTCCTCCCGGAAAAAGGACGCAACATTCTGCTTTGCGGTTTTCAGCTTGAGCAGTTCCTCTTTGGCTTCCTTGTACTGCTCGTAGAATTTTGCCTTTTCGGATGCCAGCTGCGCATACTCGGCTTCCAGTTTCTTCGGGCTGGGCAGCTTGGCGATATCATTTGCCTTGAAATAGGCTGCTGCCGCCCGGTGCGCTGTCAGCTCTGCACGGTGCTGTTCTTCAAAGGCTGCGGGTCGTTTTGCAGCTTTTAACTGCTGTGCGACGCTCTTGGTGCTGGCGTAGGCTGCGACCTGATAGCGCAGCTCTTTGTTGACCTTCATGCGGCCTTCGAGGTCTTTCACCACCGCCAGCGAATCGTGGAACTTGGTGTCAAGCTCTGCGATTCTCTGGTCGAGTGCGTCCTCGTCAGTCAAGCCCTTTTCTTCTAGGAGAATCAAGGTCTGTGCCATGGCTTTGAGGTTGTGTTTTTTCGCCCAACGCTCGTAGCCGATACCCTTGCCCTGCTTCAGCTTCGCTTGGATGTCGATCAGTTTCCTGATGGCATCCTGCTTGGATTGTCCCTTGGGTTTGCGTTCGGCGTTTGCCTGCAACGTGGCAAGCACTGCCGCCTTATCGAACTTGTCACCGAGATGTTTCGCTCGGATAAACTTCGTTCTGCCAGAGGGCAGATAGCTGAGTTGTCCACGGCTTTCCTTGACGGCAATGCCATACTGCTGCATGAGCCTGTCAGAAAATTCTTCAAAGCTGGCAGCACGGTACAATACCGAAGAAATCTGTTTCCGTAAAGTGTCTTTCACGGTTTCAAACTTCTTCTGCCGGGGCGGTTGTCCAGCTGCGGTGAGGGCTGCGTTCTCACGGTCAAGTTTCAACTGGCCACGCCTACGCGCCCAATACTCAGCTTCGCTGACACGCTCTTTCGAGCCGTTGAGCAGGTCAATCTGGTACAGTCCGGCACCCTCACACAGCTCCATGACCTCAACACGCAAGTGCCGCATGGTCTGGGCGGTGCTGGAATGCTTCATGCCCTCGCGCCAGTCGCGGGGCTTCTGCATATAGGGTTTGCGCTCCACTTCTCGTGTTCGGATGCTGCCGATCACGATGTGGACGTGGATATTTCCCGAATGGTTGTGCCCATCCGGGTGAGTGCAGACGATGGCGGGATGACCGGGAAAGTTTTCTTTGCAGAACTGCAAACCGAGGGCTTGCGCTTTCTCCATGGTCAAGCCGTTTTCAACTGCATCCCGTGGGTCAAAGCTGATGATATACTGGTGGCTCTTGATATCTTCCGGGTGGTTGTTCTTGTTGTACTTTCGGTTTGCCAGCAGACAGGCAGTTGCAAACGAGAAATCGCCGCACTCAAGGGTGTCGAGCAGGTACGAATCCCGCAGCTTCGGCTTGCCGTGCTCATCCAGAAGTTGCTTTCCGGTGAACGCGTCGTGCTGGTAAACGAGGTACGCTTCGATGGCGGTGTAGTCCGAGTTTTTAGAGGCGATATGCTTGAGCGTTGCCATACAGTTCACCCAGAACTTTCTCGGCGCTGAGCCGGAATGCGGTCAGGTCTGCAAGTTCGTCAAGGAGTTTCGCCCGGATCTGCTCGGTGTCTGCACCGCCGGAATTGAAGTGCCTTGCAAGCTGGTTGAGGTTGCCGCCCACCTTGCTGCACTGGGCAAGCAAGGTGGAAACAGCGGTCAGGGTTTCTTCTCCGCCGCCTGCAACGATGACCGTTTTCTCGATCTTGACGTTGTGGATGGCACGGCGGATAAAAGTGGAGAGGGAGAGATTTAGGAGTTTGCAAGTGAGTTCCAGTGACGTTTTTTCCTCCGCTGTCACACGGAACTTGATGACGTGCGTTTTGTTGTTCGGCGTGTCGTGGTGCTGGGAATTGCTAGGAATCGGTTGAACATTCGTTTTGGTCATTGTACCTCCTGTCTGTTCGATAACTCCTCGGTGAAGTTATGTAAGCACGACACGCCGTTGCTGTTCGCACCGTCAGGTGCGAACCATGAGCAGGGTTTGGGGCAGGCACGCCCCAACAAGATCACTTCGGAAATGCAGACGCATTGAAGAAGTGAAGTCCCGGATGGACAGGAAATTTTCAAGAATTGAAAATTTGTGGCCACGGGACGGTTCTTGCCCTCTACCGCTGCGCTCAAAACCGTTTCTGGGTAATTGTTTCCGAATTGTTAAGACGCAAAAATAAGTAGAGAGTTCCACTGCTCGTGTATGTTGATCGCCGTTTGCTCCGAACGAAGTTCCTGCCCCTGTTTGTGCAGCGGCGTTGACGGAAAGTCAGTATCACGTTCGGTCGGCTTATGAAATTTTCAAGGTACGTTTCCCATAAAGAAAAATACCGCCCAAGCAGCGCAGCGATGGATTTTGTCGGGGTGAATCGGCGGCAAAATGAATCGGGTGTGTTGCGGGGCGGTAGCTTCTTTCGTGGATTTTTCCTCACTGAAGTGGTGGGTCTCACGGTGATAACCAACCACTTTTGCAGAAGATTTGCAATCAATCTACAAGTTCAGTGGGATTTGTGATAGAGAATATCATGGTTCGTAGGGTACGTCAAGATGATTCCGAAGAAATTATTTATGAATGGAGACAATAGTAAGACTTCTATTATGAATATGATACACTTTACATCATGAAAGAATTTAAGCTGCACAAAGATGATTCAAGCGGATGTGCAATATGCACAATAAGTTTTCTACAGCAAAATACAGATGTGGTCATTTAGCTCTTTTACCAGACAACTTTTTTTGTAAAATAAAAAAATTTGTTGACTTGAAATTGCTTGAAATGTTATCTTGTTGGTAACAAAAGCACGGTGAAGTGCTTGCTACCACACGAAAAGGCAAAACAAAAAAGGAGAGTAAAATGATGAAAAAGCGTATTGCGGCGTTGGTCACCGCCGGTGTCCTTGCTTTGTCGATGCTTACCGGCTGCGGAAGCAAACAGGAGAGCTGGAAAGTTACCTGCCCGTGGGCACCGTCTGGTGTAGCAGCGATGGTCAGCCAAAAGGCTGCTGCCAAGTCCCCTGATTATTCTGATAATAAAATCACACTGGTTGCTGAAGCCGTCAAGGGCGATGCTGCTACTGTCAACACTTGGGTGTCCAGTACTAAGGCAAATGATAAGGAACTGGTCTTCGCCGGTGAGGGTCTGTTCGCCATTACCGAGACTCTGGATCCGGCCAAGCTGCAGTTCAGCTACGACGATTTCGAGTTCGTGGAGAACTTGTACTCCTCCGTCTTCGTCCTGTCCGCTGATTCTTCACTGAACCTCAAGAACCTGGACGATCTGGAGGCCTATGTCAAGGCAGGCAACCCCGTATCCGTGGCCGTTAACGGCGCTACCGGCTCCGAGGCTTTCCTGGCAGCGGCTCTGTTCGGCTCTATGGGTGCCGGAGACCAGCTGAAACTGACTCCGTACCAGTCCGCTGCGGAGGCTGCACAGGCTGTAGCTAAGGGTGAAACGAACTTCGCGGTCTCTCACCAGTCTCAGATTCTTGAGACCTACCAGCAGGGCGGCGTTGATGTGGTTTGCGCATTCGATGACAAGGCTATCGAAAACGGCCCCTTCGCAGGCGTTGAGGGCGTTGGCTCCAAGGGCTACCCCTACTTCCGCAACCGCTGCTTCGTCATGGCTCGCAAAGGTACTGACGCCGCAAAGGTTGCCGAGCTGAAAGAGCTGTATGATAAGATCCTCGCCGATGATGAGATGGTCGAGTGGCTGAACGATACCATGCTGCTGGAAGTTGATACGATGAGCGAAGATGACGTCAAAGCTCATATTGAGAACGTCAAGAGCATCGTCGAGCAGTATAAGGACATCGTGGCAGGCTGATAAAAAGCCCTCATAGCGACAAAAAGCTGAAGCAGGGGGAACGGGGACATCCCCTTCTCCCTGCTTTTATGTTTTCAAAAGGAGTTGAAACAAGTGAAAAATCTGATAGAACGTGCCGAAGCAAAACTGGATGAATGGGGCGCAAAGCTCGAACAGAAGAACATCGAGTACCCGGTAGACCTGATTTGCGGCATTCTGTTTCTGGTCATCGGCATCGTGCTGCTGCTCATCATGCCCCAGCAGGTGCAGATCTCGGAAAAGGACGTTGTGAACGGCCGCGCCTTCCCGACGATGCTGGTCTGGCTCATGCTGGCCATGAGCGCCCTTCTGGTGGGCCGCGAGGCATACAACATGGTGATGCACCGCCCGACCAAAACTAAAACGCTGAATCTTTTGGTGGAAACAAAAGCACTCGTCATCGTCCTCATTCTGGTGGTCACTTATCTGCTGGCAGAGGTCACGGATCTGTTTGTTGTGGGCGCTGTATTCTGCGCACTGGCATTTCTGGTCTTTTTCCGCTGCAAGAAACCCCTTTACTATGCCATCACAGTTTCAATGGCTGTGTTGATTTGGGTCGTATTCCACTTTGTGCTGAATGTTAGTTTCTGAGGAGGCAGAATATGGGTTTGTTTGACTTTATCGGCCCGGCCTCCGGGCTGCTTTTCACCCTCGAAAATATCATCTGGATAAACCTCGGCGTCTTTATTGGCTGCGTGTTCGCGGCCATCCCGGGATTAAGTGTTATCCTCTGCATCATCCTATTCCTGCCTGTCACTTATACCATGCGTGCGATTCCCGGCATGATGTTCCTGTTGGGCATTTACTGCGCAGGTGGCTATGGTGGCTCGGTATCGGCTATCCTTATCAACACGCCGGGTACGCCCCACGCGGCGGCTACTATGCTGGACGGCTATCCGCTGTCCAAAATGGGCCGCACTAAGGCGGCGTTGAAAATTGCACTTTATGCATCTACCTTTGGCGGTATCTTCTCTGCGTTGGTGCTGCTCTTCCTCGGCCCTCAGGTCGCAAAAATTTCGGCACAGCTCGGCACGGCGGAGTACTTTATGGTCTGCCTGTTCGGCATGACGATTATTGCAGGCGTTTCTGGTAAGAGCCTTGTCAAGGGCATCATCGCCGCCTGCCTTGGTTTGCTTATTTCCTGTGTGGGCGCAGACCCCATGACCAGCTATGACCGCTTTACATTTGGTATTCCCCGTCTGTATCTGGGTCTTGACCTTGCCGTTACCCTCATCGGTTTGTTCGCACTGGTGGAAATCATTGGCAAGGCAGAGCTGAAGCGGAATGAGTTGAACCTTCACGCCGGAAAAATCGGCAATGATGACGGCAAAATCACAAAAGATGAATACAAGCGGATGTTCCGACCAGTGCTGATGGGTTCTATCATCGGTTCCTGTGTTGGTATCGTACCTGGCACGGGTGCGTCGGAGGCCTCGTGGTTCTCCTACAATACTGCGAAGAACCTGTCCAAGCATCCCGAGGAATTCGGCCACGGTTCTGTGGAGGGCGTTGCGGCTGCTGAGTCTGCCAACAATGCCGTCTGTGGCGCGACCCTGATTCCCTTGCTGACGCTGGGCATCCCCGGCGACGGCTGCGTGGCCATCATGTTGTCGGCCCTGATGATAAATGGCCTGAACCCCGGTCTCTCGCTGTTCACCACCGACGGCGCTATCATGTATGCCATCATGCTGGGCCTTATCCTCGTGAACATCTTCATGTTCCTGCAGGGCAAATACCTGACTAGCCTGTTTGCAAAGGTTGTCTCCATCCCTCAGCAGATCTTGACCCCCATCATCGTGATTTTCTGTTTCGCCGGTGCTTACTCGGTGAACAGCAGCTATTTTGATTTGAGCGTTGCGCTGGTGTTCGGCGTGATGGCGTGGTTCATGCGTAAGCTGGAGCTGCCCGCTGTCCCTGTGCTGTTGGGTATGGTGCTGGGCAACATGACGGAAACCAACTTCCGCCGTGCTTTGCTCATCTCGGATGGAAGCCCCAGAATTTTCGTCAGTAGTGTGTACTGCTGGATCTTCATTGCGCTGATCGTGGTGGTCATTCTCGGCATTCTGCGCGGCAAGATGAAGGAAACGAAGAACGCGAAAGTGGAACAGTAAAAGGAGGTAAAGACCGTGGCATATAACATTATTTTCTACTTCAGTGACCAGCAGCGCTGGGATACCTGCGGCTGCTTCGGCCAGCCGCTCAACGTCACACCCAATCTGGACAAGCTGGCAGAGGAGGGCGTAAAATTTGACAATGCTTTCTCTCCCCAGCCGGTGTGCGGCCCTTGCCGCGCCCTGTTCCAGACCGGAAAATACCCCACTGAGACAGGCTGTTTCCGCAATAACCTGATGCTGCCCTCGAATATCAAGACTCTGGGCGAGTATATGGAAAAAGATGCCGGCTACGAAACTGCCTATGTCGGCAAGTGGCATCTGGCCTCGGATGGCGAGCTGGAAAAGAAGCCGACCATTGACCATACCATTACAGCCGTTCCGTTGGAGTTGCGCGGCGGCTACACCGGCTACTGGCGTGCAGCCGATGTGCTGGAATTTACCTCCCACGGCTACGACGGCTATGTGTTCGACGAGAACAACAACCGCATCGATTTTAAGGGCTACCGTGCTGACTGCATCAACCAGTTCGCGCTGGACTACCTCGACCAGTACACCGGCGAAAAGCCCTTCTTCATGACCGTATCCCAAATTGAGCCGCACCATCAGAATGACCACAACCACTACGAAGGCCCCAACGGCTCGAAGCAGCGATTTGCGGATTTTGTCCTCCCCGAAGACTTGAAGGCTCTGGGCGGCAATGCAGCAGAAGAGTATCCGGATTATCTGGGACAGTGCGCAAGCCTCGACGAGAACCTCGGCAAGCTGGTGGAAAAACTGAAAGAAAAGGGTCTGTATGAGAATACTGTTATCCTTTACGCTTCCGACCATGGCTCTCATTTCAAGACCCGCAACCGCGACGCCCATCTGAACGGATACGATGACTATAAGCGCTCGTGCCACGACGGCTGCCTGCATGTGCCGCTGGTCATCTGCGGCGGCCCGTTCAAGGGCGGCAAGGAAGTCACCGAGCTGGTCAGCACCGAGAGCATCCCCAAGACTCTGTTGGCTTTGGCAGGCGTGGATGTCGGCGACAAGATGATCGGCGAAAATCTGCTTGACGTTGTGGAAAAGAAAAATCATAATAGAGCTAATGAGGTCTACGCCCAAATCTCGGAGAGCCGCTGCGGCCGCTGCATCCGCACGGCAGATTATATGTACTCTGTCTATGCCCCCGGTGTCAATGGCGGCGAGGCTGCGGCATCTGATGTGTATGCGGACGACTTCCTTTACGATATGCAGAAAGACCCGTGGCAACTGAACAATGTGGTCGCGGATCCTGCATATGCTGCGGTCAAGGCGGAACTTCGTGAACGTCTGCTGAACTGGATTCAGCACGCGGAAGGCAGCCGCCCCACTATCACTGACTGAAAAGGAGCGCTTGCCCATGCTCTCGGCTGTTGAGAAAAAATCCGATCAGGTTTATCGCTGGCTTCTGGCTTATATTGACGAAAACAAATTTTCCGGGAACCAGCGTTTGCCCTCGGAAAATGCACTCTGCCGAAAGCTGGGTGTCAGCCGAGAAACGATACGAGTGGCCATCGACCAGTTGGTAGCAGAAGGACTCGTGTACAAGCTCAAGGGAAGTGGGACTTATTTCCACCGGGAAAAAGTAATGACGCGGGATTTGAACACAGATGATGCCCTTTATAAAATCGGCCTTGTCCTGCAGGGACAGGATACAAGTGCCAATTCGGGATTAATCGAAGGGGTTCGCAGTGTTCTGACGCAGGAGCAGGTTGACCTCCATGTATTTCTGACCGATAACAAATTCTGCAACGAACGCCGCTGTCTGGAAACAGTGGTGCATCAGAATTTTCATGGCTTTATCGTGGACGGTGTTAAGTCGAGTATCCTCAGCCCGAATCTTGACTGCTACAAGGAACTTTATCGGCGCAAAATTCCGGTGATATTCTACAACAATTTTTATCGGAATCTGCGCTGTCCGCGTGTGACCATCAATGATATTGAATGTGCGCATCAGTTGATAGGGCGCCTGATGGATGCCGGACACAGCCACATTGCAGGCATCTTCGTGTACGACAACTACCAGAGCGTAGAAAAGTTTCAAGGCATGGCGGAAGCGATGCGAAATCGTGGTTTGGAACTGAACGATGATTACATCAAGTGGTGTATTTCGGACGAAGCCCACAACGAAAGCTATGTCCGTTCCATTGAAAGATTTCTGAAGAGCATCCCTAAATGCACCGCTATCGTCTGCTGCAACTACATCATCTATCGGCTGGTCATGAAAACCCTGCAGAAAATGGGGAAGACTGTACCCGAAGATTATTCGCTGGTCTGTTTTGATTATTCCGAAGAAACTTATCGGCAGGAGGATGTTACCTGCTCCGTGGAGCAAGGCTTCGAGATGGGACGTCAGCTTGCGCTGCGGCTTATGGAGATGATTTCCACCGGCGAATGCGATGACCGGAACTACACTTATGTCATGAAGCCCATCCTCTACGATGGCCATTCCATCCGGAAGCTCAAAAAGGTAAAATAAAGATTCTCCCGGAGGCAGTACTGCTCTCCGGGAGAATCTCTTTACCGGTTTTGTTGTGCCAGAAAATGTGCAGCAGTATGCAGGCGCGGAAGCACATAGGCAAAGAACTGCTTATACGCTGCGCAAAAGCGGTTGCTTCCAGAGGCATCCCAATCTCGCTTGCATCCGCCCCGGCAGAGCAGCTGATAAGCACATGCTGCGCATTCCGCCGGGCGTTTGCGGCCCTGTGCCAGAAATGTCTGGCTTGTGGGAGAATCAAGCGCATCTTCAACGGTACAGTGGCTCAGATTTCCCAGCTTCCACTCATCCAGAACATAAAAGTCACAGGGATAAAGGCTTCCGTCACCTTCTACGGTAAGATAATGTCCACAGGAACCGGAGGAAGCGCAGGAGGTAGGCGGCATTCCCAGCAGGATACGCAGATAGTCCTCAAAATTGCGAACGCTGATATAATTGCCTCGTTGCAGCTGCTGATACCAAGTATCAAAGACGCCGCACAGAAAACGACCATAAAGTTCCGGCGTTAGAGAATATGCCTGCCCTCCAATCGTATCAAGGGGGTCAAGACATGGGATGAATTGCAGATTGTGCTGTCCCAACTCGCAGAGGCTTTTGAAGGCTCGCTGCGGCTTTCTGGCCAGCTGTCCGGTCACAACACAGAGCAGATTCGTTTCGACCCTGTAGGCATCCAGCAGCGCAAGCGCATGAGTTACTTTATCCCATGTGCCCTGCCCAGCTGCGTCCAGCCGATAGAGATCATGGTTCTCCTGTGTGCCGTCCAGAGAGAGGCCTACGAGGAAAGAGTTGGCTTTGAAAAAGGAAGCCCACTCTTCATCCAGACAAATGCCATTGGTCTGGATGCTGTGGAACACAGAGATATTGCGCTGCATGGAACGCTCCGTTTCCAGAAAGAACCGGAAGAAATCCAACCCGGCAAGAGTCGGTTCGCCGCCCTGAAACAGAAAATGGACGCTGCCGCCTTCCTCTGTGGCTGCAAAAGCCTTTTCAACCAGTTCTCCTGCCATTTCATGGGAAAGCAGTCCCATATTTTTGCAGGCGCGGCTGTTGGAAACATCGTCATAAAAGCAGTACCGGCAACGCAGATTGCACAGGCTGGACGCTGGCTTGACGAGAAATGTATTATGTTTCATAGAGATTCCCTCCGTGCTTCGCAGTTCTTAAAACAAGGATACCGGAAAATACGGGCTTTCGCAAGCAGTAACAGTTAAAAGCTGTTTGAAATAGTAAGAAAACGAATATAGTTGTCCGAAAATCAAAAAAGGAGAAGAAAACTTGTATGGATGAAAATAAAATATACGGTACACGGTCAGCACGGCTTTGGAAGCTGTTTTTGAGTACGCTGTACATTAGCAGCTTTACCTTCGGCGGCGGCTTTGTCATCGTGACCTTTATGAAGAAAAAATTTGTAGATGAGCTGCACTGGATCGATGAACAGGAAATGCTGGATATGACAGCGTTGGCGCAGTCCTCTCCGGGCGCAATCGCGGTCAATGCTGCAATTCTGGTAGGCTGGCAGGTAGAAGGCTTGATTGGAATGATCGTGGCAGTGTTGGGCACCATCATCCCACCTATGGTCATTCTTTCAATCATTTCTGTGTTCTACAATGCTTTTGCCACCAATCGCTATATCGCGTTGTTACTCAAGGGAATGCAGGCTGGTGTGGCGGCGGTCATTCTGGATGTGGTATTCGACCTCGGCGGCAAGGTGCTGAAGACCCGCTCGTGGGTGTATATTGCCCTGATGGTCGCAGCGTTTGTCGCCAATACAGTGTTTGATGTCAATGTGGTTGTTGTCATCCTCGCTGCAGCAGCCTTCGGTGTAGTACGGACATTGAACCAGTGGAAAAAAAGAGGTGCAAAATGATCTACTTACAGCTTTTTCTCAGCTTTTTGCAGGTAGGAATGTTCAGTGTAGGCGGCGGTTATGCTGCCATGCCCCTAATACAAAGTCAGGTGGTGGAACAGCACGGCTGGCTGACCATGCAGGAATTCACCGATCTCATTACGATAGCAGAAATGACCCCCGGTCCCATTGCGGTCAACTCAGCAACTTTTGTAGGTCTGCGTATTGCACAGGCTCCCGGAGCCATTATCGCAACTCTGGGCTGTATCACACCCGCCCTGTTCTTTGTTTCACTGCTGTCATACATCTACCGCAAATACAAGGATATTTCTCTGCTGCAAAGCGTTCTTGCCTGCCTGCGTCCGGTCATTGTAGCGCTTATCTTTGGTGCAGGTCTTTCTATACTGTCTATGGTGGTGTTCGGAGAGAGTGCAAAGACGCTCGCCAACGTAGACTGGATCGGCATCGGCAGTTTTGCATCGGCATTTTTTGTGCTACGGAAGCTCAAGTGGAATCCCATCCTGACCATGTGCCTGTGCGGCGTGGCCGGGCTTGGACTTCACATTTTGCTCGGAATATAATCTTAAGACAATTTGTCTGTTGGAATCATGAAAATAAATCATTGAGCTTGCAATCAGGGCAAAACCGTGGTATATACATTATACGAAACATTGCTTTGATGAACGTATTACCGTTCAATGACGTATAAAATGGAGGTGCCCGCCATGACCGCCGTGATCTATGCTCGCTATTCCTCGGACAACCAGCGCGAAGAATCCATCGAAGGCCAGATCCGGGAATGCACGGCTTATGCCGAGAAAAACGGCATCACCATCGTCAAGCACTATATTGACCGTGCTATCTCCGCCAAGACGGACAACCGCCCGGAGTTCCAGCAGATGATCAAGGACAGCGACAAGAAGCTGTTTGACATTGTGCTGGTCTGGAAGCTCGACCGCTTTGCCCGAAACCGCTACGACAGTGCCCGGTATAAGACCCAACTGAAGAAGAACGGCGTCAAGCTCATGTCTGCCACCGAGATCATCTCCGAGGGGCCGGAGGGCATTATTCTGGAATCTGTGCTGGAAGGTTATGCCGAGTATTATTCCGCTGACCTTGCCGAGAAGGTCGTGCGTGGACAGACCGAGAACATCCTGAAAGGCCGCTGCAACGGTGGCCGTGGAACCTTTGGGTACACGCTGGATTCCGAGCGGAAGTTCCACATCGACCCTCTCACCTCGCCTTTTGTGCTTGAATCGTTCAAGAAGTACAATGAAGGCTCCACTATGAAGGAGATTCGGGACTGGCTGAACGAAAACGGCATCAAGAACCCGGTGGGCGGTGCGTTTACTTATAACAGCGTTG
>OHPL01001507.1_pt1 | contig 11737 bp, 12 predicted proteins | sample 1577711 | NCBI WGS metagenome assembly OHPL01 (sample SAMEA3879538, study PRJEB24766) | human gut metagenome | biome: human-associated habitat; feature: feces | place: USA | collected 1985/1987
TTTTTCAACCAAATTCTATTGTATCAATTATTCCCTGTTTGTCAACTGCTTTATCCGATTTCACTTGCCTTATTGATACATTTTTTTCCTTTTTTCACCTCGTTTCTTTTTGTTCATAAAATGTTCAAACTTTCGCCACACTTTTTATAATAATACCTATTGACATTTTCTATGCTGCAATTTACCATTATATAGTGCGTGCATGTAGTATTCTAAACTACATATAAAATTTTACCACACCACAAGTGATAGTCAAGAAAACAATTATCTTTTTTTAGTTTAAAATAAGAAAGGGAATCAAAAACATGAGTCATTCAAACTTACAGCCGGAATCCGGTATTGCTGGCAAATTTATTTCCACAGCCAAAGATGAAAACGGCGTATTAAGTGCTATCGAGTTTCACAACGATGAGCACTTTAACTTTGCGTATGATGTAGTGGACGTACTGGGTAAAACCAAACCGGATAAGCTGGCAATGCTTCACATCGCCAACAGTGGAAAGGAACGTCGTATCACCTTTAAAGATATGATGGTATATTCTAATAAGGCAGCAAACTACTTCCGCTTTCTGGGAATCAAACGTGGCGACCGCGTTATGCTGGTTCTGAAGCGTCACTATCAGTTCTGGTTTGCCATTCTGGCACTTCATAAGATCGGTGCGATTGCCATCCCGGCTACCAATCTTCTGGTAAAGAAAGACTTTGAATACCGACTGAAGGCCGGAAAGATCGATGCCGTTCTGTGCACCTCAGACGGAAAGGTTGCTCAGGAGGTTGAACGTGCCTCTAAGACCTATGATGGTCTGAAGGCAAAGATCATGGTTGGTTCATCCACACTGGTCGGCTGGAGAAACTTCAATCGCGATATCCGCTTCTTCTCACCGGAATTTAAGAAGCCAACAGATGTTCCGGGCGGTGATGATCCTATGCTGATGTTCTTTACATCCGGAACCACCTCTTATCCAAAGATTGCTGCCCATAGTTATAAGTATGCTTTGGGACACTTTATTACCGCCAAATACTGGCAGCAGGTCGATCCGGACGGTATCCACTTCACGATCAGTGATACTGGCTGGGGAAAGGCTCTGTGGGGAAAGCTCTATGGACAGTGGCTCTGTGAGGCGGCTGTATTTACCTATGACTTTGATGAGTTCTATGCCAGCGAAATATTGAAAATGATTGAAAAGTATAAAATTACTACCTTCTGTGCACCACCTACCGTTTACCGGGTTATGGTACACATGAAGCTGGATCACTTTGATCTTTCCTCCTTAAGCACCGTTGCTACCGCAGGAGAAGCACTGAATCCGGAGATCTATGACAAGTTTTATAAAGCTACCGGTATGAAGATCATGGAGGGCTTCGGTCAGACGGAGACAACTCTGACGATCGGTAATCTGGCAGGCATGGAGCCGAAGCCGGGTTCTATGGGTAAACCGAGCCCACAGTATACGGTACGTGTTATGCGGCCGGATGGTTCCTTATGCGATACCGGCGAAACGGGTGAGATCGTCATCAGTGTAAAAGACGGTGCTCCGGAAGGACTGTTCCTCGGCTACTATCTGGATGAAAAGCGTACCGATTCTGTCTGCTATAATGGATATTATCACACAGGTGATACTGCATATATGGACGAAGACGGATTCTTGTGGTATGTTGGACGTGTAGACGATGTAATCAAGTCTACCGGATATCGTGTCGGTCCTTTTGAAATCGAAAATGAGATTATGAAGCTTCCTTATGTATTGGAATGTGCAGTCACATCGGTTCCGGATGCTATGCGTGGTCAGGCGATCAAGGCCAGCGTAGTTCTGACTGAGGGAACGGCTGCCACCGATGCCCTGAAAAAGGAAATGGTTCGCTTCTTTAAGGCAAATCTTGCTTCCTATAAGCGTCCGAAGGTCATTGAGTTCGTAAAGGAACTGCCAAAAACTGTCAGTGGAAAGATTCGGCGTGTAGAGATCAAGGAGAAGGACTGGGCAGCCGATACTACCGATAACAAACAGTAAACAACAGGATCAGAGAGAGGTTAACATGAAATCAAACATCGTAATCACCGGCATGGGTGCTGTCACCCCTGTTGGTATCGGAATCACAGAATACTGGAAGGGACTGATCAATGGCGTTCATGGAATCGGCAAGATCACACATTTTGACGCTTCCGCCCTGCCGGTACAGATCGCCGCAGAAGTAAAAGGCTTCGAGCCAACCGACTATATGCCGCGAAAGCTGGCAAAGGAAATGGATCCTTTCATGCAGTATGGCTATGCGGCTGCAGACGAGGCACTCACGGACGCCGGTCTGAATCAGGAGACTGCTGAGGAACGCCCGGTACCCGCAGACCGTATCGGTATCGTAGTCGGAACTGCATTTGCCGGAATTGCGACGATCGCAGCTACCCAGAACGATATCAGTACCGGAGTCCATTCCAAGGTTAGCCCTCGTTTTGTACCGAAGGTCATCGGAAACATTGCCGCTGCCCAGATTGCCATCGCAAAAGGCTTTCGCGGACCAAGCTTAACCGTGACTACCGCATGCTCTTCCGGTGCAGACGCCCTGTCTACCGGCATTATGCTGTTAAACAGCGGAGAAGCAGATGTTATTCTCTGTGTCGGTGCAGAAGCGGCAACTTCTCCACTCACCATTATGGGACTATCCTCTGCACACGCCCTGTCTACACATAATGCTACACCGGAATCTGCCAGCCGTCCGTTTGATGCTACCAGAAACGGTTTCGTCATGGGGGAAGGCGGTGGATGCATTATAATAGAAACAGAAGAACATGCAAAGGCCAGAAAGGCACATATCCATGCTTCTATCATCGGCTGGGCGAACAGTACCGACGGTTATCATGTTACCTCCCCTCATCCGGAAGGAATCGGTGCCATCTACTGTATGAAACGCTGTCTGGATAAGGCCGGTATCCGGCCGGAGGATGTCGACTACATAAATGCTCACGGTACTTCCACCCCGAAGGGAGATATTATCGAGACTGCCGCTATTAAGACTCTGTTCGGTTCTCATGCAACCTCAGGTCTGGCGATTTCCTCCACGAAAGGTTCTACCGGTCATCTGATGGGTGCCGGTGGCATCACAGAGACTATCGCCTGCGTAAAGGCTCTTCAGGAGGATATGATTCCTCCGACTCTGAATCTGCAGGAGGCAGATCCGGAATGTGATCTGGACTATGTACCAAACACAGCCAGAAAGCAGCCGGTACGGATCGCCATGTCCAACGCATTTGGCTTTGGCGGCCAAAACTCCAGCATTCTGGTAAAGAAATACGAAGAATAAGGACTATGCATATATGAATAAGGATTTGACCGTAGGAAAACCGGAAACTATACTGTGGAAGTTCTGTCTTCCGCTCTTTGGAAGTGTCATCTTCCAACAGCTATACAATATCGCCGACAGCTTTGTTGCCGGCAAGTTCATTAATGAAAACGCCCTTGCTGCCGTAGGTAACAGCTATGAGATCACTCTGATCTTCATTGCCTTTGCCTTCGGCTGTAATATTGGGTGTTCCGTTATCGTTTCTCAGTTCTTTGGTGCAAAGGACTATGCACGGGTAAAAACCTCGGTTTATACATCTATTATTTTCTCCATCCTTTTATGTGGCATCTTAATGCTCGCCGGACTCCTCGGCAGCCATAGTCTTCTGACCTTGATCCACACGCCCGATGAGATCCTGAGTGACTCCCGTCTTTATCTGGATATCTATATCTGGGGCTTACCGTTTATGTTTTTATACAATATCGCTACCGGTATCTTTTCTGCTCTGGGTGACTCAAAGACACCATTTATTTTCCTCGCTATCTCCTCTACTTCGAATATTGCTGTCGATATCCTCTTTGTGAAGTCCTTCCACATGGGTATCGCCGGTGTGGCATGGGCCACCTTCCTCTGTCAGGGAATCAGTGCCATCTTAGCTGTTCTCGTGGTTCTGCACCGGCTGTATCAGATCCCATGTGACAGTAAGATATCGCTCTTTTCTTTCCCGATTCTAAAAAAGTTTCTGGGAATTGCGATTCCCAGTATTCTACAACAGAGCTTTATCTCGATCGGAAATATCATCATACAGGGTGTTATCAATAACTATGGCTCCGGTGTCATCGCAGGATATTCTGCTGCTGTGAAATTAAATAACCTGATCATTACATCGTTTACAACCCTGGGAAATGGTATCTCTAACTACGCTGCCCAGAATATAGGAGCGCGGAAGCTGGATCGTATCCGTCCCGGCTTCCGCGCTGGTCTGAAAATGGTATGGATGATCTCCCTGCCATTTACCCTTCTTTACTTTCTGGGTGGTCGTTACCTGCTCTACATCTTTCTGGAACAGCCTACCACCGATGCCTTACATACCGGTATTATCTTCTTATGTATCCTGTCACCATTCTACTTCGTGGTATCCGCAAAGCTGGTGGCTGATGGCATCTTACGAGGTGCCGGTATGATGAAGCAGTTCATGATCGGTACCTTTTCCGATCTGATCCTGCGTGTTGTTCTGGCAATCGTGCTTTCCAACCAGTTCCACTCTTCCATCGGAATCTGGTGTGCATGGCCGATCGGCTGGAGCGTTTCTACCGCTCTTTCCCTGTTCTTCTATCACAGAGGTCCATGGTCTGCAAAGAAAAGGAATCGTTGAACCTATGCCTCTGTTCCTGCTGCTTTCTGTTCCGGTTCTTCCCCAAAGTGCTTTGCTACCATCTTTGTGACGATCGGAAGCTTTACAACATTGCCCTTAAATCCGGCAATCACACCGTAAACCATAACAACAAACTCTAAGATCTTCACGATGACATTCAGCCAGTTGCAGAAATTCAGATTTGACAGTATGGAATATACCTTATACGCATCACTAAACAGACCAATAAAACTTAAATAACCGCTGCTGCATGCTGACAGTGCCGTAATAACGATGGTAAAAAATACGGATACCAATGTTGCCTGTGCTACATTCTTCTTAAAGACTACATCTGCATCCGTGTACAATGCAAAGATCAATAACAGGATGACCGGTACGATTCCTATATATCCTGCAAAATAAGCGATTGCACTCAAAAATGCTGCAGATACTCCAAATTTTGTTACATTCATGTTTCTTTCCTCCATATTCCTTTATTATTCTTTTTACATGAACATCTCTACAGTACTCTTTTATGCTACATTTGTCAATTATTACCGTTTTTTTACAAGCTTTATCCCCTGTATGATGACGGTCGGAAGCACTGCCAGTCCTGTGATTGCCAGAAGCCCTCTGCCGGATAACGGTGTCACACTGAACAGACTCTGTAATGGCGGAACGAGCAGTACCAGTCCCAGCAGACACACCCCCGCCAGAAATGCCAGGATACTATACGGATTCGACCAAAGCCCCGCCCGAAAGATGGACTTCTCTGTCCGACAGTTAAAGCCATGAAACAGTCTCGCCAGTGTCAGTGTTGCGAAGGCATAGGTCATCGCCTCTGCCGCACTTTCCTTCCAGCCGATATAATAGGCACCCATTACCACGACAGCGATTAAAAAGCCCTGCAGCAATATCCGCCCAAACAGTCTGCGATTCAATATACCCTCCGAAGGATCTCTCGGCTTCTCATCTAACAGGGACGGATCGGTTGGTTCCATTCCGATCGCGATGGCAGGAAGGGAATCGGTCAACAAATTAATAAACAGCAAATGCACCGGAGCAAACGGAACGGACAGCCCCAGAATCGATGTATACAATACAGAAAGAATTGCAGCCATATTTCCGGATAGCAGAAACAGGATTGCATTCCGGATATTCCGATATACATTTCTGCCATTCAGAACCGCCTTCATGATCGTGGCAAAGTTATCATCCGCCAGTATCATCGCTGCCGCATCCTTTGATACCGCAGTACCTGTGATTCCCATTGCGACTCCGATATCTGCCCGCTTCAGAGCCGGTGCATCATTTACACCATCTCCGGTCATCGCTACGATCCTTCCCTTTCTTTGCCATGCTTCTACGATCCGGATCTTATTCTCCGGCGACACTCTGGCATATACCGATATACGTTCGATATTCTGATCCAGTTCCTCCTGCGACATCGCATCCAGCTCCATTCCGGTAACGGTCCGATCTCCTTCTTCGAAGATTCCGATCTCCTTTGCGATCGCAGTTGCCGTGATCCTGTGATCTCCGGTTATCATAACCGGGCGGATCCCGGCCCGTTTTGCATCAGCGACTGCGGCTACAGCCTCCGGACGCGGCGGATCCATCATAGCAACTAATCCCAGAAAGGTATAGTCACGTTCTTCCTCCATGGTCAGCGGCTCCTCGGTTTCCCGATAGGCAAATGCCAGTACTCGCAGCCCCTGTTCCGAAAAGCGCCGATTTTCTTCCTTTATCTTCTCGATCTGTTCTTTTCCCAGGTTCCGGACGCCCTCTGAGGTACGGATGCTGACACAGCGGCTCAATAAGACATCCAATGCCCCCTTGGTCAACACCGTTGAAATCCCGTGAAGCCGATACTTTGTACTCATCAGCTTCCGGTCAGAATCAAACGGAAGCTCCTCCAGCCGTGGCATCGTCTGTCGGAACAGATCTTCTCTCCATTCCCTCTCCGGCAGGATCTCCTGTGCCTGAACCGAAACCGGTATCTTTCGAAACATCTCCAGCAGTGCATATTCCGTTGGATCTCCGATCCCCTTTCCGTCTACCAGACTGGAATCATTTGTCAATATCGCATTATACAACAGATACCGCTGCAGCTGATCTGTAATATCCAGTTCTTCCGGGCAAAGTTCCTTATTGTCAATGTATATTCTCTGAACTGTCATCTTATTCTGGGTCAAAGTACCGGTCTTGTCGGAGCATATAACAGATACGCAGCCCAGACTCTCAACTGCCTTTAACTCCTTAATAATCGCCTGTTCCTTTGCCATCTTCTGGGTTCCCATAGCCTGAACGATCGTTACAATGGAGCTCAATGCCTCCGGTATCGCTGCTACCGCCAGTGCAACCGCAAACATAAACGCATCTAGGATTGGCATTTTCCGAAGGATAGACAGTCCAAATACCACCACAGATATCACCATAATCAGGATTGCCAGATGTTTACTGAACTGGTCCAGGCTCACCTGAAGCGGCGTCTTTCGTTCGCGAATGTCATTCATCATATCCGCGATCTTACCCAGTTCTGTCTCCATGCCGGTCGCTGTAACCAGCATTTCCGCCCTTCCGTATGTGACCAGACTACCGGAGTATACCATATTGATCCGGTCTGCCAGTACTGCTTCTCCCTCTATCTTCTGATCGCTTTTATCGACATTGGTTGATTCTCCCGTCAATGCACTCTCATTCACCTGTAGGGAGTAGTTATGAAGGATCCTGCCATCTGCTACGATCATGTCACCAGCCTCCAGCCGGATGAGATCTCCCGGAACAATCTCCCGGGATGGCACTTCGACCACCACACCGTTCCGCACTACCTTTGCAGTCGGAGAGGAAAGCTGCTTTAAGCTGTCTAAGGACTTCTGTGCCTTTACATGCTGTACGGTTCCCAATATTGCATTCATGATCAAAACAGCCGCAATTACAATCGTACTTTCCACATTGCCGGAAAACATGGAAATTCCCGCTGCGATCAGCAAAATGATGATCAGCAGATCACAAAACTGCCGAAAAAATACAACGATGATCCGTTCCTTCTTACCTTCCGTCAGGCAATTTTCTCCCCGAATACTTCGGATCTCCTTTACCTGTTCATCCGTCAGACCATCCATACCGGTCGGAAACGCCTGTTTCAGTTCTTCTTCTGTCATGTTCCAGTAGTTTTGCATATAAAGCCTCCTGTCTGATTTTTCCTTTTACCTGTAGTATGCCCATCTATATCTGTGCAGGCACTATTTCCACATAATGTTTGAATACAAAAAACGAGACTGTTATCGCATTCAAATAATGCGATAACAGTCTCGTTCCTATCTCAGTGTACGATCCGGTTATATCTAACGTGATGACGAACCGCACAACAACTGCTGTGATACAGATGCGAACTACTCCCTATTACCAACTGTATATGGATACTACCATACTCGTTTTTCACTCGTCAAGCATTTCACCATACTCTTTACCAATTCTTTACCTTTTGTTTCTATGTATACTTCCTATCGTATGCCTTAGTACTCCTCTGCAATGTCGATCTCTTCCTGCTCCTGCTCGGTTGTCTCATGTGCATATGGTGTACGATGCAGATACGCCAGCCAGTAACCAACCCCTACGATTCCGGCACCGCCTACGATATTCCCCAGTGTGATCGGTAACAGACTCTTCAGCAGGAAGTTTCCCCAGGTCAGTCCCTCTGCTGCGATTCCGTACTCAGCGGAGGTCAACAGGGCTGCTACACCAAAGTACATATCCGCCACACAATGTTCAAAGCCACATAATACAAAGAGCATAACCGGCCAGAAGCTGGTCATCAGCTTCCCGGATACCCGCTTTGCCGCAAATGACATCCAAATCGCAATGCATACCAGAATATTGCAGAGAATTCCCCGGAAGAATGCTTCCGGTATACTCAAGTCGGTTCTTGCCTTTCCTGCATTTACGATCGCGGTTGCCAACGCTCCCTGAAACAGATCCGGGGTATGTGCATATACAACTACACAGGCTACAAATGCAGCTCCCAAAAAGTTTCCGATATATACAACCAACCAGTTTTTTAACATTTTCCATACCGGAACCTTCTTCTCCAGTACCGCGAGAATGATCAGATTATTCCCGGTAAACAACTCGCTTCCGGCTACCAGTACCATAGCCATACCGGCGGGGAACACACAGGCTCCAACCAGCTTCGCCACAGAAGCCACCGCGATGGTACTGGATGCTGTCGTGGATGCGATTCCGGCAAATCCGATAAACATACCGGCAAAGAAGCCCAATAATAACATCTTAAATATGGACAGGTTTGCTTTATGAATCCCGACCTCTACATAGTTTCTTGCTATTTCCAATGGTGAGTGCATACATGTATCTCCTTCGTTTTTCTTATGATGTCTGCTGATTCATCGAATCTTTGTCTATCATATCATTATTCCGAAGGTTTGTGAACCGTTGATTCCTATTCTCCCAACTGCCTAAGCCGGGTAGCCCCTCCCCAAAATATCTCTTATCCGCTCCAGACTATCTGCAAAATAGATTCCTTTTTGCCTTTCCTCTGAGGACAATCCCATGTCAATCATATGTGCAAGAAGTGCCTTCAGGCTATCATAGTAACCATTCAGATTATATAAATTTCTTTTATTTGACTAAAATCTATCAACATATGACGCTCCCCTTGCTTTACTCATAATCAATTCGTTCAATCTTAAATATGACCGGTCTTCCGAACAGAATGGCATTTTCGGATCTCCTGCTACTGTATCAGGATCACCATTTATTTTTACTAAAGTATTCAATCCAAGATGCCAGTAATCGTCCTTTCCATCATCACGCAAAAAAACAAATTCATCGCCCACATTATAACATAGACAGGCTCCGGATTCCGAATCGGCAAGATATTGCTGCTATAATTCAGGTTGTTATGTCATATCCTTTATCAAATAGAACTTCCCTCTTTTCTTTAATCAGTGAGTTTACAACTATATCTTCAATGCGAATTATATGCCTTATATCTGCAGATTCTCATATCCATTTCATGTCATATTTCCGCAATCTAAAAGGTCAGACCCGTCATACCCGATTGATATGTACCCTCCTTACTGGTTTGTCCAGTAAAGAGGATACATATCAGATAGTTACTGACGAATCTGACCTTTTATAATAACTTTCATAAACATATTCTTTCCGTTTACCCAATTATATCCAGTTGCTTTCCGCTTCCTCCAGCTTTTTCACCAGCATATCTTTGAGAACGGTAAATGCCGGAATAAAACTATCACGTATCAACAGAATCATTTCATCTACTTCCTCTTCATTGTATATATGAATAGAAGTATTTCTTTTCTTTAACATGAGCAGCCATACTTCCGGATCATTGATAAATCCTATTTTATAACCAAGCTGTAAAATCTCGCGCGGAGATCCGGTATCCGCTCCATTCACACTATGCATTCTCATAATCTCCTGTAATGTTTTCCATGCAAGTTCAAACGTAAGATTAAACTGTCCAATAATCCCGGTGCGATATATTTCATTTGATTCTGCCATCTTGAAATCAGCATTCGCCAATATCGTTAAACAATTTATAAAGTTATCAAGCTTTTTCATAAATCACAACACCATCCTTTTTTATTTCTTCTTTTAATTCATCGGAAATTGATGCATCTGCCTGTACAATATCAAACATCAGAAGAGAATGCGTGTTTTCCTTAACATCCCAATAAAAGTTATCAAAGTCTCCACCGTATACAGCGATATCTATATCGCTTCTTTCTGCATTTGTTCCTCTTGCACGAGAACCAAACAGTACAATTCTTGTAATAGAATACTTTTGAGCAAAGGAACAAAGTTCCCTTACTATCCGATCCGGTAAATGATATTTCATATTCAGTACTGCCCCCTTAATGTAGAATAAGTACCAATATTATTTTTAAGCATAGCATAGTTTTTCTTAATTAACAAGAAAATGTTCACGTCATCAAACTGCGTAAAGTTTATATTGCATAAGGTTGCCATTATGTACAAATCCAAAGTCTGTATATAATTTAGCGCCCATATCCGATGCTGTAATTTGTATCGTTCCGCATCTATATTCTCTGGCATCCTTTACAACACGGGATAGCAGTTCTCTTGCAATCCCCTTTCATCTATACTCCGAATCTGTAAACATGCTGGACAGCAATCCGATCCTTCCACTCATGCGCCCAAAATATGGCGGTTTCTCCACAAATGACATGCCGCTTGTTCCAATAATCTTTTCTCCGTCAAAAGCAATCAAATTAATTGTTTTTGGCTTCAAAAAAATAATCATTTTGATTGTTTTATCTATTTTAATCATTCCTGTATTTTTCTTTCAACTTCCGCAATTTCAGACCGCAATAAACAATCAGATAACTGTATATCAGGATCAAGATTGCAAAAAACACGGTAAATACAATCGTAAGTGAAGAATTGGTTTCTATGCTCCCTATAAAATTAGGCAGTACGCAGCATAGAAAGATTATCAAGATCGGAAGCAAACGAGTTTTTATCACATGGTCAATCATATCTATCCTTGATTCATTATCAGAAAATATCTCGCCATCGCACTCAGAATCCGTCTCTGACAACGCTTTTCGAAAATATAGAAACAAGGGAAAATTATTTTTTCCAGTTTCCAGCCGTTTTTATGCTGATTATGCAACCAGATTTCTTCCTCTTCATAGTCTGCAATAGTAAAAAATCGTATTAAAGTTTTTTGCTATCCATTTACTTCCTCTCCTTTGCTATTTTTATACATTCGTTCTATCCGTTTAATTTCAAGTTGCAAAACTTCTTTTCCAAGTTCGGTAATTCGATAAAGCTTTCTTTTTTCTTCTTCCCTCTCAAAAGCAATCAAACCATCTTTTTCCATTTTAGAAAGTGTTCCGTACATGGTTCCTGCACTAATGACCAATTCTCCACCTGTCATTCGCCTAACCTGCTGACTAATCCCGTAGCCATGTTGCGGTTGCTGGAGGCAAAATAAAATATAAAAGCCACTCTCTGTCATTGGTACATAAATTCTTTTTATTTTACTCCCTTTTTACAAAAGTGTGTCTGATGCATACTAACTCATAATTATACGAAACA
>OHPL01001512.1_pt1 | contig 11713 bp, 17 predicted proteins | sample 1577711 | NCBI WGS metagenome assembly OHPL01 (sample SAMEA3879538, study PRJEB24766) | human gut metagenome | biome: human-associated habitat; feature: feces | place: USA | collected 1985/1987
AAGAGAAAAACAGGATGAAAACACTAAAAGTATTAGGATTGGTATTGAGCTTGAGCGGCTGTATTTATGCCGGCAACATTTCTTTCTGGCCCGAACGCGACAGTTTTGTGGCCGGTTTGAGCAGCTATGATATTGATTATCTTGACGAGGACGGCCCGCGGTTGATTAAAACGGAAACCGTGACCGATTCAAACTTTGCGCCGAATAAGATGTTGACCGCTTATAAAGGTTATTCTATTGCCGATACCAAGTCGTATACCCGAAACTATTATACTCAGGAATCAATTGTGGCGCCGAAAGACGCGTCGTTTGTTTCCGGTCTGAGTCCGATTTTGATTGAAGCCAAGAAAAAATACGACGTGATCGGCCGGGTTGAAATTGATGACGTGGCCTATGCGCTGGTTCCTAATCCGGACGGCAAAGACGTGTTTCTGGTTGCCAATGACGGCAAACCTCTGAACCGGGTCGGAATTATCCGTAGCGATAAGCTTAAGCTGTTGGACACCAAGTATCAGGTTACGCCTGAGAATTTTCGCTTTGAGCCGGTGACAACCAGCAAAATCGTCCAAAGCGAAATGTCGTGGGGGTTTGAGATCAAATATGCCGGAGTGAAACTGAACCGCATTGTTTTCACCGTGATGGAATATGATCAGACCAACGGGCAGTCGGGCGAATTTGTTAACTATAATTATCCCAACCGTCCCGGAGAAATTGAGATCCGCGGCATAAAAATCAGAGTATTTGAGGCTAATGACGCCAAGATTGAATATATGATTGTAGTTGATTAACGAAAATAAGAAAATATTGTAGGAGATTTTACAATGTCTGGACATTCCCAGTTTAAAAATATTATGTATCGCAAAGGGGCTCAGGATGCCAAAAAAGCCAAAGTTTTTGCCAAACTTGCCCGTGATATTACCATTGCAGCCAAAAGCGGATTGCCCGAACCGGATAAAAATCCGCGTTTGCGTCTTGCTATTCAGGCTGCCCGTGCCGAAAGCATGCCGAAAGATAATATTGAACGTGCCATTGCCAAAGCAACTCAGACGGCCGGCGGCGATGATTATGTAAGCATGCGTTATGAAGGTTTTGGTCCCGGAAAAGTAGCTGTTATTGTCGAGGCTCTGACGGATAACCGTAACCGTACGGCCGGCAACGTTCGGACCGTGTTTGGCAAGCGCGGCGGCGTTTTGGGCGAAACCGGATCGGTGGCGTTTAATTTTGAGAGAATTGGTTACATTAAGTATCCGGCGGCAGTGGCTGATGCCGATACGATGTTTGAAAGTGCGTTGGAAGCGGGAGCCAATGATGTGACCTCGGATGAAGAGTTTCATGAAATTGAAACCATTCCGGATGATTTGGGGACCGTAACCGAAGCGTTGGAAGCGAAGTTCGGTACGCCTTCGGCATCGCGGCTTGACTGGAAACCGGTCGTTAAAACCGACATTGATGATGTTGAAACGGCTCAAAAGCTGATGGACTTTTTGGAAGCGCTTGAGGATGATGACGATGTTCAGCAGGTTTATCACAATGCCGAGTTTTCGGAAACGGTGATGAAGGCGCTTGAAGCTTAGTCAAATAAGACAGGGGGCGGTAACGCCCCTCTTGTTTTTTAAAGTATAAAACGGTTATTGAATATGCGGAAAACAATATGCGAATTTTAGGTTTGGATCCGAGCCTCTCTTCAACTGGCTGGGGGATTATTGAAGTGGAAAGCAACCGGATGCGGTATGTGGCTGACGGCTTTATTAAGACCGACGCCAAGATGAGTATTGCCGATCGGTTGGCAGTTATCCACAATACTCTGAACGAAGTGCTGGCGCTTTATCGTCCCGATGAAGCAGCTATCGAGCAAGTGTTTTTGAACGATAATCCGACGTCGACAATTAAGCTTGGGATGGCGAGGGGAGTCGTGATTTTGGCACCGTCGCTGTTTGGGATTACGGTAACCGAATATGAACCAAACAAGATTAAAAAAGCCGTGGTCGGGGTTGGAAAAGCCGCTAAAAATCAGGTAGAAACGATGGTTAAGATTTTGTTGCCGGGCTGTCGTCCGAAGAATAACGACTCATCCGATGCGTTGGCCATTGCAATTTGCCATTTTAATAACAGAGGAATGAAAAACATCATTTCGGAAATGAATGCTCATAAGTAAGAGCAAAAAAACGGATTGCATAGGCAAAAAATGCAAGCGGGTGTCTTGAGGATAGGACCAAAAGTAAGGGTGTTTTGTTTTTCGGAAGTCTTGTTTGGCGTCGAGAGCGAAAGCAAAAACTTTAGAAACATCGAAGAACACGGTGCGTCTGTTGGAGTGGCCGGCAGGCGGAACACAAGAGAGACGGGGCAATGATCTATATTGTGTTCGCTGCATAAAATGAAAGCAGAGCATTTTAAATTAGGGGGAACGGCAGGGGAGAAGCGATTGATGCTGGAGTGTCGTTCATATGCAGTAGCAACCAGGTTGCGAAGCAGTGGACTCGGTTATCGAGAGCAAGATGCAAATATTAACGAGACAGAAATTCTGTTTATATGGGAATTTGTTTGCAAGGAAACGGTTAAAGACGGCAATTCCTATGAAAAAAAGGCAGAAAAATTGCCGCAACGTTAATCGTTGCGGCAATTAAGGAAGCAGAAATTTACCAATTTAAGGTGGTAAGCTTTCGCTATTGTTTCTTTCGGCAAGGTAATCACCAAAAGGGGTGAATATAAAATATTCAAGAAAGCCATTCATACATGAAAATCAGACGATTAGATCGAGTTTTTTCCATAACGGCGGCAGCAATTTGAAACTTTCTTTCCATAGTTCGACGCTGATTCCGTTGAAAAAGTAGTCTACCGATACGCCCATCAGCTGTGCCGTATACCAGAGCCGGCTGGCGGAGATACGGTTGAGGCCTTTTTCGTATTTTTGGATTTGTTGAAAAGTAATTCCCAGTAAAGATGCCAGCTGGGTTTGACTCCAGCCTTTGGATGTTCGAAGGTCGTGTATACGTCTGCCAACGTAAATATCTATCGGGTTGGCCGAACCATCGTGTTTTTTACTGCGAAAATTTTTAGTTTGCCCAGTCATTTAATATCCTTATGTAAAATATTTCAAAATAAAATCACCTGAAATAAAAAGGTGGTCGGGGAGTTCAACAACCATATCAAACATGATCCCTTAAGTCTTTAAAATCCCGATAGGCTGATTTCTGAACATACACTTAAGGCTCCCCGACTATGCGGGGATATATTTCTGCCGTAATCCGGCGGATTGTCGGTGCTATATCTTACACCGGTTTGAAACGAGCTGCTGAAGGCCCGGTATCACTCAGATACTTGCGGGTAACGAAATCATTTCGTGTGCCGCGAAATAATCTAAACTAAAAGTTTTAATTGTGCAATAAAAAATTGTATTTTCAGATTTCTTCCCCTGTTTTAAAAACATAAAAAAAAGATGGCGGGTGTGAAGAAGCAAGCATGGGAAAAGAGCAAAAATGTTGGGGTGAGGGAAATGATAAAGGGTGTGGAGAAATTGGAGTAGAGGAAAAGGGAAAGACACAAGAAAGGAAACAGCAGAAGCAGGAAAAAGAGAAGAAAAAGTGGCAGGAAAAAAGTGGGTGCGGAAAAGGAGGAAGAGAAGGGGAAGAAATCGAAGGGAGAAAAAGTATGGGAAAATTAAAGTGTGGAAAAGGAAGAAGATGTGAAAAGTGGAAGTGAAGAGAAAGCATGAGGGAGTCGGGGTGCGGAAAAGGAGGAAGAGAAGGGGAAGAAATCGAAGGGAGAAAAAGTATGAGGAAGTTGCGATTGTAAAAAAGGAGAGAGCAGGAAAAGTTGAAGCGGGAAAAAGTGAGAAAGCCGGAAGAAATAGGAGTAGATGTGTAAAAGGAAAAGGTTAGAAAAAAGGAAAGTGAAAGACTATGGAGAACTAGGGTGAAAGGAAACGGGGGAGAAGTCGAAATAACGGCAGCAGAGAGAGAAAAGTCTGGAGGGGAAGGAAAGGTAAAAAAATCGGAGTGGAGGAAACGGGGGAGGGAGGAGATAAGGGTAAAAAAATCGGAGTGGAGGAAACGGGGGAGGGAGGAGATAAGGGTAAAAAGTCGGAGTGAGGAAACGGGGGAGGGAGGAGATAAGGGTAAAAAGTCGGAGTGGAGGAAACGGGGGAGGGAGGAGATAAGGGTAAAAAAGTCGGAGTGAGGAAACAGGGAAAGAAGGGGGGAATACGGAGAAAGGTGGTATGTATTTTGAAAACGTGCAAAAAAGTTGTAAGTGTCGGAAAATGGTATATTTCGCAAAGGTGAAAAGGGGGCGGCATAGATGAATTCCTATGTTCTTAAAATGTAAAAAAGGATTGCAGGCGTAGTAAAATTCCTATAATCTCGTCTCCATAATCGGTAACAGGAGTAATATATGATAGCAAAATTGCGCGGTATTGCGGATACAATCGGAGAAGACAGCGTCATTATTGATGTAAACGGGGTCGGGTATCTGGTTTTTGCATCCAACCGTACGCTTTCTAAGTTGGTACGAGGCGGTGAAGTTTGTTTATGGATCGAAACTGTGGTGCGGGAAGATAACATCAGTTTGTACGGATTTGCAGATCAACTGGAAAGAGAGTGGTTTTTGACGTTGACAAAAGTACAGGGCGTGGGTGCTCGGGTATGTCTCAGTATTTTGTCGGTTCTGTCTCCTGCTCAGCTGGCGCAGGCCGTAGCAGCTCAGGACAAGGCTTCGTTTACCCGTGCGAGCGGGGTCGGACCTAAACTGGCAGCGCGGATTGTCAGTGAATTGAAGGGTAAGACAGTCGGGTTGTCGCAAAGTGCCGATACGGCGGAACTGGCAGCAGCAATCACTGCTGATGGCCGTACAACCCCGGTAATGACAGCGGAGGATAATGGCCGGAATACGGAAGATGCCATTTCGGCGTTGGTGAATCTCGGTTACCAGCGGTTGGAGGCTTATCATGCGGTGCATCTGGCTGCAGGCAACCAGCCCGATGCCGATGTCGGTCAGTTGATTAAGCTGGCACTTAAAGAATTTGCCAACAAGGAAGTGTAATTGATGGAAGAAAGAATTGTAACACCGCATCAGCTGCCGGAAGATGAAACGGTAACGGCAGGAGCGCCGGTAAATCTTCGGCCGTCGGCATTGTCGGAATTTGTCGGCCAACGCCAAGTATGCGAAAATCTCAAAATTTTTATCGAAGCAGCGAAAATGCGCCGTGAAGCGTTGGATCATGTTCTGTTGTTTGGTCCTCCCGGATTGGGGAAAACCACTTTGGCATCGATTATTGCCAAGGAACTTGATGTTAATTTTAAGGCGACTTCGGCGCCGATGATTTCCAAATCGGGCGATTTGGCGGCAATTTTGACTAATCTCGAAGCCAATGACGTTTTGTTTATTGATGAAATTCATCGTTTGAATCCGGCGATTGAAGAAGTGCTGTATTCGGCAATGGAAGATTTTCAGCTGGACTTGATAATCGGTGAAGGACCGTCGGCACGGTCGGTCAAAATTGATTTGCAACCGTTTACGCTGGTGGGGGCAACGACCCGTTCGGGACTTTTGTCGACACCGTTGCGCGAACGGTTCGGGATTCCGCTGCGGTTGGAATTTTATTCGCCGGAAGATTTGGAAAAAATCGTTTTGCGCGGAGCCCGGCTGTTGAATGTGCCGATGTCGGCTGCCGGCGCTCATGAAATTGCCCGTCGTTCGCGTGGAACGCCCCGGGTGGCGGGGAGATTGCTGCGCCGGGTGCGGGATTTTGGCGCGATGGCTTCGGCAGGAAGCATTGACGCCGCCATTGCAGACAGCGCGTTATGTCGGCTGAATGTGGATAAATTCGGGCTGGATGCGTTTGATAAACGTTATTTGAACTGCATTGCCCGTAATTATGGCGGCGGTCCGGTCGGCGCCGATACGTTGGCGGCGGCATTGTCGGAAGAGAGAGACACCATTGAGGAAGTGGTTGAACCGTTTTTGCTTAAACTCGGTTTTTTGCAGCGGACGCCGCGCGGCCGGGTAATTACGGATATCGGTTGCGAATATTTGGGGGTGCCGAAAATGCAGAAAAACGTGCGTTTGTATAATGAGCAGGATGATTTGTTTGAAATACAACCGGAATAGCAGGAAGGAGTTGAGAATGACAGAAGTGAAAGCACCGCAAGGTTTGTTTGAAGGAAGTAAATTTTATTTTCCGGTGCGGATTTATTATGAAGACACCGATGCCGGCGGCATTGTGTATTATGCCAACTATCTCAAATTTGCCGAGCGGGCACGAACCGAGTTTTTGCGAGCGCTGGGCGAAGGGAGAGTTGATGAACCGACCCGAGAAAAAAAAGGCTTTATCGTTCGGCGGGCAGCGGCGGAATATTTGAAGTCGGCGTATTTGGGAGACCTTTTGTCAGTGAGTTGTGATGTTGTTGAAGTGAAAGGCGCTTCGGTGGAAATTCGTCAGGAAATCCGTCGTGGCGAAGAATTGTTGACGGAGATAAAAGTGACTGCCGTATATTTTGATTTTGAGCGGATGCGCCCGACCCGGATCCCTGCCGAAATGCTGCAAAAAAGATAGTTTTATCAAGAAGAGCCGGTGAAATCGTTTTTAAGTTGACAAAATGGAGAAAAATTATACAATAAGCGTACTGATAAGTATTATGTTGAATTACTAAAAATAATAGCAGAAATGATTAAAATTAACATTGATGGCTTGGAAAAAGCGGCCGTAATCAAAGCGCTTTATGACAACTCGATTCCTCTTCGGATGGGCGTATTGCAATATGTTCCCGGACCGATGTCGATGGAAGAAGCAGCGCTTCTGGCTAAGTATGAATTTTTAGATTATGTTTATGGGCGGTATATGAAGGTATCGTTCTGTGAAGAAGGTTATGTAGTCATCGCTGATGATTACAATGAACTGGCCGAGTACTACGACAGTGACGAGGGACGTATGTTCCGAGATATAGGGATTTTGACCCGTTGTCCGCTGTCGGCAGAGAAAGTTATTGCCAAGCTGCGCGATCAGATCTGATTTTGATAAGCGGTTGCTGACCGATTTTTTTTAGTTGAAAAAACGGCGGCGGTTGTCTTATCGGATTAAAAAAAGCTCTGTTCTTTGTGAACAGAGCTTTTTTTGTCAGGTAAGAAAAGAAACGTTTTCGGCTGAGCATGTTAGGATGCTGTCGGCGGCGTGGTTTGATTCTTGCGTTTTTTGTACCATTGCCGATGCGGAAAACATGATGACAGGCCGCCGAGGGAGGCTGAAATCAGCCAACAAGCCAGGTAAATGCCCCAGGTTTTGGGAATGGTTTCCGCGTAGCTCAACGTTGCCGGAGAAAATTTATACTCCGAAGCAAAAAAGATATCTTGATAGCGATAGATATAAATTTGCTGAAACGACCGGCAATTTCGGAAGCAGAATAGTGGCTTGAACGCAGAAAACTTCGGATGGCACGGGCATCATCAATGTTGATTTGACTGGCAGCCAAGCCGTTTTTACAGTGATAGATGTAAATCTGACAGCTGTCTGAAAGAAGATTACGGCAGATCAGGCTGTTTGTCGGAACAAACAGGTCTGCAGTTGAGGTAAGGATATAGGCGGTTGCCGTATCTTTGCGGATCAGGGGAATGTTTTTGTCGGTTGTAACACTGCAGGTTGGAGCCGAATCGATTAATTCGCATGAGGTATCTACTTTGCCGCACACAAAAAGCAAAGCGGACAAACAGACCGCGGACAGGTAAAACAAGAGCTTTTTTATGCATGTTAATTTAATAGTGTTAATAATTTTAAATCGGCTGCATTATAATCGGATCCTGCAGACAGTCAATTTTTTTGTAAAAAAAGAAAGGGGTTAATTGATTGTTTATGATTTTATGTTATTTTTCTGCCAAAAGGTAGGCGCTTTTGCCGGGCACCTGAATTTAATTGTTGAAATGAGGTAGAAAATGGATACGCAGAATTTAGCAGACGCAGCCAGTCCGATGTCGATGTGGGATATGGTATGGAGCTCGGACACCGTCACCAAGGTTGTTATGATCGGGCTGATTGCGGCTTCGGTTTGGTCGTGGGCGATTATCATCGAAAAAGTGAGAGCTTTGCGTGAAGTTAAGCAGCGTTCGCGCAGTTTTGAATCCAAGTTTTGGTCGGGCGGCTCGCTTGACCGTTTGTATGACAGTATCGGCAATCGCCCGTCGGATCCGATGTCGGCGATGTTTGTTGCTGCCATGCGGGAATGGAAAAGGACAAATATTTTGAAATCGAAAACCGATCGCGGATTGCGGGGCGTTTCACTGCAACAGCGGATTGAGAAGGCAATGACGGTTTCGATGGATAAGGAACTGGACGAGTTGGACACCCGGATGGGATTTTTGGCTTCGACCGGATCGGTTGCGCCGTTGGTCGGTCTGTTTGGGACTGTTTGGGGAATTATCAACAGCTTTAATGCAATTGCGGTAACGCAGAGCAATTCGTTGTCGGCGATTGCCCCCGGTATTGCCGAAGCGCTGTTTACAACCGCTTTCGGACTGATTGCCGCTATTCCGGCGGTGGTGGCTTATAATAAGATTTCTTCGGATATTGATCGTTATGCCAACCGGTTGGAGAATTTTATGGCTGAATTTTCGAGTATTTTATCACGGGAAATCGACGATACGGCGATTAAAGCAGATATGGCAGGTGAATAATGGTATATTTTGTTTCGTCCGATCATAAAAGGGTCCGGCGTTCCAAACGTCGCAATGCCGAGATTAACATTACCAACCTGATGGATGTGATGATGGTGTTGCTGGTCGTGTTTATGGTGGCGGCGCCGCTGATGACTTCGGGGATTGCATTGAATTTGCCGAAAGTGGGCGGGCGTAATTTGACCGGAAAAGAAACTTCACTGAATATCAGTGTAGACAGTGAAGGCTATTATTATATCGGTACGGAAGAAATTCCGGCGGATAGAATTGTGGCCAAAGTAACGGCGGTGCGGGAAGCAAATCCGGAAATCAACGTCGTTATTTCCGGCGATACCGACGCTCAGTACGGGCGGGTGATCGGATTGATGGCGATGCTTAAAAATGCCGGATTTGAAAAAGTGGGATTGAAAACCGATCCCGAACCTCAGCGGACGGTAAAGAAGAAATAGAAAATGAAATCGGCTCTATATAAATCTCTTGCACTCCATGCCGCGGTAATTCTGCTTTTTGTGGTTGATTTGCCGTTGTTTTGGCGTCGGGACATGGTGTTGGATCAAGTGCCGATTATGGTGGATTTGGAACAGGTGAAAATTTCGGAAATGACGAATTTGCCTGCTAAAGCCAAAATTGCCGATGAAGACAAACCGGCGAAGGCCAAAAACGTGCCCCCGGCGCCGCAGCCGAAACCGGAACCCAAATCTCAGCCGGCAGCAGAAAAAAAACTGACCGAAATGCCGGAAGAAGAACCGGCGCCTGCCGAAGAAGCGCCCTTGCCGCCGAAGCAGGATTTTGTAGTGCCGCCGCAGCCTTCAAAGCCAAAACTGCCGGATAAAAAAACGGAACCGAAGCGTCCGACTCCGCCGCAACCGGCGAAGCCGAAAGCAAAGCCGCAACCCAAAAAGCCGGAGCCGAAAAAGGTCGATAAACCGAAACTACCGCAAGTCAGTGCTTTGAAGAATCTGATGGATTCTGTTAATGCGCTGGAAAAGAATTTGGACGAAAGCGACACCACCGCTTCGATTAAGAAGGGGACGAAGGTGGCGAACATGGGGATTGAGGGAGGAAAAGCCGGGTCATATTTCTCTGATCTGACGATTTCGGAGACCGATGCGATTGCCGCACGGCTACGTCAATGCTGGAACCTGGACCCGGGGGCGATGGGCATTGAGGAAATGATCGTTGAAATTTTGGCTTTCCTGAATCCGAATGGTTCGCTGCGGCAGGTGGAAATTGTGGACAAGTCGCGCTATAATAATGATGCTCACTTCCGTTCGGTGGCGGACAGTGCCAAGCGGGCAGTTTATATTTGTGAACCTTATTACGCCATATTGGCGCAAAAATATGGTGATAAGTATCAGCTATGGGAAACTATGCGCTTGCGTTTTAATCCGATTAATCATACTGTATACTGAACAAAAGGATAGTAATTATGGCCGATATTAAGGTAATCCCGTTGAAAGAGCTGTTTCGGGAAAGTTTTTCTTATATGTTTGAAAATTGCCGGAATATGGTGTTGTTTTCGGTTGTGCATATGCTGTTTTTGATCGCCGGTTTTGAAATGATTGACGGTTGGCATGACGTGTTTTTTCTGCCTTGGCTGGTCGGGTATTATCTTTTTTGGTGTTTCTTTTTTCGTTTTTATTTTAAACGCAAGCCTTACCTTGCCACTGTTAAGTTGTTTTATACACTGGTTCCGTCGACCAAAATGCTGGCACTTACTTTTTTTGTGGTGACGGCGCTTTTGATGTTGCCGCTGATTCCGCCTTTTTTCGGAATCGGTTCGGAATGGGCAAATGAGTATACTCTGTATTTGAAACGGTATATGGAAGACACCCGGGTGGTGGACGGGATTACGGTTGTAATTATGACTTTGGCGGCGCCGTTGGTTTTTTACCGTCCGATGATGGCGTGGATCAGTTCGTTGATTGGGCGCAGCGGTTCAATGAAATCGGCCTTTGCAAAAACCCGGGGCAATTATTGGAAAATGGCCTTTTTGCTGGCGATGTTCGAATTGTTGTTTGTCGGGCTGACCTGGGTGGGGCAACAACTGGGAATCGGAAATTGGCTGTCGATCGTGGCTGGGTCGCCGCTGGTGATTTATCTGAATGTTATTTTTGCCAAAACTTATGACTATTTTTTCTTGGAGATTGACGGATGAAAAAAGTGACAATGAACATTTTTTTTATTGCATTTTGTTTGTTTGATTTGATTTATCTGGCGATGGTGGCCGATAGTTTTTATCAGGAATATGTGCGGGATAAATTCGTTTACTGGGGATATCCGCAATGGGGATGGATGTATGCCGATCCTAAGGTTTATTTGTGGTTTAATATTTTCTATTTGTTGTTTTTGGCTGTATTGCCGGCAGTTTCGGTATGGTTGCGATGGCGGCGTTTTCGCAAAACATCGTTGATTTTGTCGGCGCTGCCGTTGCTGAGTGCTGCCGTTTTTGCCTATATGCCGAATTATAACTGGAATCGGCAATTTGAAATTTTTCAGGCGGAACGGACGATTGAAAACAGCCGGATTCCGGCCGGAAGATGGTGGGCCTCGGCAAAGCAGATGCAACGGTATGACGATAACTCGGCATGGGAAAAGTTTAAGGGGTATTTTGGACGCGGCGAGTGGCCGGGCGGTTATCCGATCTGGGGGGATTACCGGGTATGGCTGTTACCGGATTTTGCCACAGATACGCTGGGACGACGCGGAATGGTTTTTCACGGCGGAAACAAGACAAGTTCGCCGTGGGGAATTGACATGGGAGATGACATTATTGATTTTGCAATCCGCCTGCGTCGCAATCAGGGGCCGATGAGTATTGAAGTTAGTTATGGCGATACAGAGTCGGAAAATGGAGTGGAAGCAGAAGTAAAAGCAGAAGAGTAGATTCTGTTTAAAGTGATTGGCCAGTTGGTACAAAAAACGTCCTAGAAACAGGACGTTTTTTATTAAGTGAAGCGAGAAAAATCGGTTTGTAAATGTGTATCAAAAAAAGGATCGTTTTTTTGCTATGGTCTAATGCTGATAAGAAATTTTGCAAAAAATAAATAAAATT
>OHPL01001516.1_pt1 | contig 11706 bp, 8 predicted proteins | sample 1577711 | NCBI WGS metagenome assembly OHPL01 (sample SAMEA3879538, study PRJEB24766) | human gut metagenome | biome: human-associated habitat; feature: feces | place: USA | collected 1985/1987
GTCATTGATAATTCCCGGGCAACCCAGCAGGATATCCGTCCGCTGCGTATCTGCTATCTGATCGGACATCATCATACATATGATAATATCGAAGGACTGGATTATCAGATTCTGGTGGAGGCAGATTTTCTGGTCAATTTATATGAAGATGACGTCAATCGTCACGGAATTGAACAGGCATATCAGCAAATTTTCCGGACGCAGACCGGAAAAGAAATTTTTAATCAGATGTATACAGATGAAAGATGAATAAAAAAAATTATCAGAAAATAATGGAAGATCTGATCCGTGAAAACTGTACGGCAGGGGAGGCTCCAAGCCTCCTTTTGCACAGCTGTTGTGCACCGTGCAGTTCTTATTGTATTGCATGTCTTGCAGAACATTTCCATGTAACGGTATTTTATTACAATCCCAATATTTATCCGCCGGAAGAATATCATATGCGGGCAAAGGAGCAGGAACGTTTTATTGCTGAGTTTCCTACAAAGTATCCGGTTTCTTTTGTGGAAGGTGCATACGATACACAGCGGTTTTACGATATGGCAAAGGGCATGGAAGAGATCCCGGAAGGGGGAGAGCGCTGTTTTGCCTGTTACCGGCTGCGGCTTTCCGAAGCTGCGTCCTATGCAAAAGCGCACGGATTTGATTTCTTTACGACAACACTATCCATCAGTCCGCTGAAAAATGCGGAAAAGTTAAATCAGATCGGAGCAGAACTGGCAGATAGCTTTGGTGTCCGTTATCTGTTTTCGGATTTTAAAAAGAAGGAAGGCTATAAAAAGTCGACCGAAATTTCTAAGGAGTATCACATGTACCGGCAGTACTACTGTGGGTGTGTGTATTCCAAGCGTGACCGCGACCGTGAAATCGTACTGCGCAGACAGCAGGAAGAACAGATTTTATAAAAAAACAAAGAATTTAAGAAAGAGAGGAATTTAGATATGGCACAGTTATGGGGTGGAAGATTTACGAAGGAGACAGACCAGCTGGTTTACAATTTTAATGCATCCATTTCGTTTGATCAGAAATTTTACAAGCAGGATATTGAGGGTTCCATTGCACATGTGCGTATGCTTGGAAAGCAGGGCATTCTGACACAGGAAGAGATGCAGGCGATTGTTTCCTGTTTACAGGAAATTCTTGCGGATGTGGAGAGCGGAAAGCTTGCCATCACTTCGGAATATGAGGATATTCACAGTTTTGTGGAAGCAAACCTTATTGACCGTCTGGGAGATACCGGAAAGAAACTGCATACCGGACGAAGCAGAAATGATCAGGTGGCACTGGACATGCGTCTGTATACCCGGCAGCAGGTTCTTGAGACGGATGAACTGCTGGAACAGCTGCTGCAGGTACTGCTTCGCATTATGAAAGAAAATACGCAGACGATTATGCCAGGATTTACCCATTTGCAGAAAGCGCAGCCGATCACACTCGCACATCATATGGGGGCGTACTTTGAAATGTTTAAGCGTGACCGTTCCCGTATGCACGATATTTACGAGCGCATGAATTACTGCCCGCTCGGTTCCGGCGCACTGGCAGGAACAACCTATCCGCTTGACCGCGAATATACTGCAGAGCTTCTTGGCTTTTACGGACCGACCTTAAACAGTATGGACGGTGTTTCCGACCGCGATTACCTGATCGAATATCTGTCTGCCATGGCAACCATTATGATGCATTTAAGCCGCTTCTCCGAGGAAATCATCATCTGGAATTCCAACGAATACAAATTTGTAGAGATTGATGATGCATACAGTACCGGAAGCAGTATCATGCCACAGAAGAAAAATCCGGATATTGCAGAACTTGTCCGAGGCAAGACCGGGCGTGTGTATGGCGCGCTCATGTCGCTTCTGACCACGATGAAGGGGATTCCGCTTGCTTACAATAAAGACATGCAGGAAGACAAGGAACTTTCCTTTGATGCCATCGACACAACGAAAGGCTGTATTGTGTTATTCACGGGTATGCTTGATACCATGAAATTCAATAAGGATGTTATGAGAAAGAGTGCCGCACACGGCTTTACCAACGCGACGGATGCTGCCGATTATCTTGTAAATCACGGGGTTCCGTTCCGCGATGCGCATGGAATTATCGGACGTATTGTTTTGTACTGTCTGGACAAACAGATGCCGATTGACGATATGAGTCTGGAAGAATTAAAACAGTTTTCTCCGGTATTTGAGGAGGATGTCTATGATGCAATCTCCATGGAAACCTGTGTCAACAAGCGTCTGACGATCGGTGCACCAGGGGAAGAGGCGATGAAGAAAGTGATCGCAATCGAAGAGGCATATCTGGAGAAAAAATGAGACAAAAGGAGCACCTCGCATGCAGAGTCACTTGTCGATGCGATGTACGTAATTGCGGTACATCTCTGATATATTGCATGAAATACCGCTTAGTCGATATTTCAGATTGTGCAAGTCCTACATATAATTGAGGAATATTTTATTTATTTAGGACAATTTGTTCCTTGTAATTTTACCTGGTTTCAAGTAATATATTTCCTATAAAGACACATGTTCGTGTAACACGGACAAAAAACAAAAATGTTTTTCTGTAAAAGACAGGTGTCCGCGTATAAAGAAAAGAACAGAGGAGATTGGAAAAATGAGTGAGAAGTTAAAAGTTGGTATCCTTGGCGGAACAGGTATGGTAGGACAGAGATTTATCTCTTTGCTGGAGAATCATCCATGGTTTGAGGTTACCACGATTGCAGCAAGCCCAAGAAGTGCAGGAAAGACTTATGAGCAGGCAGTAGGAGATCGTTGGAAAATGGATACTCCAATGCCGGAAGCAGTGAAAAAGCTTGTTGTTATGAATGTAAATGAGGTAGAGCAGGTAGCTTCTCAGGTCGACTTTGTATTTTCTGCTGTAGACATGACCAAAGAAGAGATCAAAAAGATCGAGGAAGATTACGCAAAGACAGAGACACCGGTTGTTTCCAACAACAGTGCTCACCGCTGGACACCGGATGTGCCGATGGTAGTTCCGGAAATCAATCCACAGCACATGGAAGTTATCAAGTATCAGAAAGAGCGTCTTGGTACAAAGCGCGGTTTCGTAGCAGTAAAGCCAAACTGCTCCATCCAGAGTTATGCACCGGTTCTGACTGCATGGAAAGAGTTTGAGCCGTATGAAGTAGTTGCCACTACCTATCAGGCTATTTCCGGAGCAGGAAAGACGTTCAAGGACTGGCCAGAGATGCTTGGAAACATTATTCCATACATCGGTGGTGAGGAAGAAAAGTCTGAGAAAGAGCCTCTGCGTATCTGGGGGCATGTAGATGATGAGAAGAAGCAGATTGTTCCTGCAACTTCACCAGTCATTACCTGCCAGTGTATCCGTGTGCCGGTATTAAACGGACATACAGCAGCTGTATTTGTTAAATTCAAGAAGAAACCTACCAAAGAGCAGCTGATCGAAGCACTGAAGAATTACAGTGGTGTGCCACAGGAACTGAAGCTTCCGAGTGCACCGGAACATTTCATCCAGTACTTAGAAGAGGACAACCGTCCGCAGGTCAGCCTGGATGTAAACTTTGAGCATGGCATGGGAATCTCTGTCGGACGTCTGAGAGAGGATACCGTATATGACTGGAAATTCGTTGGATTATCTCACAATACCGTTCGTGGTGCAGCCGGTGGTGCAGTTTTATGTGCAGAGCTGTTAAAGGCACAGGGATATATCACAAAGAAATAAGTATTAAATTGAAATACGGATTTTTGGAGAGAAGTGCAAAAACTGCACTTCTTTCTTTTTGCCGAAAACCTTGTGAGAGATATTAATCAGTGATATAATTTCTTTTAGCAGAAGGAATTTTGTACGGAGGAATCGGGATGAACGCAAAAAAAACAGATCTTAAAGAATTGGAAGGCTGGTATGAAAAATCAGGAAATCAGCTGATGCTTTTGTATGGCGGAATGGACTGCCGAAAAGAACAGCTGATCAAAGAATTTTGTGTGGGGAAAAAGTATTTTTATTATCGATGCAGACAGCTTTCCGCACAGGAACAGATGCAGAAAATGGGAGAAGAAATTCAAAATGCTTTTCAGATGAAGCTGAGCAGATATTCCTATGATGAATTTTTTAACCGGGTAAAAAGCGGAGATGCATCAAAACTGGTGATTGTGATTGATGAGGCACAGTATGCAATTAAAAGAGATCCGGAATTTGTCAAAAGTATTTTAAAACTGAAGATGAAAAGGCTTTATCCGGGACCGGTAATGATCATTCTGGCGTCTTCTTCCATTGTATGGGCCACGCAGGATGCAAAAGATGCGTTCGGGGATGGATTCCGTCGTATTGATGTACTGCATAAAGTGGAAGATCTGAATTTCCTGGAAGTTGTCCGGACATTTCCGGCACTTTCGGTCAGCGACTGTATCCGTATTTATGGATCGATCGGTGGGGTGCCGGGATATATGGAAGCCTGGAATCCGGAAATTTCATACAGGGAGAATATTTACCGGCTTGTGCTGACGGAGGGCGGATATCTGTTTCATATGGCAGAACAGAAAATTTCGGCAGAACTGCGTGAACTTTCCGTCTATAACACAATTTTATCTGCAATTGCACAGGGATATAATAAACTGAATGACCTGTATCTGAAAACCGGATATTCCCGTGCAAAGATCAGTGTTTATATGAAAAATCTCAGCCATTTTGATATTGTAGAGAAAGTGCAGTCATTTCAGACCGGTGGCTGGGAGAATGCCAAAAAAGGGGTATACCAGATCAAAGATACATTTATTAATTTCTGGTTTAAATTTATATTTCCCCACATGTCGGATCTTTATCTGCTGAAACCGCATGAATTTTACGACCGCTACATTGCACCGGAACTTGGAACGTATCTGAAACGTTATTTCCGGAATGTCTGCATGGAGTATATGATGCTTTTGAATCAGATGGGACGCATGCCGTTTCCAGTTCATAAGATCGGAACCTGGGTTGGAAAGACAGGAAACATTGATATTATTGCCCAGAGCACAGACCGCAGAAATATTGTGGGACTATGTAACTGGGATCAGCCACAGCTGACATCGCAGATGTGCGAGGAACTGTATCAGAACATGGAAAAGGCAAAAATCCGTTCGGAGCATATTTTTTTATTCTCTGCAACGCGGTTTGAACCGATGCTGGCGGAGCATGCCAAAACGGATGACCGGTTTGAGCTGATTGATATGAACGAATTATAGAAAAAGTTTGCCAATAGGGGATAGAAGATGGGAAAGTCACTGATCATAACGGAGAAACCGTCGGTTGCCCAGGAATTTGCAAAAGTTCTCGGGGTAAGCGGGGGCCGCAGAGATGGCTATCTGGAAAACCAGAAATATGTGATCACCTGGTGCGTGGGACATCTGGTAGCCATGGTATATCCGGAAAGTTATGATATAAAATACAAAAAGTGGAAACTGGAAGATCTGCCATTTCTTCCAAAAGAATATAAATATGATGTGATCAAAGATGTCAGCCGGCAGTATGATGTGGTTCACGGAATGTTGATGCGCGAGGATATCGACCGTGTCTACTGGGCAGGAGATGCCGGAAAAGAAGGACAGACGATTGAGGAAAATATCCGCAATTTCGGCGGTGTGCGAGACGGCATGGAGGAACTCCGGGTCTGGATTGATTCCCAGACAGAGGAAGAGATCCAACGGGGAATCCGGGAAGCAAAACCGATGTCTGCCTATGAAAATCTTGGAAAATCCGGTATTATGCGTACCATTGAAGATTATGCCATGGGCATTAATTTTTCCCGTGTAATGTCGGTAAAATATGGAGGATTGTTAAACAATGCGGCGGGAACACGTTCTTATACCGCTATTGCGGTCGGGCGCGTGATGACCTGTGTGCTTGGGATGGTCGTGATCCGTGAGCGCGAGATCCGCAATTTTAAGGAGACACCGTTTTACCGTGTTGTCGGAAATTTTACAGATGCACATGTTCAGGGCGAGTGGAAAGCCGTCGAGGGATCAGGGTACTTTGCATCGCCGCTTTTGTATAAGGAAAACGGATTTCGGGAAAAGAAGGATGCACTGGCATTGATTGACCGCGTGCAGGGACATTCTGCGATTGTGGAATCCATGGAAAAGAATATTTCCAGAAAACGGGCGCCGTTACTGTTTAATCTGGCAGAGCTGCAGGCAGAATGTGCAAAACGATTCAAGATCAGCCCGGATGAAACCTTACAGGTGGCGCAGGATCTGTATGAACGGAAACTGACAACGTATCCGCGTACCGATGCGCGTGTGCTTTCTACTCCGGTGGCAAAGGAAATTCATAAAAATATCAGCCGTCTGCGGGGATATGAGCCGACTTCGGATTTTGTGGAGCAGATTCTCGACAGAAAGCTGTATGGAAATATTGCAGGAACGCAGTATACCGATGATGCTAAAGTGACAGACCACTATGCGATCATTCCGACCGGTCAGCTCACGGAGCTTGGGAAACTGAATGCTCTGCAGAAATCGGTATTTGATCTGATCGTGCGGAGATTTCTCAGTGTGTTTTATCCGGCGGCAGAATATCAGAATGTAAAAATGACGGCTGTTGTGGATGTGGGGGAAAATAAGGAACGTTTTTATGCGTCCGCACGTGTATTAAAGATACCCGGTTATTTGGAAATTGCAGGAATTCCAAAGAAAGAGGAAGAAGATTCGGATCCGAAGGAACTGCTACATCTGGCAGATCAGCTGAAAAATGGCGACGAGATTTCCGTGGATGGATATGAGGTGAAAGAGGGAAAAACTTCACCGCCGAAGCGGTACACCTCCGGTTCCATGGTGCTTGCCATGGAAAATGCAGGACAGCTGATTGAGGATGAGGAGCTTCGGGAACAGATCAAAGGTTCGGGAATCGGTACCTCGGCCACCCGTGCGGAAATTATCAAGAAACTGGTCCGCATCCATTATCTCAATCTGAATAAACGGACGCAGGTGCTCACACCGGAAAATCTCGGGGAGATGGTATTTGAAGTGGTGAGCATGACCGTCCCGGCACTTTTGAACCCGAAGATGACAGCTTCCTGGGAAAAGGGACTTGATGGAATTACACAGGGAACCGTGGATTTCTGGGATTACCGGACGAAACTGGAAGATTTCATCCGGACCGAAACGGAAAAGATGATCGGACAGGATCTGCGGGAACCGCTTGCGGAACGTATCAGTAATTTTGCCGGGAAACATGCAAGAGGTGCCGGTGCGAGAAGAAAGATCGGTGTCAGATGCCCGGCATGCGGTGGAGAACTTGTAACCACGCCATTTGGCTATGGATGTGTAAATTATAAGAATGATAAATCAGGATGTAATTTTAATATTGGCGAAATTGCAGGTGCTCAGCTGAGTGAGGAACAGGTAAAAGAACTTATCGAACAGGGGCATACCCAGACCATTCGCGGGTTTAAATCCAAGGCAGGCAAACGGTTTGATGCAAAACTTAAGGTAGATAAAGATGAAAACGGAAAAGTTAATATTGCATTTGATTTTTCAGACGTAGAGCCGGAAATCATTCCGGAGGTAAAGTGCCCGGTATGTGGCGGACAGATTAAAAAGACATCTTTCGGCTATGGATGTGTAAACTTTTCACCGGACGATGAGAACAGCTGCCGGTTTTCCATTGGAACGATCGCCGGAAAAACCCTGCCGGTTACTGCGGTAAAGCAGCTCCTGACGGATGGTCACACAGATACCCTGCGCGGTTTTAAATCAAAAACCGGTAAAAAATTTGATGCCTGTCTGAAACTGGAGAAAACCGAAGAGGGAAAGACGAATATTGTATTTGATTTTGACAGCGTGGAACAGAAAGTGATCCGCGATGTGAAGTGTCCGCTCTGTGGGGGTGAGATCATTGCGACCTCTTTTGGTTATGGATGTGCCAACTATAAGCCGGGCGATGAAAACAGCTGCAGGTTTTCTATTGGGAAGATGGCAGAGAAATCTTTTACGGAAGCACAGGTCCGGCAGCTTTTAAACGATGGCATTACGGAAACCATGCGTGGGTTTAAGTCAAAAACAGGGAAGAAATTTGATGCGCGCGTAGCTCTCGCAAAAGATGAAAACGGGAAAGTAACCGGGCTGAAATTTGATTTTGACAATGTAGAGCCAAAGAAAGTCAAAGATGTGAAGTGCCCGAAGTGTGGCGGGGATATTGTAGTGGCACCGTTTGGATTTATGTGTGCCAATCATAAAAAAGATGATAAGGAAAGCTGCAGTTTTATGATTGGAAGTATCGCAAGTGTCCGGCTGAAAGAAGCGCAGGTGAAAGAGCTTCTGACGAAAAAGAAGACAGAGGTAATTTCGGGATTTGTGGCAAAGACCGGTATGAAATTTGATGCGCCGCTGAAACTGACGGAAGAAGGGGAGATCACATTTGATTTTCCGGAGAAACCGAAACCGGAAGAGACAACCGTGCCGTGCCCGAAATGCGGCAAAATGCTGATGAAGACGCAGTGGAGGTATGAATGTGCGTGCGGATTTAAAATCTGGCATACCGTTGCTAAGGTGGAACTTTCCGAAGAAGTGATGAAAGAACTGCTGACGACCGGAAAGACGAAGCAGAAGATTGCCGGATTTACCTCAAAGGCAGGCAATACATTTGACACCTGCCTGAAATATGAAAATGATCAGATTTCGTTTGATTTTGATAATCCGGGGGAGGCACCGCCGGAGAAAACAGCAGCCGCAGAGGAAACAACGGCTTTGGAGGAAACGGAAGAGTCCGGAAGAAAAACGATCAGTAATCATGAAAATTAAAATGTAAGGAGATTAAAAAATGGAAAACGCAAAAATCAAAAACATGTATGATTTGTCACAGTCTATTGCAGGAGAGTACCTTTCACAGTTTACGTATCCGTGGGAAGCATTAAAAGGCATCAGCGATTTTATCAAAAAGCTCGGTCCGACACTCGATCCGGAAATTTATGAGAAACGTGGGGAAAATATCTGGGTGGCAAAGAGTGCAGCCGTTGCACCTACGGCATGCTTGAACGGACCGCTGATTATTGATGAAGATGCCGAGATCCGTCACTGTGCATTTATCCGCGGAAGCGCAATCATTGGAAAAGGATCGGTTGTCGGAAATTCCACGGAGATCAAAAATGATATCATTTTTAACACGGTACAGGTACCACATTACAATTACGTCGGGGATTCCATTCTCGGTTACAAGTCCCATATGGGAGCCGGTTCAATTACCTCCAATGTAAAATCGGATAAAACACTTGTGGTTGTAAAGGACAGCAGAGATTCTGGTGAAGAAATTGAAACAGGACTTAAGAAATTTGGAGCTATGCTCGGAGATCACGTAGAGGTAGGATGCAACTCCGTTTTAAATCCGGGTACGGTTATCTGCCCGAATTGTAATGTCTATCCGCTTTCTTCTGTCCGCGGAGTGATTCCGGCAAACCATATCTACAAGGATGCAGACCATATTGTGGCAAAAAAAGAAAAATAGTAGTTGTATCTAAAAAAGTGCGAATTTGCACTAGACTTTAGGAAAAAAATATGCAAAAATATTAGCGGTATGTCGAATGATAACGAGTTTATCTACAATTAACATGCGAAAGGAGTCTTAAGATGATTTACACAAAGGAAGTTGAAAACATGTGTCCTGTAGCAAAGGGCGCAAAGCATGAGCCAGCTCCTATCCCGGAAGAGGGAAAGTGGGTTCATTCCAAGAAAATTGAGGACATTTCAGGATTTACACACGGTGTCGGCTGGTGTGCACCACAGCAGGGTGCCTGCAAGCTTTCTCTTAACGTAAAGAACGGTATCATTGAGGAAGCATTAGTTGAGACAATCGGTTGCTCTGGTATGACTCATTCAGCTGCTATGGCTGCAGAAGTTTTACAGGGTAAGACAATTCTGGAAGCTTTAAATACAGACTTAGTTTGTGATGCTATCAACACAGCTATGAGAGAACTTTTCTTACAGATCGTATATGGACGTACACAGTCTGCATTCTCTGATGACGGACTTGCTGTAGGTGCTGGTCTGGAAGATTTAGGAAAGGGACTTCGTTCTCAGGTTGGTACTATGTATGCAACAAAAGAGAAGGGTGTTCGTTACCTTGAGATGGCTGAAGGATATGTTACAGGTATCGCTCTTGACGAGAATAACGAGGTAATTGGTTACCAGTTCGTTTCTCTTGGAAAGATGACTGACTTCATTAAGAAGGGTGATGATCCTAACACAGCTTGGGAGAAAGCCAAGGGTCAGTATGGCCGTGTGGACGATGCAGTTAAGATTATCGATCCACGTCAGGAATAATTGGAAAGGAGAACGATATAATGGCATCATTATTTGAAGGATATGAAAGAAGAATTGACCAGATTAACGCTGTTTTAAACAGCTATGGTATCAGCTCTATCGAAGAAGCTGAAAAGATTACAAAGGACGCTGGACTGAACGTTTACGATCAGGTTAAGAAGATTCAGCCAATTTGTTTCGAGAACGCTTGCTGGGCTTACACTGTAGGTGCTGCAATCGCAATCAAGAAGGGATGCAAGAGAGCTGCTGATGCTGCCGCAGCAATCGGTGAAGGACTTCAGGCATTCTGTATTCCTGGATCTGTTGCAGATCATCGTAAAGTTGGTCTTGGCCATGGTAATCTTGGCAAGATGCTTCTTGAGCATTACAACACCCCGGAACTTGCAACAGCACTCGTTGACCTTGGAAGTCTTTCGATGGTTCGTGAGCGTCTTGCCCCGGACGAGGGAGAAATGCACGGATTTGATACACCTGTTCGTCACGGTACTAAAGGAGGCGTAACAACTGCCTATCATCGGGACAGAGGCGATGACTTGGAAATCGACAGCGTAGTAGTCGATACTCCCGTTGTTCTGAAAAACGCTGAAACTCTGTTCCTGAACATCCTCGAAGAGGAAAACATCACCTATGGTTATCTGTACAATGTTGCAGATAAACTCTGGTATGCCGCTGATACGGTTCAAGACAACAGCTTCTTCGTTTTGGACGAGAACTTCATTAACGCTCACACTTAACCAAATGGGAAAGAGCCCGCAAACAACAGCAAAACGGCTCTGGAGGATGCTTTTAAGAAGCTGGTCAAACGCGACAGCAAAGGTCGTATCGACTATTCTTACAACGATGGGTTTGACGGTTTTCGGTATGGTCAGGAGCTTCTGTGCTTCTGCGATATCGAGACTGCCGCTCAGCGCCTTAGTATCTGACACCTATACCACAAACCTGAAACCAGTCATACAAAAAGGAGTTCAATACCATGAGTTACGGTTTTGACATGGGCTTTGCGCAGGCGAACAGTTTGCAGGAAGCTATGGCGATTGCGCTGAAATACACGCAATCGCAAATGACCGAAAAGAATATCAGGAAAACCATCAGGGATAATCGGTATTATATTCCCTCGATTCGTACCGGGTACATTGCGGATGAGGAGAGCAAAAACCGCAGAGCCGATGTGCTTGCGGATACCGCTGACCGGTATTGGCTTGAAGCATTGTTTACTTTTCACTTTCTGTATTGGGAAGAGCATAAACTGCTTGGCATCGTTATGATGCCGCCTGAAAGTGTAAACGAAAAGTGGCCGCTGAGTATGTATTTCCAGAACTCCTGCGACCAAGATTATCCGTTTTTCGAATGGAAGGAAGGCAATATCCCGTTCTTTGCGAATGCCGCTACAAAAGCTGAAAACTATACGGCAGAAGAAATCCGT
>OHPL01001517.1_pt1 | contig 11702 bp, 9 predicted proteins | sample 1577711 | NCBI WGS metagenome assembly OHPL01 (sample SAMEA3879538, study PRJEB24766) | human gut metagenome | biome: human-associated habitat; feature: feces | place: USA | collected 1985/1987
CCCCAAGGTGATTGAATACAACTGCCGCTTCGGGGATCCGGAATGCCAGGCCGTCATGCCCCTGCTCTCCGGGGATCTGGCCTCCTTCTGCCTGCACGGGGCCAAGGGAGAATTCACTCCGGAAGAAATCTCCTTCCAAAACGGCTGGAGCGTCTGCTGCGTGCTGGCCTCCAAGGGATATCCGGAAACCTCCCGCTCCGGCGACGCCATCCAGGGGCTGGACGACGTTGCGAATGCCTCCGTTTACCACGCCGGCACCAAATGGAATGCGGACAAAAACTGTTATGAAACCAACGGCGGCCGCGTGCTGGCCGTCGTGGCGCAGGGGGAATCCCTTTCCGAAGCGCGCCAGCGTGCCCACAACGAAACCAAAAAGGTCAAATTTGACGGCATGCAGCGCCGTCCGGACATCGGCTTTGCCAGCTTCGTCTGATTTTTACCCTTTTCCCAGCCCAACTACCCCATGAAACCCGCCGTCCTTCTCACCTTCCTCTTCCTTTCCTGTTCCGCGTGCCTGATGGCGGACAACGCCGCACTGGCCGCCAAGGCGCGCGAACAGATAGGAGTAACGGTCTCCTACAACGGAGGCTATCAAACCATCCCCTACCCCAACGGGGATGTCCCCAAGGAAACGGGAGTATGTACGGACGTGGTCATCCGAGCCATGAGGGCTTTCGGACTGGACCTCCAGAAAGCCGTGCATGAAGACATGAAGGCCCACTTCTCCAAATATCCGAAACTATGGGGCCTGAAAACCACGGACCGCAGCATTGACCACCGCAGGGTTCCCAATCTCCGCGCCTTCTTTGCCCGGAAAGGATGGTCCGTTCCCATTACGGAAACCGCGGCGGACTACAAGCCCGGCGACCTGGTTACGTGGAACCTGTCCGACAGTGTTCCCCACATCGGCATCGTTTCCGACCGGAAGACGAAGGAAGGAACGCCGCTGATTATTCACAACGTCGGCTGCGGTGCGCAGGAGGAAGACTTCCTCTTCTCCCATACCATCACGGGCCATTACCGCCCTGTGCTGAAGCGGTAACCCTTCAAATCGGCTTCTTTCCTGAAATACCCTGGTTTCAAGGGAAATTTTTATAAGGTCCAGAGGCCCTCATTCCCGGAACGCTTTCATTAGAAAACATAGTGGAAGGACACGCTCCCACGGTTTGAAAAACAACGGTGCCCGCACCGCCCAATTTTCCCTCTCCCGCGCACCCTCTGCCTGTACCCTCCTTGAACCCAGGATTTCCCTGGGCCCACTCCCATGATGGTTGAAAACATCCCCGTTTCCGCCACATGAATGCCCATGAACCTTCTTGCAAAAAGAGGGGGCTTCCGTCATCATGCATTCATGGTCACACCTGCATTCTCCGATTGTGTCAACAAGCTGGGCGTCGATGAAAACGACGTGATCCCCTTCGGCCGCAACAAGGCCAAGATTTCCCTGGACGTACTGGACAAGCCGGCCGCACCCGGCAAACTCATTCTGGTTTCCGCCATCACGCCCACCCCTTCCGGAGAAGGGAAAACCACCGTCTCCATCGGTCTGGCGCAGGGGTTGCAGGCCATCGGTAAAAAAGCCTGCCTGGCGCTTCGGCAGCCCTCCATGGGCCCGGTATTCGGCCGCAAGGGCGGTGCCACCGGCGGCGGTAAAAGCTCCCTGACGCCGCCTGATGAAATCAACATGCACTTCACGGGAGACTTCCATGCCATCACGTCCGCCCACAACCTGATCAGCGCCATCATTGACAACGCCATGTTCTTCCACACGCTGAACATTGACGAACGCAAAGTCACGTGGAAGCGCGTCATGGACATGAATGACCGCTCCCTGCGCTCCATCATCGTGGGACTCAACAAGCAGGGCTTCCCGCGTGAAACGGGTTTCGACATCACTCCGGCTTCGGAAATCATGGCGTGCCTTTGCCTCGCTACCTCCTACAAGGACATGGAAGACCGCATCAACCGCATCGTGATCGGTTTCACGACGGACGACAAGCCCGTATTCGCCAGGGAACTCGGCATCACCGGCTCCGTCATGGCCCTGCTGAAAGACGCCCTGATGCCCAACCTGGTCCAGACCGTGGAAGGGGTGCCCTGCTTCCTGCACGGAGGCCCGTTCGCCAACATCGCCCACGGCTGCAACTCCGTGCTGGCCACCAAAATGGCCCTCCACTTTGGGGACTATGCCGTCACGGAAGCCGGGTTCGCCTTTGACCTGGGCGCGGAAAAATTCCTGGACATCAAGTGCCGCCAATCCGGACTGGACCCTGCCGCCATCGTCATCGTAGCCACGGCGCGCGCCCTGAAAATGCACGGAGGCACCGCCCTGGCGGACCTGAAAAACACGGACGTGGCCGCACTGAAAAAAGGTCTTGCCAACCTGGACGCCCATCTGGACGCCGCCGCCCACTACAAGCGCCCCGTGGTGGTAGCCGTCAACAAATTCTTTGACGACTCCCAGGAGGAACTGGACGCCATCGTGGCGCACTGTGCGGAACGCGGCATTCCCTGCGCCATTGCGGACATCTTCTCCCAGGGAGGGGAAGGCGGCAAAAACCTGGCCCAAATGGTGGTGCAAGCTGCGGACAAGCCCTCCGCTCCTTTCAAGCCCCTCTATGAATCCGCCCTTCCGGTGGAAGAAAAGCTCAACATCATCGCCCGCAGTATTTACGGAGCGGATGGAGTGGAACTGACGCCCGCGGCCAGAAAGAAGCTGGCCCAGTTTGAAGCCAGCCGCCTCACGGACCTGCCCATCTGCATGGCAAAAACCCAGAACTCGCTTTCCGACAACGGTCGTCTCCGTGGCCGCCCCACCGGTTTCACCGTCACTGTGCGTGACTTTGAAATTGCCAACGGAGCCGGCTTCCTGGTGGCCCTCTGCGGTGAAATCATGCGCATGCCGGCCCTGCCCGTCTCACCGAACGCCATGCACATCTATCTGGACAACAAGGGCAACGTTCAGGGCCTCTAGGCAATCTCAATACAAGATACACACCTTCACCGCACACCATGAAAATCGCCATTCTGGGAGCCGGAGCCCTCGGCTGCTACTACGGAGCCAGGCTTCAGGAATCCGGCCAGGACATCTCCTTCATCGTACGTTCGGAATACGGCTACCTGAAAGAACACGGCCTGCAAGTAAAAAGCCTGCATGGAGACATCTCCCTGCCCCGGCTCAAGGTGTACCGGGACGCGGCGGAAGTCGGCCCGGTGGACCTCGTCATAGTCGCTTGGAAAAGCACGGCAAATGCCGGTTTTTCCAAGGCCCTCCCTCCGTTGATGGGACCGGATACGGTTGTAGTCACGCTCCAGAACGGCATGGGAAATGCGGAGGAAATCGCCCGCATCATCCCGGCTGACCGCATCTATGTGGGTCTGTGCTTCATCTGCGCCATGCGCGCGGAACCGGGCCACGTCAACCATCTGGAAGGCGGCAACATTCAATTTGCACCCTTCGTCCCCTCACCGGAAGGCTCTGAAAAGGCCCGGGAACTCTCCGAATTGTTTGCCAACGCCGGCATCAAGACGCGCGCCTTTGACGTCGCGGAGCAAATCCAGTGGTACAAGCTCGTCTGGAACATCCCGTTCAACGGGCTGTGCCTGGCGCTGGGCGGCATCAGCATTGCGGAACTCTATCAAAACCCGGAAAACGTCGCCCGGGCGCGCCGCATCATGGAGGAAGTAGTCCGGGCGGCGAAGGCCCGCGGCTACACCCTGCCGGATGACCTGGTGGAATTCCACCTTTCCCGCACGGAAAGCATGGGCTCCTTCATTCCGTCCAGCGCCGTGGACTACAACGAAGGACGCCCTGTCGAATACACGGCCATCTGGGGAGACCCTCTCTCCAAGGCCCGGCAGGCCGGAACATCCGTGCCGGAATGGGAACTTCTGGATAAGGACATCCGCAAGCGCCTGAACATGGATTGACCATTCTGGTTCTGTCCTACTACCAAAGATGATGCAACGGTCTTATTATTCCAATGACCTACAGTCTTTTTGTACCCAATCTCTAAAAGAAATTTTAGGGCAGATTGCTTTTCATACACCATTTGACCTAGATCAAAATTCGCGCAACTCCTTTGTTCACGAAATCAAATCACTCCAACACGTTCTTAAAGATATTCCTGCTGGCTCAATAGCCTTTGAATACACCATTCCCCGCATCGGAGAACGAATAGATGTCGTCATCGCCTGTGCAGGTATTCTCTATGTCCTTGAATTTAAAGTAGGAGAATCATCTTATCCCAGACATGCTATTGACCAGGTTGTAGACTATGCACTAGCTTTAAAGTATTTCCATCAAGAAAGCCATCAAAAGAAAATTGTTCCTTTGGTAATTTGTACCCATGCTCCTTCTAAGGAACATCAACTTACAGTAGGTCAAGACGGAGTTTATCATCCTATCCTCTGTAATGATAACACCTTAGGACCTACTTTAACAAAGCTGACTAGCACTCTGTGTGATGAGGCATTCCATTTTGAACAATGGTTAACTTCACCATACATGCCTACTCCCACGATTATTGAAGCAGCTCAAGCACTTTACCGTGGACATGATGTTAAAGAAATTTCACGTAGTGATGCCGGAGCTTACAATCTTAGCCTCACCACAAAGGCACTGAATCGCATTATTGAGCAGAGTAAGCAGCATCATGAAAAATCCATTTGCTTTGTCACTGGCGTACCTGGTGCTGGAAAAACGTTAGTAGGCCTCAATATTGCAAATGAGCGGCATCAATATGATGAGCAAGAACATGCGGTCTTTCTTTCCGGTAATGGTCCTTTGGTTGCTGTCTTACGAGAAGCTCTAGCACGAGATGAAATCAAACGTTTTAAAGGTAAAATAACAAAGACAGCATCTAAAAGAAAAGTTGCTGCCTTTATCCAAAACATCCACCACTTTCGTGATGCTTATCTGCCTCCTTCAGAACAAGTCCCTGCGGAGAAAGTAGCCATTTTTGACGAAGCACAACGTGCTTGGACAAAAGAACAAACAGCCAAATTTATGTTAAAACGCCATGTTCCCGGCTGGAACATGTCTGAACCTGAATTTCTTATCAGTGTAATGGATCGCCACCAAGATTGGACGGTTATCATCTGCTTAATCGGAGGTGGTCAAGAGATACATACTGGAGAAGCAGGGCTGCTAGCTTGGTTTGATGCACTAAGAGACCATTTTCCAGATTGGAATGTTTATGTATCACCCCAAATCTCTGATGTGGAATATACACACGGAAAACCACTTGAACATCTCTTTACGGGATTACGCCTCTATCGGGAACCAAACCTCCATCTTTCAGTTTCACTCCGTTCTTTCCGGAATGAACGAGTTTCTGCGTTTGTAAAATCATTATTGGACGAAAATTTACCAGTAGCCCAACAGCTCTACTCTGAGCTATCGCCTAATTATCCCATCACGATTACCCGCAGCCTGGAAAAAGCCCAAGAATGGATACGAGCCCAAGCCCGAGGAACGGAACGTTATGGACTCATCGCTAGCTCTGGGGCCAAACGTTTACGCCAATTTGGAATCTGGGTACAGAGTAATATTCAAGCAGAAAACTGGTTTTTAAATGATAAGGAGGATATTCGTTCCTCCTATTTCCTCGAAGACACGGCCACCGAATTTGATATTCAAGGGCTAGAAATTGACTGGGCAATCGTTGCATGGGATGCAGACTACCGCATAGAAAAAGGACATTTTAAAGCTTATAATTTTACAGGTTCTAGTTGGAAAACGGTTTGTAAAAAAGACGCACAGCTCTATCTTAAAAATACCTACCGCGTCTTATTGACACGAGCACGCCAGGGATTCGTGATTTTTATCCCGGAGGGATGTGACGCGGATTTGACTCGGCAATCCTCCTTTTATGATGGTATCTATTATTATCTAAAGAAAATAGGAATGAAGGAGCTATGAGAATTCTAGAGAATCTTTCTCTGGGGTAAAGAGCCTCACCACTTTTTGTAACATCATGCTGAAAACCATCGTCATTTTCATCATTGCCCTGCTGGGCTTCGGCATGATCCGCCTGCCTTTGCAGAACCGTATTCTGGAGCAGGAGAAGGCGGCGGGGCTGCTGGATGACCCGGTGGAGCTCTCCTCCTCCGATTATCTGGAACAGCAGCTCGCCATGGTTTCCCTGGGGGGGCTGCGCTCCCTGGTAGCGGCCGTGCTGAGCATGGAGGCCTTCGACTGCTTCCTGATTTCCGACTGGGCCAATCTGGAACGCCGCTACAACCAAATCACCTCTTGCCCCCCATTCCGACTTTTACTGGGACAACGGTTCGTGGCATTTGGGCAATAACGCCTCCTCCAGCTATCTGGACAATAAGCGGCTTTCTCCCATGGAACGAAGGGAAGGCTTCCGGAAGTACATCCAGAAGGGACGCAGCTTCCTGGAAAAAGGCATCAGCGCCAACCCGAACAGCTGGTACCTGCAATCCCTGCTGGGCAACATGTACAGCGATACCTACCGCCAGCCGGATTTTGAAAAGGCTGCGGAAGCCTACCGCAAGGCCCGGGAACAGGGAGCGCCGCCCCTGACGGCGCGCAAGGAGTTTTATGCGCTTGTCCGCGTTCCCTCCAAATCCCGCGAGGCGCTGGAGCTGGGCCGGGAATTGTTCAAGGATCCCAGGAACCGGACGCCCAGCCTGGTGAGCAATATTTTCGTCCTGGAAAACAGGCTGAAAGTTCCGGAAAAAGACCGCGTTCCCTTCCGGGAATTGTTCCCGACGGACGAGATTGCCCGCGACCTGATGAGCAGCCACCTGGCCAATTCCCTGAAATACCCCGTGGACGGCTTGAGGGAGGCCTTGGAGGCCTTGCCTCCCGCAAAAACGGATGACTAAAAACAAAAGACTAAAGATAAATTAAAAGGAGCTCCTCCTTTAAAGGGGCGCTTTTTCAATGACGGCCGGAATGAACTTTAATTTCCGGCCTTTAATCTTTAACCACTCCGCTGAAGGCGCTTGGCAACGCCCCGGAAAGGTGCTATGCTTTTTCTCCACAACACCATGAGTAGAATAGCCCTGATCAGTGACATCCATGCCAATCTGCCCGCTCTGGAAGCGGTGATGAAGGATATAGAACAGCTTCAATGCGACGCCGTTTACTGCCTGGGTGATATTGTGGGCTACAACGCCAATCCGGCCGAATGCCTTGAGTTCGTCCGCGGACGCCAGATTCCCACCGTGCGCGGCAACCATGATGAGGAAGCCATTGGGGAAGACAATCCGGCAGGCATGAACCCCGTGGCGTACAAAGCCCTGATGTGGACGCGCCAGCAGCTTTCCGAAGAACAGAAGAAGTGGCTTCGCCGCGCCCCCTTCCAGCGTATCCTGCCCAATGAAATCGTTCTGGTGCACGCCACCCAGGACAAGCCCAATTCCTGGTCCTACGTCACGAATGTGGACACGGCCACGCACAGCATCAACATGTTGCGCGACAATCAGTTCCTGTGCTTCAACGGTCATACGCACGTCCCCCGCACCTTCATCCGCCATGAAGGGAGCATCCAGGAATATGAATCCGGGGACATCCAGCTTCTCAAAACCAACAAGTACCTTATTAACGTGGGTTCCGTCGGCCAGCCCAGGGACGGAGACCCCCGCGCCGCCTACGGCGTGCTTGATGTGGACAGCATGGTTTATTACCAGCGCCGCGTGGAATACGACGTGGAGGAAGCGCAAAGGCGCATTCTGGCCGCCGGACTCCCGGAGATGCTGGCGCGCCGCCTGGGAGAAGGCATTTAATGTTTTGCGAACCGTTGACGGTAATACGGGATGCTCCATTGAAATCCTGCGGAATCTTTAATTGTTTCCATTCCGCATTAAGAAAAAATGGGGAAACCGCATGTTAGCAAAGGCTCACAAATTTGCATTGCTACTTGCCTCGCCTGCCACAAACCAGTAGAGTTCTGCGCGACGAATGAAGACCTATATCATCAGACGACTCCTTCTCATGCCCCTGACGCTCCTGGGGGTCACGTTCCTCGTCTTTTGCATAACCCGCTTTGTCCCGGGAGGTCCCATTGAGCAGATGATGCAGCAGCAGAGCATGAGCGCCCTGTCCGGCCAGAAAGCGGGCTCCCAGCGCGGAGACAATAACCTGAGTGAAGCGGATATGGAGCGGCTGGAAGAACAGTACAGCCTCCAGGAGCCCATCATTACCGCCTATCTGCAATGGCTGGGAGTGCTTCCGAAAAAGATTTTCATCTCCCGTGAGGAGTTCGGAGACATCGGCGGCATGGAACCGTCCGACAAGGAGGATGAATATTCCGGCATTTCCGATACGCACACCCGGATCAACCTGAATGAAACCGGGGAACAGGTCGTCGTAGTCCGTCCGGACAAAAATTCCGGGAGCGTGAAGGATGCCTTTTTTTCCGGCACGCCGTCCCGGAAAGCCGCCACGGAAGGCTGGACCGTGGACATTGAATCCCCCCTGGACCGGGCGGAACGCTGGGCGCGCCGCATGAGGCAGACGGACAATACGGCAGCCGTCCAGGACAAGGCGAAGAGCTACGCGTGGCGCGCCGTGATGTACAAGACCAGCTTTGACGGCCTGCTTCAGGGCACCATGGGCAATTCCTTTAAATATAACGAGCCGGTGTGGGACATGATCAAGGAGCGCATTCCCGTTTCCCTGTACTTCGGCATCCTGAGCGCTATCATCACGTACTCCGTCTGCATTCCCCTGGGGGTGGTGAAGGCCATCCGGCACAAGAGCCTGGTGGACAACATCTCCTCCGTCCTGATCTTCCTGGGGTACTCCGTCCCCGGATTCGCCCTGGGCGCCGTGCTGGTGGTATATCTGGGCGCGCGGCTGGAATGGTTCCCGCTCTGCGGCCTGACCTCTCCGGACTTTGCGGACATGGGCTTCTGGGGACAGGCCGGGGACCTGCTGCACCATACGGTGCTCCCGCTCATCTGCTACGTGGTCAGCTCCTTCGCCATCACCACCATGATGATGAAGAACAACCTGATGGACAACCTCTCCTCCGACTACATCAGGACGGCCATGGCCAAGGGCGTGAGCTTCAAGGGCGCCGTCATCAAGCACGCCTTCCGCAACTCCTTCATCCCGATCGCCTCCACGCTGGGCAGCCTCATCAGCCTCATCGTGGCCGGCTCCATGCTGGTGGAGAAGGTCTTTGATATCCAGGGCTTCGGCATGTTGAGCTACCAGGCCCTGATGGACAAGGACTACGCCCTGATCATGGGCACGCTGCTGCTTACCTCCTTCCTGATGGTGCTGGGCAACCTGCTTTCAGACATCATCGTGGCCGCCGTGGACCCCCGCATTAAATTTGAATAACACACATGGTTAGAAAACTGGCATACCTTCTGGTCATTCTGGCGGTCCTCACCGCCGTGGGAGAGCTGTGCGGCCTGCTCCTGCCCACACTGAGCTGGCCCTTTACCGTCTCACGGGAAATGAGCATGCTCAACATCGTCTGCACGGACCAGAACAACGGCGGCATCCTGACGCCGCAGGGAAAATTCCTGTGGTTCGGCTGGGCCTGCGTGCTGGTCATGGCCGGGGTCGGCTTCTGGATCATGCTGAAAGGCCCGCGCCGGTTTAACCCCACGCCCATCACCAGGCGCCGCATCCAGCGCTTTAAAAGCATCTCCCGCGGCTACATCTCCCTGATCATCCTGCTGGTGCTGACGCTGCTGGCCTGCATGGACCAGTGCCTGGTGGGCAAGCGGGCGCTCCTTGTGGTCCAGGACGGTTCCTGGTACTTCCCCGCCATCATGCGCAAGGTGTACCAGGGTTCCACCTTTGGCCAGACCGGGGACTTTGCGGATGCGGAAGCTAATTACCGCGAACTGAAAAAGCAGGCCGGACAGCCCGGCAAGCCTTCCCTGGTCATCATGCCCCTGGTTCCGTACGATCCCACGGGGGATTCCACCAATCCCGGTTCCGAGGCCCTGACGGTGAATGAAGACGGCCTGGTGTGCGAATCCAGCGGCAAACCGTACTCCGGCCTGGCCTCCCGGCTGCACAAGGATGAAGAAGCGCTCCCCCACGTCAGCTACAAATTCCGCAAGGGAAAAAAGGTGGACCGCGCCACCGGCTGGCTGGAAGACCGGACGGAGGTGTACAGCGCCACGTATGAAAACAACCGGATCGTGGCGGAGCACTACAGCGGCCCCGGCACCAAGGAGGACTTCCTGAAACAGACGGATGAAAACAAAATCAGCCGCATCTTCTACCACCCGGCCCCTCCCCTCAAGGGAGGCCACCTGCTGGGCACCAACACCCAGGGCGCGGACATCCTGGCGTACCTGTACGGCGGGCTCCAGGTGAACATGAAAGCCGCCATCTTCTATCTCCCCATCGTGTACTTCATCGGCATCACCTTCGGAATGATGATGGGGTACTTCGGCGGCATGTTTGACCTCGGCATGCAGCGCCTCATTGAAATCTTCTCCCAGGTTCCCTTCCTGTTCATCATCATGATCATTTCAGACATGGTGCCGCTTCAGATGAAGGGCATGTTCCTGATCATCAGCCTGCTCATCATGTTCGGGTGGATGTCCATGACCTACCAGCTCAGGACCTCCACCATGAAGGAAAAGGCGCGGGACTACGTGGCGGCCGCCCGTGTGCTGGGGGCCTCCACCAGCCGCATCCTCTTCATCCACATCCTCCCGAACCTGGTGGCCATTCTGGTCACGCTGGTTCCATTCAGTGTCTCCGCCCTGATCCTGGCCCTGGCTTCCCTGGACTACCTGGGCTTTGGCCTGCCGGATACGTACGCCAGCTGGGGGCGCCTGCTCAATGACGGCCTGGCGGACCTCTCCGCAAGCTGGGTGGTCACCTCCGCCTTCGCCGCCCTGGTGATCACGCTCCTGCTCGTCACCTTCATCGGGGAAGCCATCCGCGAGGCCTTCGACCCCAAGAAATTCACCACCTATAAATAACAAAAGACATCCGTTCCTCCACATACCCATGCTCAAGCTGTCCTCCATCCTCCGCACCCTCCTTTCTTCCGTGACGCTGTCCCTCCTGCTGGCAGCCGGCACCGGCTGCAAGGATTCCTCCCAATCCCAGGGGGTGGGCTGGCAGCCTAACGTGCCATTCGGCACGCTTCCTCCGGGGTTTGACTCCTTCCCGGAACGGTGGAACAAGCAGGTCAATGACCGCCTGGCAAGGGAAGAAGCCGCCAAGCAGAAGGAAATCAAGAACCTTCGTGATCAATTCTTCAAGGAGGAAGACCCCAAAATCAGGGAAAAGCTGCAAAGCAAGCTCATTGCGGATGAAGCGGCCCTCTCCGTCATCCACCGCAGGCAGACGGAAGGAGACTACATCAAGTTCAAGACTCCGGCAGACATCCCCCAGGACCTTAAATGGGAAGACGGGCTGGACAATCCGGAAATAGGCGATCCGAACGCCAAAAAAGGCGGCGTGCTGCGCCAGTGGGCTCCGGGGTCCTATCCGGACACATTCCGCCCCAACGGCCCGAACAGCAACAGCGGCTTCCGCGGCCCCCTGTATGATGAAATCATCATCGGCCTCGTCTCCATCCATCCGGTCACCGGGAAAATCATCCCCGGCATCGCCCATAAATGGGCGGAAACCGCGGACAGGCGCACCGTTTACTTTGAGCTGGACCCGGACGCCCGCTACACGGACGGGGCCAAGGTAAAGGCCATTGACCTGCTGGTGAACATGTACATCCGCACCTCGG
>OHPL01001523.1_pt1 | contig 11665 bp, 10 predicted proteins | sample 1577711 | NCBI WGS metagenome assembly OHPL01 (sample SAMEA3879538, study PRJEB24766) | human gut metagenome | biome: human-associated habitat; feature: feces | place: USA | collected 1985/1987
GGCATCTGTCTGCACTCATGAATTTAACATTCATTGATATCCGCGTTGTCATACCAGTTAATCCGGCCGATTTTGTATTTGATGTTTCACAATCAGATGACTTTAATAATTGCCCAAAAATCTACAGAACTTGGAGAACTCCTGAAGATATTATAAATAACCAATGCTATGAAATATCAGCAGAAGTCGCAAACGATTTAAGAAATATGATTAGTAAAGAGCCTGATGTTTCAGACTTGATAGACCAGTCAAAAGAATCTCTTTTAAATAAAAATAAAAATGGTTCTACAATCGAAGTGCTAGAACACTGGGGCAATTTCACAATGCCGGACGGTACTGTTTTACGCAATTGGCATGCTGTAGTTGTTGGTGGAAAGTATCTTGTGCGGTTTGAGAAAAACAATTATGTAATTAACCCGTTTACATTTGGCACATTTTTGCAAGAGCCAGAAACTAAACGCGGAATAAGTCCGCTTTATTCAGTTTTGAATTTAGCACATATTCAAGAAGACCTGCTCAACAAGACTGTAGATATGCAATCGTTAACAGAAAATCCACCTTTACTCTGTCCTAAAGATTTTTTTGATAATGATGATGTAGAACTTTATCCAGGAAAAATTATTACTTATGACCAACAACTGTATACATCAAGCAGTATACAGCCTATGACTTTCCAGAGCAATATTTTTATTAATGATATAACCTTCCTTTCAGACTTAATGAGTGAAATTTGCGGAATTTTCCCCAATATGCTTGGAGCAGAAGAAAGCGGCGATAAAACTGCAACAGAAATAAATGTTAAAGCACAAGGTCAAACAACTCGTTTATCTATGGTATTAGATATTATCAATCAATACTTCATTATCCCGACCGTGAAAAATGTAGCTCAACTTTGTGCAAATTTTAAATTTGGAACTGAACAAGTTTTTCTTAACAAGGATAATAACCCTGAAAATGTTATTATTACTGATGATGTAAGACAGGGTGATTATCGTTATACATATTCTGACAGAAATTCTATGACAGAAAGATTTAGTTTTGCGGATATGGTTATACTTGCGGTCGAACGTTTTGCTAATCATATTCCTTTAAATGTTCAGTCTATATTTGTCTGGTATATGGAACAAAAAGGAGTAGAGAATCCTGAAAGATTTTTGCAATCTGGTATGGAAATTCCGCTAGAAGTTCAACAAATACTATTGCAGAATCCGGCTGTACAGGAATTGATTAATAATATTCAAGCTCAAAAAGCTAACAATAAGCCAAATATACCAGATAGTGCTGAAATTCCAAGAAATACCCCTGAAAGTAAAATGCAAATTTATGAATAGAGATATTATTGCAAAAAAATATGACTTAATCACTTCTGACGATTATTCAATGATTAAGTCATATCAACTTGAAAATATTGTCAAGTTAGCAAATTCAGACATTAACCCCTTAATCCTACAAGGAATGTTAAAACTGATTGCTGATACTGACAAATGGAAATCAGATTTTTTTAATGAGAAGCGGAATGCGAGCAGAGGCTGAAAGGATTGCGAGGAGCAATCCTGTAATGCCGTTTAATGCGAGCATCTAAGAAGCGAAGGAGTTAGATATGTCAACCAGTGATGATGCAAATTTTTCTGTCCAAGAAGGACAAGCAGGTAATGAATCTTTGGAAAATCAAATAGACAGTATTCTATCTGAAGATGATATTACAAGTCAAGAGCCGTCAAGTACAGAAATAGATAATGAAAACCCTACAGAATCCCAGAACGCAGAAAATCAGGAGAAACCTGATTACCCTGAAGAATTTTTAAAAAGTGACGGAAGTTTAGATGTTGAAAGCCTGCTTAAATCTTACCAAGAGTTAAAACCTTTGGCGGATGAAAAAGCAAACTGGGAAGAAGAGAAAGAAACCCTGCTGAAACAAGCAGAGCGTTCTAAACAGTTAGAAGCTCAACAGCACGCTATTGCCGAACAAAGCGGATTTCAAAATCAGGAAGATATGCAGTTAGTTATGGAAATAGCTAACGCACAGGCTAATGAGTATGAAAGATTTTTACATACCGTAGCTGAACCAGATAGAGTTCGCGGACTCCTTGCATTATATCGAAAAGTTCCAACCCCTGAACTCTTATCTCAAATCGAAGAAGAATTTAGCATTGATGTTATAAAAAGAGCTTCAATTATTTCAGAACGCTGTAAAAATAATATCCAACAGCGCCAGAATGTTCAACGTTATGAGCAATATCAAAAAGAAGCTAAAGAATTTGTTTCAAACGCTATTAAGAATTATCCTGAATGGTTTGACATCCCAGAGTTTGTAGGATTTTTCAAAGAAGCTTTATCCGTCAAGGGTGATGCCTTTGAAACATCAAGACTTATTCAACACTTAGAAAACCTTAAACAAGTTTTTCGCAAGCAGTTTCTCGAAGAACAGAAACTTAACTCTGAAAATGAGAAAGACAAAGATTTACTAAAAAATCTTAGTCCTAAGGCAAATCCTAAAACGATTCCCCACAAAAGGTTAGAGGATTATACGGACGCTGAACTTGAATCAGCAATTGAAGCTTTAGTTTGAGAGGAGATTAATATATGTCTGATGAACAGTTAATGATTACGACCTTTACCAAAGCATACAATAAATACATCTATGATGAAATGGTAATAGGGCAATTAGCTCATACCGAGCTAAAAGATGGTGTCAAAACAGGTGCTGAAGTTGATGTTATAATGCCAGCTATGGTTAATCTATTTGATTATACTGGCGGTGATTTGAATGATGCGGAATTGACAACGACTACTACCGCTAAAGTAAAATTTGATAAAGGTAAAGCTTTTCACTTTGAAGTAGATGAAGTCAAAAAACAACAGATTGAAAACGCACCAGACTTAAAACAGAAAGTTGAACTTGCAAAAGAATATTCTTCTGATGCAATAAAACAATTTGCCGCTGCTGTTGATACTGCTTACGGAAATCTTTATACCAGAGCAGGGCATTATTTGTCAGGAGCAAGTAATGCTTCGATTAAACTTGATGCCGACTATGCAAAAGAAATTTTAGCATATATGCAGGCAGAATTTCAGCGCGGTGATAGGAAAGGTCACACAAACTGGATAGACGGACAAATGGTAGCAATTGTTCCGCCGGAATATCAGTTCTATCTCGGTAAACTTGATGATTTCAAATATGTTGAATCAGGTCATAAAAAAATGGCTAAAGGTTTTATTGGTAAATTATCCGGCTGGGATATTGTTGTTTCTAACAATATTGCTTCAGTTATTGAAGAAGATGATAGTATTACTTATTATCCTTTATTTGGTATTAAAGGTAAAACTCTTGCAGGCGGTATTTCAAAAAATCTCAACATGAAAAACTATATGCCTGAAAAGAATTTTAATACCAGATACAAAGGTTATGGCTTATATGGTGTAGGTGCGCCTAGAGCTGATTTCTTAGGAACTGTTAAAATTACTGCCCCATTGGCATTATCAAGCAGAGCAGCTTAATATTGCCCCGAATATTAGAAAGGATTTTTTATGGCTAGAGATGAAATAACTATCCAAACTCCTATTATGGACAATACAGAATCTATCGGATTAAAAACCATTACCCCGAAGTCTGTTACTGTCGCTAATGGTATTGTTCTTAAAAATGCTATGGCTTGCTTGAATAATACTTTATTTATCGTGCTGTCGAACACTGCTTCTTCAGCAGACTCAACAATTATATTTAGAAAAGGGGATAAATACCCGAATACAATGCTTGGCGACCTAACATTGTCTGTAGAGAAATCTTCAACAACAATTTTTCAGGTTCAAGATCCGGCACGATTTGTTGATAATAACGGAAATATAAATATAGACTTTGGTTCTGAATTTACTGGAACGATTTATGCTATAGGAAAAAAAGTCGGATTATAACGCACATACTTAAATAGGGGGCTTTTGCTCCCTATTGTCTTTATTAAATATTTAAAACAAGGAGCTTTATGATTGAAATTAAATTTAAACCAACTGGGCATACTTTTACCTTGCCAGATGAAGAAGCAATCAGAATAGTTAAAGAAGATAGAGGTAATTATCAAGTTGTTAAAGGAAAAGTACCTGAAGAAAAAAAACAAAAAGAAACTAAATCGGTACAGGAATTGGTCGTTAAAGAAGAAAAAACGAAAGATACACAAAGCAATAATAACAACGCTAAAGGACAAAACAAAAACAAATCTAAGGAAACAAGTAAAAAATGACATTGACCTTTCTTACCATATATAATGAAGTCGCAGGTCAAGCGTGGTCTATGTATGACGGAGATGCCGAAAGCGTTGATGAAATGGAAAGTGCCTTAAAATCTTCTATTAATAAGGCTCTTTCAGAGATTTGGTGTTCTTATCCATTCCCTTTTAGAATAAAGACTATGACTATTACAACAAGGGAAGGTGTCAATGAATATGCAACTCCAAATGGGAATATTCTTAAAAAAACAGTATCAGGGAAACAAGTTTATTCAATACGAATAGGAACTAATTATCTGGAGTATCTTGATAATTATGAAACATTGAAAGAAAAATCCGGCAAGCCTGTCGGATTTTATGTATCTAATGAAAATATATATCTATACCCTACTCCTGATGATAGTTATACTGTAAATCTAGAATATTTAACTCTTGCAATCGGAGAAGATGATTTTGGCACCGCTATATATTTTCTCCAGAATGATGAAGATGCAATAAACATTCCCGAAAAATATGAAAATATTTTCAAAAATGCTTTAATCACAAAATCTATGCTCTATGCTATAGCATCAGAAACAGACGAAAACTATTCAGGCTATAAAGAACAATATGATAAAGCTTATAAAATCTTGATTAATTATACATCAGGATTAGAAAAAGAACGCAAGGTATATTGGTAATGGCAACAAAAATTTCTTCATTAAAATGTAATAGATTTGGCGGCATCAGAAGAATAAATGCAACTTTTGCAAATGAATTGATATCCGCTTCTGACCTGCAAAATGTAGAATTATTTAATACTGGAATCAATAGCGGTGTCGGAATAAGAACAACAAAGGGCAATACTGCTGTATGTAAAAGCATACCAACTGATGAAAAAATTATCAATTTATTTGAAAGTGTTCAGGGCAATACCAATTATTGTTTTGTCTATACTGAAAACTCTGCCAAAGGTAAGATTTACTCTTTTGATATTAATACACAATCAGTAACTTTATTGAAAGATAACATGACGGTTACTGGGCAATGCTGTGGGTTAGATATTGCACAAGGCTGGTCTGATTTATTTATTTTTTCTAATGGCGAAGAGCTTCTTAGTATAGAAATGAGTGCCGAAGAAAAGATAAAAATGATGAATCTTGTTGATATGGACGACCGCCAAGTAAAAGGCTTAGGGCTTATCAATTATGACAACAGATTATGGATTTTTAACGGAAATGTTCTCTGGTATTCCGTACAAGAAAATGTCTATGATTTCTCAACTTCTGATGCACAGATAAAAACTTCTGCCGGCTATATTGAATATGTTAAAAACATTACTGCAATAACTCCATATTTAGGCAGTCTTGCTATATTTTTCAGGGATAGTTCAATTCTTTTGTCCGGCGAATATCCTTATGAGCAAACAGATGAAAGTCCTGGCGGTTGTGCAAGTTATAATGCGTTAGTATTTCACGGTACTGAACTTTATTTTTATGATGATACTAAAAAAGGAGTCTTTTCTTTCAATCAGGTTATTAACGGCGATAAAACATTAGGTGATAATATTGCCCTTGATATACAAGAAGAACTTTGTTTTGTAGAAGCCTCTCGACTTAAAGAAATTAGAGCTTTATCTATAGTTTTGTCTGATAGGAATGAAATTTGGTTTTTAATCCCAACATCCGAACCTGATGTAAAAACAATAATGATTTTTGATTATATCCACAAAGAATGGGTAAAACGAAAATGTCCTTATACGACCTGCTTTAATATTTTAAACAGTGAATTATATTCCGGCGGGGAAAATGGCAGAATTTATAAAGAATATGAAACAGATTTATTTGATGGAGAATTTATCCGTAGTTTCTATAAATGTACCCCTCTTAATCTCGGAGTAGATAATACTTTAAAGATTCTTTATTTCCCACCGCGAGTTACTATTGATATGACTTATTCCAGTGATTTTTGGATTAGGTATATCAAAAATTATGATACATTCAAAGCTCCGAAAGTCAAGCAAATAAAGATTAAGACCATGAAAAATGCTCTATATTATGATATCGGGCATTGGGATAAAACATATTTTCCACTAAAAGAGTTAAATTCCATATACAAATTACCTTCAGCAACTTTCAAAACTCTTGAAATTCAGTTATATACTTATGCAAGTGGTGAAGGATTCTGCATCAAAAATATTGAGTTCAGTAAAATCAAAGTAAAACAAATATGATGGAAATTGTAATTCCTACATCTTTCAACTTTAACTATGAAGAATGCAAGAAATTATTTTATGATAATCAGAACCTTTTAGAGGATTTTGGGGATTTTGATGATATCATCAAACAAACATTCTTTTACTCATTCTTTGTAAACGGAGTTCATATTGGGTGTATTTACTATTATGAGATTGACGGCAAGCTATATGTTAATGCCGTTGCATACAGAAAAACACATTTAATTAATATTGAGTGTTTTAAAAAATCTTTAACCTGGTGGAATTGTGATATTTACGCAAGAACACATCACAAAACAGCTATTTATACAATTTTGAAATGCGGATTTAGAAAAATTGGTGAAAACTTATATATCTATAAAAGATAGGAGTGTAAAACATGGGTGGCGGTTCAAGTTCAAAATCTAATTCAAGTTCAACGACTACATACAAAAAGACAACAACAACCAATCCGTATGTTACTTCTGTTACAGATAATAACGGAACTACTACAACATTAAATGATGGTACTGCATACAAAAGTGTCTATGATTATATGAATAAAAATATGGATTCTTTATTAGAAGAATACCGAAACCCTACTATTGAAAGTGAAACTAATCAGGCATTACTCAAAAATTATACACGAACCCTTAATGATGAAAGTAGAAAAGCTTTAGAAAATAGCATTATAAGCCCTCTGGCATCAAGAAATATGCTGCGCTCCAGCAGTGCAACTAATTTGTATTCTGATTTGTCAAAAAATATTACTGATAATATCTCCAACTATACCGCAGAATTATTAGCAAACAGTCAGAAAAATACAGGAGATATGATTGCACTTTTAACAAACGCGTATTTACAGGGGCAAAATGCGGTGAACGGAAATCAAGCTCTGTCATTAACAACAAGCTCCGGCAACGCTACGACAACTGGAACAGGAAGTACAAAATCTTATTCTTATGGAATGTAATTATGTATAACGAAAACGAATTAATCAGAGCTGCTATTGATAGAAAAATCAGGGAATCATTAGCAGCTCAACAGCAGGAAAATAATATATCAAACCCTTTGGATAGAATTAATAATATTGGTAACAAACTTGATTCTGCAAGTAGCATTTTCTCTACAGCAGGAGATTTTTTAAGTAATAATACACCCTTAACTAAGCTTGGCGCAGGAAGTCAAGCGGTTGGAAAGATTTTGCAAGAAGGTGCTAGTAGTATAGCACCTTCTATTGCAAGTACAGCAGGTAGTAGTGCTGCCGGAACTGCTGCTGGTTCTACTGCTAGTGGGGCTGCTATGGCTGGGCCAATTGGGGCTTTAGTTGCTCTTGGGGCAACGGCTATAGAAGGAACAAATCGTAAACGTGCTAAACAAGCTGGGGAACAGTCAAAACAATTAGCAGAAAATGCTATTGAAACCAGAAATCTTAATACTCCAGTCTTAAACCCAATACAAACTACTCCACAGAATAATAATCAAATCTCTACACTAGAACAAAATGGCAGAGTTGATAATAATACATTGCCAACTCCTATGCCAGAATTACAAGTTTCTCAAAATCCTGAAGAAATGCGTAAATCCGCTTTTGGAAATATTGCCAACGGCCTTGATGATTTTCTGGCAGGATATAAAGAAAATAAGACACAGGGTTTTCATTTAGATAATCTAAAAGCTGATGATAGTAAAAGTATAATGCAAAGACTGGGAGAAGGAGCCGGCACAGTTGCAAGAGTTTCGCAAAACCCTGTCGTTCAAGGAATTATCGCTGGCGGACTTTCGGGTTTATTTTCTGGAGATGCACTTTATGGACTAAGTTCCGCTTATAAATATGCAAATAGTAAATATAAAGCCAATTTGTTTAAAGATATTCTAGCACAGCAAGGTTTAGATGTCGATAACAACAACGGCATTATAGATGCAAGTGACCTTGCTAAAATTTTAGTTTCTCGAAGATATCAAAAAGATTTTATGTCTAGAGGAGAATACGACAGATTTAGACTTGATAATGGTGAACTTAGTATTGATGAATACAATTCACTTATTAACAACCCTGACTATAATCCTGATGAAATCCTCAATATTGCAGGTCTTAATGCGGTTTCCAAAGCAGGAAAGTATATGCAGGATAATAAAGAGTCAAGAAGTAAAAACTACTGGAGAAGTCAAAATAAAGGTCAAAATGTTATCAGGGTTGAATACGGGCAAAGACCTGATACTCACAATTACACTCATGTTACTTATGGAGAAAAACCTGAGAACAAGAGTACAACTTATATAAAATATGAGAACAAACCCCAATCTCACAAACCTCAAACAACCGTACAATCTAAACCAAACAAACCCGTTCCAGGTTCCAAAACTTCTACTTCAAATACTGAAAGGGTTCTGGTTATGGATAAAAACGGAAATACAGGTTCAATACCAAAAAATTATCTTTTGGATGCACTAAAAGAAGGTTATAAATTAATCAGGGGTAAATAACGGGGATAAAGACTATGGAAAATACCTTAAATAAATATGATTTCCAACCTGATAATAAGTTTGACTTTCAACCTGATGAACAAAATTTAAACAATAAGTTTGATTTTCAGGCTGATGATGTGAAGCCGTCAGAAGAAACAACTCCAATGCTGACAGGAAAAGTCGAATACATTTATCCCTTTGATTCTATCCATAATGATAAATCTCTATCACAGGAAGAGAAAGCTCAAAAGATTCAAGAATTTGGGGAACGTGAACAAAAAAGAATAGAGAAAGAACATAAAATAAAAATGGCTAAATTATATGGCGGTGCTGCTTTAGAAATAGGCAGTGCTGCCATACCTTTTGGCGGAGCAGCTAAATTGGGCGGACAAGTTGCACTTAAACTTGCTAAGCCAGCCTTTTCAGAAGTTTCTAAGCGCGTTATTGCTAAAAACATAGGGAGCGGTATCGCTTCTGGGCTTGCAAGTGGAGCAATGTTCGGCACTGGTGAAGGTTTAATGCAGGATAAAAATATGTCAGGTATTGCAGAGGAAACTCTAAAAGGTGCAAGTGAAGGGACTTTAGGTGGCGGTTTAATTGGCGGAGTTGCAGGTAAATTGGCAACTAAAATTGGAAGGACAAAAGATGTCATTCAAAAAACGCGTAAAAGACAGCCAATTTCAGGTTCAATAATTGAAGATGAAGTTAGAAATCTTATAAATACCAGATGTTCAAATATCGATTCTGCAAAATTTGATGCTGTCCAGAAAATTAACAAATTTATTTCGCAAATTGATGATATATCAAAAGAACTAAATGTGAATCCTAAAAACTTACGCGAAGTTTTAACCTTTCTGCGAGAGAATGAAGGTTTACCGACTAAAAATCTTAATCGGCCGGATTTAGAAAAACTTTTTGAGAATCTAGATTTTAACCAGAGGATAAAACTCAAAGAACTGGCACAAAATCATTTTAATGAAATGGAAACCTTCTGGCAAAATTTATCTAATGTTAAAGGAATAAAAAGTTCAGTCAATCCATATACATATATTACTCATATTTGGAATTTGGGAGATAAAGAAAAACTCGCGTTAGAAAATTATTTAAGAACAAAATCTGGGTTTGAAAGACGAAGAATAATACCAACATATAAAGAGGGCATTGAAAAAGGATTATACATTCCGGCTGAAAATGGATTATATTCTCATATAGATTTAAACCCTAAAACTCTAGACTATGCAGAGATTCAAAAAATCCATGCCGACCAGTTAATTGATTCAACTGAAAATACAAAGTTTCTGAACGAAATCAAAAAATTAGCCAATGCTAATCCGAAATACTCACAAAAAATTTATGACCTTTCTGATATAGTTCTTAACCCTGTAAAGCAAGAAAAAAACGCAGAAACATTTGCAAATAAATTGCTTAAAAAAGCTGGTAATACCTATGATTTGGTTAATAATTTTGCAAAAGGTTGTAAATTCTTATTTAACGGTATGCATGCAGTTGCACTAACTGAAAGTGCTGCCGCACATGAAGGAGTATTGCCTTTTAAAACTCTCAAAACTTTAGGGAATCTTCCTAAAATTATTGATGGTATAAAAAATAATAACTATGAACTTTTTAAAAATACTCCTCTTGCGAAACAGGCTATTCAAGATGGTGTGCAATTTGGTGCGATTTCGGATATCAGCATAAAAGACTTAAATACTTTTATTGATGGCTTCTCTAACTTATTAGATAAAGTTTCTCTGGGGGCAAGTAAGATTATTACAAAACCCATGAAAGCTTATGTTGATGTGAATAATAAGTTTTTATGGAATTATCTGCATAATACTTACAAACTCCATGCCTACGATAGTTTAATCAAGCGAGCTTCTAAAAACGGCAAAATTTCATTATCTGATAATGTCCGTAAAGATATTGCACAGCTTGTTAATGATACATTTGGCGGTCAAAATTGGGAAACTCTCGGAATTAAACCTCAAACAGTACAAACGGCAAGAAGGCTAATGCTTTCTCCTGATTGGAATATGTCTGCAACATTAAGACAATCCTTTGCAGTATTTTCATCAAGGGCAGGGCAAAAGTTTTTAAACAAATTTGCAGAATCCGGCAAGTTTGGTTCTGCGGTTCGGGAAATTTCCAGAAAGGTTGGTTTATCATCTTTTGTTAATGATGTTGAAGGTGCAGGGGTTCGTGGGGATTTGGCAAGAAAGTATTTTATGACCTTTCTCGTCCAGACTGCTATTTATTCAAATTTGATAAATGCCTGCAATCGTAAGATTGACTCAATAAAAAATCCTGATAAATATACCGAAGGGATTAATTATTCTTCATATAGTAATAATCGTTTTACTGAACGAGATAATATCGGCAAAAGAGTTGTTGAAACAATATTTCCCAGACCTTATATAGAAAATGATAAATATGGACGAGAGATTTATGCCAGAATAGGGAAACAAACTCTGGAAGTTCCTGAAATAGTTGAAGATATGCCCCAAAGTGCAATCCGAAAACTTGCTTCTAAGTCTGCTCCTCTTATAAATCCTATTGTAACAAAAGCTTCAGATGAATTGACAGATAATTGGAATAAATCCAGCATTCAAGATAGATACAAAGATACTTTCACCCCATTTACAATATCTGGAAGCAAAAATCGATTTAGTCCAATTAATATGTTTTACTCAACCTCAAAGGGGCTAAATTACTATCAAGCCCACTCTTATATTAAAGAATGTTTGTTAAATGGGGATTTAGAAGCTATTGAAAAGTTTAAGCC
>OHPL01001542.1_pt1 | contig 11580 bp, 8 predicted proteins | sample 1577711 | NCBI WGS metagenome assembly OHPL01 (sample SAMEA3879538, study PRJEB24766) | human gut metagenome | biome: human-associated habitat; feature: feces | place: USA | collected 1985/1987
CAGCGTGCGCATCGACATCCGCCGCATGTCGGTCATCAAGGACGGCGAGGAACAGCTCGGCACCCGCACCCGCGTCAAAGTGGTCAAAAACAAGGTGGCGCCCCCGTTCAAGAAGGCCGAATTCGACATCATGTTCGGCGAGGGCATCTCGAAGATCGGCGAAATCATCGACCTGGGTGTGGACTACGGAATCATCAAGAAATCGGGTTCGTGGTTCTCTTACGGCGACCGCAAAATCGGCCAGGGCCGCGACAGCGTGAAAGAGCTTCTCAAGAACGATGAAGCGCTCCGCAACGAAGTCGAAGCCAAAGTCCGCGAAGCGATGATTGCCGCCCGCAAAGCATAAAAAGCGAATGAAGAGCCGACCGGGGCCTGTAACAAAGGCAGGAAACGCCCAAAAGACCGGTCGGAGTCTTCTCTCTTCGGACAAATACAGGCAGCGACGCACGGTATAGCCGGGACAGTTATAAAACGGCACCCCGGAAACGAAGCGAAAAACGATATTTTACGATAGAAAACGAGATCGTCGGTACGAAATCCGTCGAAATTCGTAGTTGGACCCTAAAACAGCATTGGATGGTATGGATTTTACGCCGGAAGACGAACGATTAATCAAGGAGAAGTGGGAGGAACTGCTTCAGTCGTGCACCAAAATCTGTAAAAACGACGAAGACTGGGAGTTCATCAAACGCGCTTTTTTCCTGGCGAAAGAGGCGCATGGCGGAGTGCGTCGCCGCTCGGGCGAGCCGTACCTGCTGCATCCCATCGCCGTAGCCAAGATCGTCGTGGACGAGATCGGGCTCGGCGTCAAATCGGTCGTCGCCGCCCTGCTGCACGACGTTGTGGAGGATACGGAGTACACGGTCGAAGATATGGAGCGCATCTTCGGGCCCAAGATCGCCAAGATGGTCGATGGGCTTACGAAGATGTCGGGCGTATTCAATGCCGATACTTCGGAGCAGGCGGAGTATTTCCGCAAAGTCCTGCTCACGCTTTCGGACGACGTGCGGGTGATCCTGATCAAAATCGCCGACCGCCTGCACAACATGCGTACGCTGGGGTCGATGCCTACCAACAAGCAGATCAAAATCACGGGTGAAACGCTTTACCTGTTCGCACCGCTGGCGTATCGGCTCGGCCTGTACACTATTAAGAGCGAACTCGAAGACCTCTGCATGAAATATCGCTTCCCGGTACAATATGCCGAGCTGTCGGAAAAACTCAAAGCGACCGAAGAACAGCGCGAAGCCTTCATCAGCAAATTCAACGCCCCGATCATCGAAGCGCTCAAGCGGGACCATATCAACTTCGAAATTTCGGGACGCGTCAAAAGCCTTTACTCGATCTGGAGCAAGATGCAGCGCAAACAGATCCCCTTCGAGGAGGTTTACGACCTGTTTGCCATCCGGATCGTCTTCCAGCCGCTGCCGTTCCCCTCGGAAAAGACCCAATGCTGGCAGGTATACTCCACCATCACGGACATCTACACCCCGAAACCCGACCGGCTGCGCGACTGGATCTCGATGCCCAAGGCCAACGGCTACGAGGCGCTGCACTCGACGGTGATGGGACCCGACGGAGTGTGGGTCGAGGTGCAGATCCGCACCGAACGCATGGACGCCGTGGCCGAACGCGGCATCGCGGCGCACTGGCGCTACAAGGGGGTCAACCAGGGAGCCCAAACCAGCGAAATGTGGCTGGGACGCCTGCGCGAACTGCTCGAGGACACCACGCATTCGCTGGCGCAGCGCTTCGACGCCAAGCCGGCCTCGGGCGAGATCTTCGTCTTCACGCCCAACGGCGACCTGCGGAAATTGCCCGAGGGGGCTTCGCTCCTGGACTTCGCGTTCGACATCCACACCTCGCTGGGTTCCACGTGCGTGGGAGGCAAGGTCAACAACCGGGCGGTCTCGATCCGCGAACAGCTCCGCAACGGCGACATCGTCGAAATCCTGACCCAGAAGAACCAGACGCCCAAGTCCGACTGGCTCAACTTCGTAGTCACGTCGAAGGCCCGCAACAAGATCAAGTCCTACCTGCGCGAAGAGCAGGCCAAACATACGCGCATGGGGCGCGAAGAGCTCGAACGCAAGCTCAAGAACTGGAAATTCACGCTGACCATCGACGAGGCGGTGGCCTACCTGGTCAAATACTTCAAGGTTCGCACCGGCACGGAGGTTTACGCACTGATCGCCACGCAGAAAGTCGACTTGGGCACGATCAAGGAGATCCTCGCCCGCCATATTTCGGGCGAGGCCGACGAACAGCGCCGTGCCGCCGCGGCCGAAGCCGAGCGCAACAAGGTGCACAACGTCAAGGAGAGCACCGCGCCGCAGGACGCGCTGGTGATCGACGACGACATCTCGAAGATCCAGTACAAGCTGGCCAAATGCTGCAACCCGATCAAGGGCGACGACGTTTTCGGGTTCGTGACGATCAACTCGGGCATCACGATCCACCGCAACGACTGCCCCAATGCCAAGCGCATGCGCGAGAACTACCCCTACCGGGTTATCGAAGCGCGCTGGCGTTCGACAGCCGAGGGTGCCTTCCGCGTCTCGATCCGCATCGTGGCGGCTGACACGACGGGCATGGCCAACCACATCACCGAGGTCATCAGCCGCGACCTGAAGCTCAACATCCGCTCGATCAACTTCTCATCGCTCGCCAACGGGTGCATCGGGGGCACGGTGAGCGTCGAGGTGCCCGGCGCGGGCGTCGTGGACACGCTCATCCACTCCATCATGCGGATCAAGGGCGTGCAGCGTGCCTTCCGTATCAACAACTGATTCATACCACAATTTTACCCACATAAAAGTAAATGAATAACAACTCTATCAGCGTCGTATTTGCCGACTCGTCACACGCGCACTACGCCCAGCGTATCTGCGATCTGATCTACGAGTCGGCATTGCAGCGTGGCACGGGCATCGCCAAGCGTTCGCCCGAATACATCGCCGCAAAAATGACCGGTGGCAAGGCCGTCGTGGCGCTGGACGGTGAGAAACTTATCGGTTTCAGCTACATCGAGTGTTGGGGACACGGCGATTTCGTCGCGACCTCGGGACTTATCGTCGACCCGGAGTACCGCCATATGGGACTCGCGGAGCAGATCAAGCGACGAACATTCGAGCTGGCCCGACGACGATTCCCGTACGCCAAGTTATTCAGTATTACGACGTCGCTTCCCGTGATGAAACTCAATTCGCGCATGGGCTACACTCCGGTGACCTTTTCCGAGCTCACCGAGGACGAGGAGTTCTGGCGGGGTTGCCAGGGGTGTTGCAACTACGACATCCTGCAACGCAACAACCGGCGCATGTGCCTCTGCACGGGTATGCTCTACGACCCTGCCAAGGAACCCCCGCAGGTACAGTCGCGCATGGCGCCCTACGTCATGTTCTTCAAAAACAAGTTCAAAAAATTATTCCACCTGAAATAAACAAAACGATATAAGAAAATGGGAAAGCAAAAAGTAGTTCTGGCATTCAGCGGAGGTCTCGACACCTCGTTCTGCGTGAAATACCTCTCCGAGGATAAAGGGTACGATGTCTATACGGCCATCGCCAACACGGGCGGCTTCTCGAAGGAGGAGCTTGCGAACATCGAAAAACGCGCCCTGGCGCTGGGCGCCGTGAAGCACGCCACGCTCGACATCGAGCAGGAATACTACGAAAAGAGCATCAAATACATGATCTACGGCGACATCCTGCGCAACGGCACCTACCCCATTTCGGTCAGCTCGGAGCGTATTTTCCAGGCCATCGCCATCATCGAATACGCCAAGTCGATCGGCGCCGACTGCGTGGCCCACGGCTCGACGGGCGCCGGCAACGACCAGGTGCGCTTCGACCTGACGTTCCAGGTACTGGCACCCGAGATCGAGATCATCACCCCGACGCGCGACATGACCCTGACGCGCGAATACGAGATCAACTACCTCCGCGAGCACGGCTTCGAAGCCGATTTCAAGAAAATGGAGTATTCGATCAACAAGGGGCTCTGGGGCACGTCGATCGGCGGCAAGGAGACGCTCCGTTCGGAGCAGACGCTGCCCGAGGAGGCCTACCCGAGCCAGGTCACGGCCCACGCCGAGGAGCGCCTGAAGATCACCTTCCATGAGGGCGAAATCGCCGCTGTGAACGGCACGCCCTACGCCGACAAAGTCGAGGCCATCCGTGCCGTCGAAGCCATCGGTTCGAAGTTCGGCATCGGCCGCGACATGCACATCGGCGACACGATCATCGGCATCAAGGGCCGCGTAGGCTTCGAGGCCGCCGCTCCGATGCTCATCATCGCCGCACACAGGATGCTCGAAAAGCACACCCAGACCAAATGGCAGATCTACTGGAAAGAGCAGGTCGCCAACTGGTACGGCATGTTCCTGCACGAGGCGCAATACCTCGAACCGGTGATGCGCGACATCGAGGCGATGCTCGCCTCCTCGCAGCGCAACGTCACGGGCACGGTCGAGCTGATCCTGCGCCCGTACAGCTACACGCTCGTGGGCGTCGATTCGACCTTCGACCTGATGAAGACCGACTTCGGCGAATACGGCGAGGTCAACAAGGCCTGGTCGGCCGACGACGTGAAGGGCTTCACGAAGATCCTCGGCAACCAGATCAAGATTTACCACAACGTCCAGAAGCGCAACAAGAAATGATACGGGCAGGCATCATCGGAGGCGCCGGCTACACCGCCGGCGAACTGATCCGCCTGCTGCTCGCCCACCCGCAGGCCCGGATCGCCTTCGTCCACAGCACTTCGAACGCGGGCAACCGCCTCGCGCAGGTGCACGGAGGACTGGAGGGCGACACCGGCATGCGGTTCTGCGACGCGTACGACCTCGGGGCGATCGACGTGCTGTTCCTCTGCTCGGCGCACGGCCGGAGCCGCGAGTTCCTCGCGGCGAACGCCCTGCCCGAAGGGTTGCGGATCGTCGATCTGGCGCAGGATTTCCGCGACGAGAGCGACGGGTTCGTCTACGGGCTCCCCGAGCTGAACCGCGACCGGATCCGCACGGCACAGCGCGTCGCCAACCCGGGCTGCTTCGCCACGGCTATCCAACTGGCATTGCTGCCCCTCGCGGCGGCAGGACTATTGACGGACGAGGTGCACGTGACGGCCGTGACCGGCTCCACGGGCGCGGGGGTGAAGCCCTCGGCCACGACCCATTTCAGCTGGCGTTCGGACAACATCTCGGTCTACAAGGCCTTCACGCACCAGCACCTCCTGGAGATCGGGCGCAACCTGCGGCGGCTGAAGCCCTCATTCGACAAGGCGGTGAACTTCGTGCCGATGCGCGGCGATTTCACGCGGGGCATCCTGGCAAGCGTCTATACCGCCTGCCCACCCGACGAAGAGGCCGCCCGCAAGCTCTACGCCGACTATTACTCCGCGGCAGCCTTCACGCACGCCACGACGCGTAGCATCGACCTCAAACAGGTCGTCAACACCAACAAGGCGCTCGTGGGCGTGTCGAAATACGGCGACAAGCTGCACATCGTCTCGGTGATCGACAACCTGCTCAAAGGCGCTTCGGGACAGGCCGTGCAGAACATGAACCTGATGTTCGGGCTCGACGAAACCGCAGGGTTGCGACTGAAGGCAAGCGCTTTTTAAAAAGCGCCTTGCACCCAAAGCCGCCTTTTTGCGGCAAAAAACGACAGGCAATTCCGCGTTGCCGTTCGAGGAGGGAAACCGGCGGGATAAAGGCCGGGCGTCAAAAAAAGCGGGGGGGGGAGCGGTTTGCCCGCAAGCCCGCGAAGGCACCCGTTTTAGCGCAGCCTTCCTGCCGCCCCGCAGAGAACGACATGCGGATAAAAACTTTACACAATGACACTATTCAACGTATATTCCTTATATCCCGTAGAGCCCGTCCGGGGCAAGGGCTGCCTGGTCTACGACGCGGCAGGCACCGAATACCTCGACCTCTACGGCGGCCATGCCGTCATCTCGATCGGCCATGCGCAGCCCGACTACGTACGGGCCCTCTCGGAGCAGGCCGCACGGCTGGGATTCTATTCCAACTCGGTCGAGAACTCGCTCCAGACCACCCTGGCCGAAAAGCTGGGCCGCGCATCGGGCTATGACGATTACAGCCTCTTCCTCTGCAACTCAGGAGCGGAGGCGAACGAGAACGCCCTGAAACTGGCCTCGTTCCACACCGGCCGCACGAAGGTGCTGGCCTTTTCCAAGGCATTCCACGGCCGTACCGCAGGCGCCGTCGCCGCAACGGACAACCCCGCGATCTGCGCCCCCTTCAACCGCACGGCCAACGTGGAATTCGTACCGCTGAACGACCTCGCTGCCGCGCGCGCGAAACTTGCCACGGGCGAGTTCGCAGCCGTCATCATCGAAGGCATCCAGGGCGTGGCCGGCATCCACTGTCCCACGGACGATTTCCTGCGCGGACTGCGCAAGGCGGCGACCGAAACCGGCACGCAGCTTATCCTCGACGAGATACAGTCGGGCTACGGACGCACGGGACACTTCTTCGCCCACCAGGCAGCCGGCATCCGCCCCGATCTGATCACCACGGCCAAAGGCATGGGCAACGGCTTCCCGATCGGCGGCGTGCTGATCGCGCCCCATTTCGAGGCGCGCCCCGGGCTGCTGGGCACAACCTTCGGCGGCAACCACCTCGCCTGCGCAGCGGCCATCGCCGTACTCGACGTGATGGAGCGCGACGGGCTCGTCGAGAACGCCGCCACGGTCGGCGAATACCTGCTCGGGGAACTGCATAAGATTGGCGGGCTGAAAGAAGTCCGCGGCCGCGGGCTGATGATCGGCATTGAGATAGACGGTTCCGGCGCGGAGTTCCGCAAGCGGCTGCTTTTCGGGAAACATGTCTTCACGGGCGGGGCAGGCGCCTCGACCGTGCGGCTGCTGCCGGCACTGTGCCTCACGCGCGAACATGCAGACCGGTTCCTCGACGCATTCGATGCGACGCTCCGCGGGAAATGAGTAATCCCGCTCCCCATCGCGGCAAGACCCCTTAGCGGAGGGGATTCAGCGGAGGGCAGACTCGTACACGCGGTGTTCCGCCGCGGACGAAAGCCCCCGCAAGCAACACGACGGATAAAACAAACTAAAGCCAAAACAAAAACGACATGCATAAATTTACCTGCGTAGCAGACATCGGCGACCTGCCGACAGCCGTCGCCGAAGCCATGGAGATCAAACGCGACCGGTTCCAGTTCACGGGGCTCGGCCGCAACAAAACCCTGCTGATGCTGTTCTTCAATTCGAGCCTCCGCACGCGGCTCTCGACGCAGAAGGCGGCGATGAACCTCGGCATGAACGTCATGGTATTGGACGTCAACCAGGGCGCCTGGAGGCTCGAAACCGAGCGCGGCGTGGTGATGGACGGCGACAAGGCCGAACACCTGCTCGAAGCCATCCCCGTCATGGGATCGTACTGCGACGTGATCGGCGTACGGTCGTTCGCCCGCTTCCACGACAAGGCCGAAGACTACGAGGAACGCGTACTGGAACAGTTCATCCGCTACTCGGGGCGCCCCGTATTCTCGATGGAGGCCGCCACGCGGCATCCGCTGCAAAGCTTCGCCGACCTGATTACCATCGAGGAGTACAAGACCACGGAGCGCCCGAAGGTCGTGATGACCTGGGCGCCGCACCCCAACGCCCTGCCGCAGGCCGTACCCAACTCATTCGCCGAGTGGATGAACGCCGCCGGCTACGACTTCGTCATCACCCATCCCGAAGGCTACGAGCTCGCCCCGCAGTTCGTCGGCAACGCCCGCGTCGAATACGACCAGCGCAAAGCGCTCGAAGGGGCGGATTTCGTCTATGCCAAGAACTGGGCGGCCTATGCCGACCCCGATTACGGGAAGGTGCTCAGCCGCGACCGGAGCTGGACGGTGGACGCCGAAAAGATGGCGCTCACCCACGACGCCTATTTCATGCACTGCCTGCCCGTGCGGCGCAACATGATCGTCACGGACGAAGTGATCGAATCGCCGCGCTCGCTGGTGATCCCCGAGGCCGCCAACCGCGAGATCTCGGCACAGGTAGTACTCAAAAGGTTGCTGGAGGGGTTGAAGTGATGGAAAAAATCACGGTAGTAAAGATCGGGGGCAACGTCATCGACGACCCCGCGGCCCTGCGAGGCTTCCTCGCGGACTTCGCCTCGCTGCCCGGGGCGAAGATCCTCGTCCACGGAGGCGGCAAGCTCGCCACGCGCCTCGCCCAGAAACTCGAACTGCAGGTGCAGATGGTCGACGGGCGCCGCATCACCGACAAGGGCACGCTCGACATCGTGACGATGGTCTACGCCGGGCTGGTCAACAAACAGCTCGTCGCCGGGCTCCAGGCGGCCGGATGCAATGCACTCGGGCTGTCGGGCGCCGACGGCAACGCCGTCATGGCACGCCGCCGCGCACCCGAACCGATCGACTACGGCTTCGTGGGCGACATCGAAAGTGTCAACCACACGCTGCTCGGGGAACTTCTCGGGGCAGGCGTCACGCCCGTATTCTGTGCCATCATGCACGACGGGCAGGGCACGCTGCTCAACTGCAACGCCGACAGCGTGGCTTCGTCCGTGGCACTCGGCGCCGCCCGGATCGCCCCCACGGAGCTGGTCTTCTGCTTCGAAAAAAACGGCGTGCTGCACGACCCGGACGACGAGACAACGCTCATCCGCGAAATCACGGCCGAGTCGTACGCCGCGCTCAAAGCCGGCGGCATCGTCAGCAAAGGGATGATCCCCAAGGTCGAGAACGCACTGAAAGCCGTTGCCAACGGCGTGCGGAGCGTCACGATCAAACACTCGGAGAACCTGCTGAACGACACCGGAACGGTAATCAGGTAATACGCCCGTTCCCCTGTGGCCGCACGGCCACAGGGGAACGGACAGCCAGCTCACAAACGACATGGATGCAAAAACCAAGGAAGCCATCGACCTGCTCAGGACGCTGATCGCAACGCCCTCCCCGTCGCGCGACGAAAGCCGCACGGCCGACCTCATCTTCGCCTACCTGGCGGAACACGGCGCGGTACCCGAAAGACTGCACAACAACGTCTTCGCCCGCTCCGCAGGCTTCGACCCGGCGCGCCCGACGCTGCTCCTGAACTCCCACCACGACACGGTACGCCCCGCAGCCAGCTACACCCGCGACCCGTATGCCCCGACCGTCGAAGGCGACCGCCTCTACGGCCTGGGGAGCAACGACGCCGGGGCTTCGGCGGTGAGCCTCACGCAGACTTTCCTGACGCTGCGCGCACACCCCCTGCCGTTCAACCTCCTGCTGGCGCTTTCGGCCGAAGAGGAGTGCATGGGAGAACACGGTATGCGCGCCCTGCTGCCGCAACTGGGACGGATCGACATGGCAATCGTGGGCGAGCCCACGGGGATGCAGGCCGCCGTCGGCGAACGGGGGCTGGTCGTCCTCGATTGCGAAGCCCGCGGCAAAAGCGGCCATGCGGCCCGCAACGAGGGCGTCAACGCGCTCTATATCGCACTCGACGACATCGCCCGCCTGCGTACTTTCCGCTTCGACCGCCGCTCCGACCTGCTGGGCCCCATCGGCATCGCCGTGACGCAGATCGCGGCCGGCACGCAGCATAACGTCGTTCCCGACACCTGCCGTTTCGTGGCCGACGTCCGCACCACGGACGCCTACACCAACGAGGAAACAGTCGAAATCCTGCGTCGGGCACTGCGCAGCGAGGTGACGCCCCGCTCGACACGCATCCGTGCCTCGGCTCTCGACGCCGCCCATCCGCTCGCACGGGCGGCCGCCGCCACGGGACGCGAAAGCTACGTATCACCCACCACGTCGGACATGGCGCTGATGCCCTTCCCGTCGCTCAAGATGGGGCCGGGACAATCCTCGCGCTCGCACACGGCCGACGAATTCGTGTTGCTTTCGGAGATCGAAGAAGGCATCGGAATTTACGAAAAATTCATAAAACAACTGGCTGAAACCCTCTGATGCCCGCGGCAGGAGGCTGCAACCCCGCTGCGAAAGAGCCCCCTCCGAGGCAGATGGCAGCCCGGCAAACGCGGCGCACCGCCGCAAGCCGACGGCCGACGGCAATAGGGAGCCGGAACAAAGAGAGAAACGAATATACACAATATGGCAACGAAACTTTGGGACAAGGGCTTCGAGCCCGACAAGATGATCGAGGAGTATACCGTCGGCAACGACCGCGAACTGGACATGCGGCTGGCGCGCTACGACGTCCAGGGCTCGCTGGCGCATATCGCCATGCTCGAAACGATCGGGCTGCTGACGGCCGGCGAACTGGAAAAGCTGACGGCGGGACTGAAAGAGATCGCCGTCGAGATTGAGGCCGGGCGCTTCGAAATCGAACCCGGCACCGAGGATGTCCACTCGCAGGTGGAGCTGATGCTCACCCGCCGCCTGGGCGACGCCGGCAAAAAAATCCACTCGGGCCGCTCGCGCAACGACCAGGTGCTGGTCGACCTCAAACTGTTCCTGCGCGACGAACTGCGCCAGACCGCCGAAGCCGTAAAAACGGTCTTCGACCGCCTGCAAACGCTCAGCGAACAGTACAAGGAGATACTGATGCCGGGATACACCCACCTTCAGATCGCCATGCCTTCGTCGTTCGGCCTGTGGTTCGGCGCCTATGCCGAAACGCTGGTGGACGACATGCGGCTCATCGCCGCGGCATGGCACATCGCCAACCAGAACCCCCTCGGCTCGGCCGCCGGGTACGGCTCGTCGTTCCCGCTCGACCGTGAGATGACCACGCGCCTGCTGGGTTTCGAAGCGCTGCACTACAACGTCGTGGCGGCACAGATGAGCCGCGGCAAAAGCGAACGCGCCGCCGCCAACGCCATCGCGGCCGTCGCTGCGACCATCGGCCGCATGGCGATGGACGTCTGCCTGTTCATGAGCCAGAACTTCGGCTTCGTATCGCTGCCCGACAACCTCACCACGGGGTCGAGCATAATGCCCCACAAGAAGAACCCCGACGTCTTCGAGATCATGCGCGGACGCTGCAACCGCCTGCAATCCGTACCGAACGAGATCGCCCTGCTCACGGCGAACCTTCCCGTCGGCTACCACCGCGACATGCAGTTGCTCAAGGACATCCTGTTCCCGGCGACGACCGAAATCAAACGCACCCTCTCGATGTGCGACTTCATGCTCGCGCACCTGAAGGTCAACACCGACATCCTCGACGAGCGGAAATACGACTACCTCTTCACGGTCGAGGACGTCAACCGCCTCGTACTCGCAGGCGTCCCGTTCCGCGAAGCCTACAAGCAGGTGGGCATGGCCGTCCAAAGGGGCGAATACACGCCCACACGCGAGGTGCGCCACACCCACGAAGGCAGCATCGGCAACCTCTGCACGGCCCAGATCCGCCGCAAGATGGAGCGCGTGATGCAGGAGTTCGAGTAGGCACGGCGCGGGCGGACAACAGGCGTGGCGGCGAAAAGCAGGCGCGGACAGGCAACAGACGCGGGCAGGCAACAGGCGCGGACGGACAACAGGCGCGGATGTTTGGCCGTTCGGAATAATTGACTAACTTTGTCTGTAACCAACCCAAACCGACAAAGCAATGAATCTGAAACGCATG
>OHPL01001544.1_pt1 | contig 11573 bp, 11 predicted proteins | sample 1577711 | NCBI WGS metagenome assembly OHPL01 (sample SAMEA3879538, study PRJEB24766) | human gut metagenome | biome: human-associated habitat; feature: feces | place: USA | collected 1985/1987
ATACTAAACACCAATAAAATAAAGGAAAAAGTCTGCACCAAAGCCAAATATAAAGCTGTTTTTGACAGCTACAAGATTGTCGGCTTGATTTTATCTGAATTTATTAGTATAAGTTCAAAAAAACCGCTGCGGTTCGTCTGAACGGCAGCGGTTTTTGTGCTGTATTATGTAATCTTTAATTTTTGCGATTGTCGATAGCATAAACAATGCAGGCGATGCCCGAGATAAGCGTAAGCAGTATCGCACAGCCGAAGCCGCCGTCCGAGCCGCTGAATGTTGAACCAATGAAAAATCCGACCACAGCCGTAATTGCCATTATAATGACCGAACCTGCCGTTCTGAACTTTTTCATACAAGACCTCCTTTTTTGCAGGATAGATATATTTTAGCACATTGTTTCGGGAAAAGCAATAATAATTACGCATTACGCATTACGAATTACGCATTAAACATAGTATTGTGCCTGCGCCTTGAACATCTCGGCGTAAATTCCGTTCGGCTTGTGAACAAGCTCGCTGTGAGTGCCGTATTCCTTGACCGTGCCCTCGGAGAATACCGCAATGTTGTCACAGAATTTGCAGGAGGAAAGTCGGTGAGAAATGTAGACCGCAGTTTTGCCGTTGACAAGGCTGTCGAACTGGCGGTAAATCTCATACTCCGCAACGGGGTCAAGCGCCGCTGTCGGCTCGTCAAGGATTATGACCGGAGCGTTCTTGTAAAGCGCACGGGCGATAGCCATTTTCTGCTGTTCGCCGCCCGAAAGCTCAACGCCGTCATTGTCGAACTGCTTGAACATCATCGTATCTCTGCCCTTGGGGAGCGAGTTTATCTTGTCGAGAAGCCCCGTCTTGCGGAAAAGCTCATCGACCGTTTCGCCGCTGTCCTCTTTGCCGAGGAGAATGTTGTCCTGCGCCGAGAATGCAAGCAGCTTGAAGTCTTGGAAAACTACCGAGAAAAGCTTCATATACTCATCGTAGTCATAGTCACGGATATTCACGCCGTCAAGGAGGATCTCACCGCTGTCGGCATCGTAAAGACGGCACAAAAGCTTGATGAAGGTTGTTTTTCCTGCGCCGTTAAGTCCGACTACCGAGAGCTTTTCACCTGCTCGTAGCGTGAGCGAAACATTGTTGAGAACGTATTTATCCGTATGAGGATATTTGAAGCTTACATTTCTGAACTCGATAACGTGACCTCCGCTTAGATCTCCGACCTTTTTGTCGCCCTTTTCCATTGCAGGAGGATAGTCCATAAACTTGATTATCTCATACATATAGTTACTGCGCTTGGCGATATCCTGAATTCCGAGGATAAGTGCCTGCATCGATGCGTGGAGCGTTCCGCCTGCGCTGAGCATCTGCGAGAATGTACCTATCGTTATCTTTCCCGTAACGGCGAGGATCCCGAGGTAAAGGTAAGTTCCGAAATCACGCAGAACGCCGACAATAATGTCAAGGATATTGAGCGGAAATTTCAGCTTGTTGATATTTTCCCAGTAGTCGGAAAGGCGCTTTATCTGCTGTGAAGTCTTGGCGAGCATCATTCCTGCGGCGCTGTAAAGACGAACGTCCTTTCCGCAGCGGAAATCCTCCATTTCCCAGCAGATATGTCCGAAGATACGGTTTATTCCCGAAAGCTCGGAGAAATTTTCAATGTCAATTTTGTTCTTCTTTGAGTTGATAACAGCCGTAAGTGCAAGTAAAATTCCGATGATTATGAGCAGTACGGGCGCATTTATGATAAGTACGGCAATAACGCCTGCGATCTTTATCACGTTTGAAATAAGTGCGAAAAACGCCGATGCGATGTTGTGCGTTCCTCCCGACCACCATAAGCCGTCCCTTGCTTTTTTGATGCTGTCAAGAGCGTCTTTGTCCTCGGTGAGCGAGAAGTCGATCTCCATACACCTTGCGGAAACTTCCATGCTCGAAGCATTGTTAAAAAGGTCCTCACATTTGGAAAGATGAACGGTCAGAACGCTGTTCAGTGCCGCAAGAAGAATGGACGAAACCGTCATTACCGCAAAGCAGGTGATGATGAACGGTATATCTTTCTCCTCCGCCATAAGCGCATCGACAGCAACAGGCAGGAGTAAAAGCTCGGGGAAAGGCATAGCCGCACCGATGATAACATTCAGCACAGACAGCGGAAGATACGATCTTTTGTACTGCTTCATCTGTCGGAAGCAGTATTTGAGCGACTCCTTAACGGGAGATTTTTTCTTTTCTTTCAGTTTTTTCAAAGCTGTCACTCCTTTCAGTCGGCAACGGCGGATTCGGTCGCTTCGCCGTCGAAAATATCCTTGTCTTCGATGTAATACTGCGCCTGAACTCGGAACATTTCGGCATAAGCGCCGTTTTTCGCCATAAGCTCATCGTGAGTTCCCGTTTCTGTCATTTCGCCGTCCTTAAACATCGCAACTCGGTCGCAGAAACGCGTTGAGGAAAGTCGGTGCGAGATATAGACCGCCGTTCTGTTGCCGACAAGTCCGTTGAAGCTTTTGTAAAGCCTGTATTCGGCGAGCGCATCGAGTGCGGCGGTAGGCTCGTCAAGAACTATCACATTACTGCCCTTGTAAAGAGCCCTTGCAAGGGCAAGCTTCTGCTTTTCGCCGCCCGAAAGGTCAACGCCGTCATCGTAGAGAACCTTGAGAAGCTCGGTGTCGATGCCTTTGGAAAGGCTGTCTATCTTTTCGGAAAGTCCCGCTTCACGCAGGCACTTGTCAGCCTTTGTTTTGTCCGTTTCATCGGGAGGGTCCATCGAAACATTCTCCGCCATTGGAAATGCGAACACGGTCACGTCCTGAAATGCAGGCGAAAACAGCCGGTAATACTCTGCTCTGTTAAATCGGCGTATGTCCGTTCCGTTCATAAGTATACGTCCATCGGTGACATCGTAAAGCCGCAGGAGAAGCTTGATAAACGTGCTTTTGCCTGCGCCGTTCAAGCCGACAACGGCAAGCTTTTCACCTGCTTCGAGGGTCAGATCCAGATTTTTCAGCGCATACTTGTCTTGACCCTTGTATTTGAACGAAACATTCTCGAATGTAAAAACATAGCGGTCGGACTTCGGAACGGGGATAGTGTCCTTGTCCTCGCTCGTTGGGATGTCCATAAAGCTTCGGTAATCGTCCGTGTGTGCGCTTCGCTCTCTCAGACCCGAAAGCGCCGAGAGAACTTGGCTTACCGCATTGGAAAATGCACCTGCACTGGCAAGATAGAGCGTGAAGTCGCCGATCGAAAGTCCGTCCTTTATAACGCCGTAAACGAGCCAGCCCGTGATGATAAGCTGACGAATGAGCGATATTCCGTGCGAGAATATCGAGTTGTATATCCAGTATTGGCGTGACTTTATCCAGTGCGAAAGCTCCTCATCGTATACCTCGTGCTGTCTTTTTGAGAGAAAATTCTTCATTCCGAAAAGGCGAATATCCTTTGCGTAGGAAAAATCGGTCGTTACTGTTTCCATATATTCAAGCTTTCGCCAGTGGGGCATCATAGCGTCCCACATTTCTTTTTTATCCTTTTTGCGGATATATTCAAAGTAAAGATACTGGATAACGGACAGCACAGCAATGACCAGAATTATGAGCGGATCAAAGCTTGTCATAATGACAACTGCGATGATAATGGAAATTATCTGCGTGAGAAGAACCTGCATAAAGGTCATCATTCCCTGAACGCCCACCCAGTCGCCGTCCGTCGCACGCTTGGCTTTCTGAAGCCGGTCGAGCATATCGGGCGTTTCAAGTGATTCATAATCCATTCCGAGCGTTTTCGCAATGCGCTCCTTGACTATCATAAGTCGGATATAGGTAAATCCTACACCAAGCTTTGTCGATGATACCGTGTTGAGCCACATTATGAAAAGCTCCGCAAGGCTCGTTGCCGTCACAAGCTTTATGAGCGGAACGATGTTTCCGCCGCCGGCGCTCGTCTGTATCATATCGATGACAAGCTTTCCGATAAAGCTCCAGATATAGGACATCGAAGCCGCCGCGAACGTTCCCGTCAGCAGGAAAAATATCAGCGACTTACGGTATTTGACGAACCTTTTCAGTATGTAGATACAGTTGCTTATAACGCCGTATTCCTTGTGAAGCTCGTCTTTTTTCTCTTCTTTTTCCGTCTGCGTAAAGTAAGCCATTATGTTACCCCTTTCTGTTTGAACGCAAAAAAGCGCCCCTGACTGTACCTGTTCGGCACAGCAGGGACGCTTTTATATACCCTAATTTTAGTCTGTGAGGACGGGCAGCGTTCTTTTTCCCATAAAAATGCCGTAATGATAGTTTGATGTGTTTAAGATATTTACGAACATTCTGCCCGCCTCCTTTCAAAATATAATGTTTTGAGTATATCACGGTTGGAAACCGTTGTCAAGGGTTTTTGCAAAAAAATTTCCCAAGAGAATAAAAATAACAAAACAAACCGCTGTAAATCCACAATAAGTAGGGTCAACATCGCGAAGCGCATAAAGTTTACGTCCACGCTTTTTAAAGGGTGGCAGGGGTCAAGGGGACGGAGTCCCATTGTCGCTTCCGCAGAAGCGAAACTCCTTAAACTAACAGCGAAAAGCTTTGCAGCAATAGCGAAATATCTAACAGCTAAAAAGGCGCAATTCACATCAAAAAGGTAAAACAGAACGTGAGAAATCAGTTCCGTAAACCTAAAAAATGTGAATTGCGCCAATTCTATTTTCCTAAAACAAACTATCCTCTGCAAACAAATATGCGAACGAAGTGAGTATATTTGTTTGCAGACGCAATATGAACAGCTACGTGAAATGAACGGTAAAACACTGTGTCCATTTCACGCTGACACGATATGAGTGAGTTCAAAAAGCTATGTGTCTGTTAAAAGTTTGCATCAAATTCAGCCGTTAAGTATTCTTCCGTCAGCGGAAATAGTCACAACTCTCAGCGGAATATTCTTTCCGCAGGCGTTGAGCGCTCTCTTTACGGCGTTTTCGATGCCGCCGCAGCAGGGGACTTCCATTCGTGTAACGACAATGCTCTTTATGTCATTTCCTGCAAAGATCGCGGTAAGCTTTTCGGCGTAATCGCCCTCGTCAAGCTTCGGACAGCCGATAAGGGTTATTCTGCCTCTGATGAAGTCATTGTGGAAGCTGCCGTAAGCATAAGCCGTGCAGTCTGCGGCAACGAGAACGTCTGCGCCGTCAAAATACGGAGCATAAACGGGAACAAGCTTTATCTGAACGGGCCACTGTGAAAGCTGACCGGGGACAGATGCTGTCGGAGCAGGTGCTGTTTCGTGCCTGATAGCTCTTGACTGTGAGCCGGGGCAGCCGCAGGGGAGAACGCCGCTCTTTTTTGCTTCCTTGGCTTTCTTCGCCGCAAGAACAGCCGCTTCGTCATAAGCAGGCGCTTCGCGCTCCTCGAAAGAGATAGCGTTCACGGGGCAGGCAGGGAGGCAGTCGCCAAGTCCGTCACAGTAATTCTCACGCATAAGCTTTGCCTTGCCGTCAACAATGTCGATAGCACCCTCGTGGCAGGCATCGGCACAAAGTCCGCAGCCGTTGCATTTTTCTTCGTCTATTTTTATTATCTTTCTTATCATTTTCGTTTTCTCCTTGTTTTCAAAAAATGAAAGTTCGGTTTTCCTGACTTTCTGATAAGATTATAATATAATATTTACAACAAGTCGGTTGTTTTTACAACGGAAAAGAGATGCTTATGAAGAGATATATTCCCATACTGAAAAATACACAGCTTTTTTCGGGCGCTTCGGACGAAGATATCGAGGCGATGCTCGGCTGTTTGCAGGCGAGGCTTTGCACATATAAAAAGGGTGAGTATGTTCTGCGCGAGGGCGAGCGCATTGAGCGGCTGATGATGCTCGTCAAGGGCGAACTGCACATTCAGCGTGACGATTACTGGGGTAACCGCAGTATAATAAGTATGGTAGGTGTCGGCGAGATGTTCGGTGAAGCTTACGCCGCTCCCGAGAGCGGGCCGCTGATGAATGATGTGCTTGCGGTCGAGGACAGCGCCGTGATATTCCTTGATATAGGCAGGCTGCTGACGGTATGTCCGAACGGCTGCAAATTTCATGCAATGGCGGTAAAAAATCTCTTTTTCGCGATTTCGGAAAAGAACCGAAAGCTTGTCCGAAAGCTCGGGTATATGTCGCGCCGCACAACACGCGAAAAGCTGATAGCCTATCTTTCCGAAGAAGCGAAGCGGCAGAACAGCGGCGCGTTTTCCATACCGTTCAACCGTCAGCAGCTTGCGGATTTTCTGTCCGTAGACCGCAGCGCAATGTCGAACGAGCTGTGCAAGCTTCGTGATGAGGGGCTTATTGAGTTTGAGAAGAATAGGTTCAGGCTGTTATAAAATAAAAAGGGTGCAGATGTTTGCACCCTTTGGCTGTGTATTTATCTGTTTCTGCCGACAAAAAGCCAATGCAGGAAAGATATCGGTGCGGCTATCCAGCCGAGCAGTACACCATAAACGACAGGTTTTATCAAATGCCCCACGATCGTATCATATTCGGCTACGATGCCGAGTATCTCAGTCTTGAAATAATTCACGCCCTTGATGCCGATAAACATATAAACGATAAAAAGTACAACTGCCATTTTTATCCCTCCGATCATTAACCCCAGTAGCCTATGGCGTGTTCTGTTCCGTCAAAGTAGGCTCTGTCGGTGTAGTCAACATATTCATAATAATCAAGGTCGATACTGTGGTCTGACCATAAAGCATATTTAACTGTGTGCTTTTCGGGGTTTAACTTAACATAATAATAGCCCTTGTAATTATTACCGAGCCATTCACCGAGGTCTGTTACATTTGTTCCGTCAAATGATACATTTACAACTCCTTCCGCCATATTGTAAACATAATCTTTGGTTATCTGTATATTTGGGTCATCTTTAAGCGCAGAGTTGACTGCAACATAGATCTGCTTGGCGTTTGCGGTTGCGATCGATTGCTGTTCATCATAGCTTTTTGCGCAGGAAGACAGTGCCATTACTGCAAAAATAACCATTACTGCCGATAAAACTTTTTTCATAAGAGTTCCCCCTAATTCATTTTTTTACATTATACACCAAAAGATCTCTCAGGGGGTATGCTGTCAGCTTATTTTTTTCGTATAAAAAATCCGCCGATATTTGCGGTAACATCGGTGGATCTTTATACTAAACACCATTTAAAATTTGGAAAAAATCAAGCCGATGATCTCGTAGCTGTTTTTAACAGGTTTATATAGGATCCCGGCGCAGATTTTTTCCTGTATTTTATTGGTGTTTAGTATTATACTCTATTGTATTATACACTATAACTGTTTTGAAAAGGTCTGCTGACAGCTTATTTTTCCAATTTTGGCATAAAATTTTTTTAAACCCTTGAAATCGTGTTTTTTATATGTTAACATATCAATTGTAAGCTGAAAGATTACTTTTTGAACGGGAGAGGAAATAATGAACGAAGTCAGCACGGACAAGCTTGAAAACGAACTTTCGGAAATATCGGATATAAACGATTATCTGAAGAAAAATTCGGAATATTTTGTCAGCGTAAAGCTTTCGGATCATCTTAACAAGCTCCTTGGAGCGAAAAATATGTCGGTCGCCGATATTGTTACAGCTTCGGGGCTTAACAAAGGATATGTTTATCAGATATTTGAGGGCAGCAAGGACAAGCCGAGCCGTGATAAGCTGCTTGCTATAGCACTGGCAATGAAACTGGAGTACGGTGATATCCAAAAACTCCTCAAGATCGCATGTATGCGTTCACTTTATGTACGGGATGAGCGGGATGCGATGATAATTTTCGCTGTAAAGAGGCATTACACTGCGAGCGATACAAATATAATGCTCCATGAACACGGTTTTAAGGCTCTTGAATAAAAAAACGGCTGATACGATCATCAGCCGTTTTTATTATTTTGCGCGCTTCCGAGCGCTTTTTTCATATACAGTATTCCGACAGCATCGGCGAGGAACCAGCCTATCGGTATTGACGACCATATTCCGACAACGCCTATCGCCGGGACGGGCGAGAGGACATACGCGAGCAGGACTCTTGTACCGAGTGAGATAATTGTAAGAACAAGCGACATTTCGGGCTTTTCGATACCTCGGTAAAAGCCGTACAGCAGGAAAAGCACACCTATTCCGATGTAAAAGCTGCCCTCGATGCGAAGATATCCGATGCCGATTCCGATGATCTCCGTTTCGGACGGGGCAATGAATATCTGCATAAGATATTTTGCAAGCACGAATATCATTGCCGAAACGAACAGACAGAACACCGCCGAAACTACAGCCGCGCGGCGCATACCCTCTTTTACCCGGTCGTGCTTTCCGCCGCCGTGATTTTGTGAGATGAAAATTGAAAAGGCGTTGCCGAACTCCTGCGCAGGCATATATGCGAACGAATCTATCTTGACCGCAGCCGCAAATGCTGCCATTACAGCCGTTCCGAAGCTGTTTACAAGACCTTGTATCATCAGTATTCCGAAGTTCATCACCGACTGCTGTATTGAGGCTGCGAACGAGTGACGGGTGACTTCTTTCACAAGCGCAGAGGTGATGTGAAGCTCACTCTTTTTCGGCAGAAGTTCGGGTTCTTTTATCAGTACATAAGCACCAAGTCCCACTCCCGAAACAGCCTGTGCAATGACGGTCGCTGTCGCAGCTCCGCCCGTTCCCATATCGAAAACCGCAACGAGCAGTATATCGAGCGCAATATTTATCACCGCCGCTGCTCCGAGAAAATACAGCGGCACGGCTGAATTTCCTATCGCGCGGAGCAGAAATGCGAAATAATTGTACAGAAAAACTAATATCAATCCGCCGAAAACTATTACGACATAGCTTCGCATCATCGCATAAACATCATCGGGGACATTGAGAATATGCAGGATCGGGTCAACTGCGGCGAAGACGATAATGTTTATTATCACGGTCACTGCGGCAATGAAAATGAATGATGCAGCGGCACTGTTTTTCAGCTTCGTCCTGTCGCCCTTGCCGAAGCAGACGGAGAATACCGTACCGCTGCCCATGCAAAGTCCGATGAGCACGGAGGTGATGAACGTCATAAGAGAGTAAGCCGAGCCGACTGCTGCGAGTGCATCAGAGCCGATAAATTTTCCGACGATGAATGAGTCGGCGACATTGTAGAGCTGCTGCAAAAGATTTCCGAGTATCATCGGGCAGGCGAAAAGCAGCATGGTTTTTGTAACGCTGCCCGTAGTGAGGTCTTTAGTCATTGTTTTTCCTTTTAACGAAAAGCTGTTCCCGAGTTTTTCGGAAACAGCTTATTTTTATATTGCATCGTTTCTGATACCGAGGAAATATTCCTTTGCGGTATCGCCGTTGACGGGACGGGCGAAGCGGAAGCCTTGAATATAGGAAGCGCCGATCGTATCTACGATCTTTTCCTGATTTTCGGTCTCAACGCCTTCTGTGAGAATTTTGATATTCTGCTTTATGAACGCCTGCGAAATAAAGGTGAGGATAAAGTAAGCCTTTTCCGATTTTTCGGCGCTGTGGACAAGCGACTTATCGATCTTGAGGTATTCAAACGGCAGCTCTATCATATTTGAGAGGTTTGAATAGCCCGTTCCGAAGTCGTCCATATAGAACTTGATGCCGATGTCGCCGAGCTTGTTCATCATTTTCTTGACATACTGGAAGTTGTCGATGATAACGCTTTCGGTTATTTCAATGCGGAGCTTTTCGGGAGGAATATTGTATTTCTGCACCATTTTCGTGACTTTTTCAACAATATCACCGCGCATTATCTGGTGAACGGAGAAGTTTACGGATATCGCGTCAAAGTCGATGCCATCTTTTATAAGCTCTGAGATGAACTTGCAGGATTTTTCAAGAACGATATCGCCAAGACGGACGATCATACCCATTTCCTCGGCAATTGGGATAAATTCATCGGGGTAGATAGGACCTATTTCGGTCTTGTTAAGGCGGACGAGCGCTTCGGCGGTGCGGAATTTGCCCTCGGAAACGGCATAGATAGGCTGGTAGAAGATCTCGAAGTTGTTGTCGTCGGAGTTAAGCTCACGCTTCAGTATTTCAGTGATCTTCTTTTTCCTGCCGATGCGGCGGATAGCGTCATCATCGCAAAAAACGATGTTTGCTTTCTTGTTTCTGGCAGATTGCAGGCAGTATTCGAGAAGCTCGATAAGGCGGTCGGTGTTGTTTGCCTGCTCGGGGCAGCTCACGACGGCGATGCTTGCCTTGAAATTGACTTCGTTCTTGTTAAAGGTATATTCCTTTGATAACGCAGCATCGATCCTGTCAACAATGCTTTGGATATATTCGGGGTCGGTCTTGTCGATGATAAATGCGAACTTGGTTTCGGAATATCGGAAATCTTCTATCCTTGGAAGTGCGTTCTCGATCCCTGCGGCTGCAAGGGTTATGATGCGGCGGAGGTTCATACTTCCGAATGTGTCCTTAAGCTCCTGTTTATTATCGATGCCTGCAATGATGCAGCAGAACTCTGAGCCTTTCCGGAATCTTTTTTCGGCGGATTCGATGAAGCTTTTGCTGCCGAAAAATCCCGTGTCGCTGTCGATATCGATGAGGTCGGAGCTGATGAAGAGGAACATAAGTATAAGCGGACCTATTGCCGATGTTCCCGTGAGCAGGATATTGTTTTCAAGAAACTGGACAACCATCACGATGCCCGAGAGGATAGGGAAGAACAGCACAAGCGTCTTAACACGTAAGGTCGTTTTTTTGCCGTTTTTGAAAGCCGCGAGCGTGAGAAGAACGGCGATATATATCATAAAAAAGTATGTCAGCTTGTTCATGGGACCGCGGACATAGCCGCTGCTGTCAAAGCTGAACAGAAGCTTTGTGAATGGGGTCGTGAAGATAACGGCGAGCATCAAATAAAGCGGTATTTTGACAGCTTTTGTATAATGCTTTTTCCAAGGGGAATCCTCGCGGTCGATGATATAAATGAAGTAGGCAAAAAATGCAGCTATTGTGAACAGCAGAAAAGTAAAGTACAGCATTGTCGCGATATAGTTTGCCCATACGGGGACAATGCCGTAATTATTGATAAAGAATGCGGAAAGAATGTTGAAAAATGAGCTTGCTGCTACGCAGAATGAGCAGACAGCGAACGTCTTTTTTTCATAATTCCATTTTGTGATGCTAAGGGATACGGAAAATCCGATTATGAGCGAAACATAAAGTGCGATGCACTCTGCGGTAATATTAAACATGATTCAGCTTTATCTCCTTTAAAGATGTATGCCGCGGATAAAAGATTTGATTATAACAGATAAATATCCTATACTATATATAATTATATCACATTTCAGCTTCAAAGTCAACTTGAATCACTCATAAACGCTTTTAAAAACGGCATTTCAACGCTATTCGGATATTAAACTTTCCGCCGCTGAATTACTGCTGTAACAGCGGTGCTTTATCAAATGCCGAACATAAAAAAATCTTTACAGGCAGTTAAAACAGATAATAATGTAACAGATTGTAATATGTTTGAAAATACCGATTCCGCATCGCTGAAAACACGATAACAAAGCTAAAAAGGAGCGGATACAAAATCT
>OHPL01001577.1_pt1 | contig 11434 bp, 9 predicted proteins | sample 1577711 | NCBI WGS metagenome assembly OHPL01 (sample SAMEA3879538, study PRJEB24766) | human gut metagenome | biome: human-associated habitat; feature: feces | place: USA | collected 1985/1987
GCCGTGCGCTTTTCATCGGGAACGCCCTCCATTTTGGAAAGCACCTTTGCACAGCGCTTACCCTCCTCGGCATAACGTGCGGAATAAATTCCCGGCTCGCCGCCGAGTGCATCGACCTCCAGTCCGCTGTCGTCTGCGATAACGGGGAGATGTGTTATATCGTAAGCCGCTTTTGCCTTTATATAAGCGTTCTCCTCGAAGGATGTTCCCGTTTCGTCCGCTTCGATATCTGCGCCGGCTTCGGACTGGGTGATGACCTCATATCCGAGCGGTTCAAGTATCTCACGGAACTCACGGAGCTTGTTTTTGTTGTTAGATGCAAGTATTATTTTCATTATTCATTATCCTCGCTGTCTTTTTTCTTTTTGCCGAATGTGATCTCTTTGAAAAGGAAGCCGAACTTGCCGTCCTTGAGGCTCTTCTTCTGCTCGGGTGCTTCCTCGGCAGGCTCTTCGCTCTCGGAGGTTGCTTCGCTTTCAGTTTCGGCTTCATCGGAAGTATCGTCGGTTATTTCTTCATCGTCCTCTTCTGCTGCTTCATCGTGCGCTTCGTTTTTCTCTGCTTCTTCGGTGTTTTCTTCGGCTGTTTCTTCAAGCTCTTCCGCAGCATCGTCAATGGTTATCTCATCGGTAATATTCTCGGAAAGAACGGGTTCATTCCCGATTTCTTCCGCAGTTTCGGCAGCTTCGGTATTTTCAGCCGTTTCAGTTGCTTCAACAGTTTCCGCAGCTTCATTTTCTTCCGATGTTTCTTCATCGGTCAGACGTTCATAGTTATAGTCGAAGTCGTTCTCATTATCGAACAGAGCCTCGGCGAAGTCGTGAGCATTGAACTCCTGCAGGTCGTCAAGCTTTTCGCCAACGCCGACAAGCTTTACGGGAATACCGAGTTCGTTGTGTATCGAAATGATGATGCCGCCCTTTGCGGTTCCGTCAAGCTTTGTGAGGACTATGCCCGTGATATCGGCGACCTCGCTGAAAAGCTTTGCCTGATTTACGGCGTTCTGTCCCGTTGTTGCATCGAGGACAAGGAGCGTTTCGAGCGAACAGCCTTCGCCCTGCTCGTGAATGATACGGCTGATCTTTCTCAGCTCATCCATAAGATTTTTCTTGTTGTGAAGTCTGCCTGCGGTGTCGCAGATAAGAACGTCAGTACCTCTTGCTTTGGCGGCTGTAACAGCGTCAAAAACTACTGAGGCAGGGTCAGAACCCTCGGCGTGTTTTACGATGTCAACGCCTGCACGCTCCGTCCATATCTGTAACTGCTCGATAGCGGCGGCACGGAAAGTATCGGCTGCGGCAACGAGGACCTTTTTGCCATCGTTCTTATACTTCGCCGCAAGCTTTCCTATGGTGGTGGTCTTGCCTGCGCCGTTTACGCCGATAACGAGAATGACTGACGGCGTTGTGGAGGTGTCGATCTTCTTATCCTCGCCGAGCATTTCTTCAATGATATTTTTAAGCTCCGCTCTGGTTTCATCGGGAGTTGCAAGCTTTTTCGACTTCACCGCCGCACGGAGCTTTTCAACTATCGAAAGCGAAGTTTCAACGCCGATATCGCAGGTGATGAGGACTTCTTCAAGCTCGTCGAAAAAGTCGTCGTCGAGCTGCTTGTGTGCGCCGAAAAGTGCGCCGATCTTGCTCATCATCGAGTCTTTGGTTTTCCTTACGCCCTCGGCGATCTTACTGAAAATGTTCATATTCAAGACCTCACTTTGATTTTGGTTTTGCTATCAGTTTGCATCAACATTCTGCGGCGGCTGTTCAAGTCGGAGTATCTTTGAGATGCCCTTTTCCTGCATAGTTACGCCGTACATTACGTCTGCTTCGTCCATTGAGCCTCGTCTGTGCGTTACGAGGATAAACTGCGTTGTATCGGTGAATTTTCGGAGATACTGCGCATACTTCGTAACGTTTATGTCATCGAGCGCCGCTTCGATCTCGTCAAGGATACAGAACGGCGCAGGCTTTATCTTAAGTATCGAGAAATAAATGCATATCGCAACGAACGCCTGCTCACCGCCCGAAAGAAGTGAAAGATTGTTGATGACCTTTCCGGGAGGTGCGACCTTTATTTCGATGCCCGATTCGAGAACATCCTCGGGATCGGTGAGGGTAAGCTCCGCACGTCCGCCGCCGAAAAGCTCGACAAATATCTGCTTGAAGTTTTCATTTATTTGGTTAAAGCTGTCGGAGAACTGTCTGCGCATCGTTTCGGTGAGTTCCTCGATAAGTCTTTCCAGTTCACGCTTTGAGCTTTCAACATCATTGAGCTGCCCCGACATAAATTCGTAACGTTCCGACACCTCTTTATACTCTTCGATAGCGGCAACGTTGACATTTCCGAGCGCACGGATCTTCTGCTTTATCTCCGCAAGATCACGCTGGATCACGAGCAGATTTTCCACGGGCTTTGCAAGCTTTACCGCCTCGGAAAGATACAGTTCATACTGCTCCGCCATATCTGCGATTATCTTGTCATAAGCACCCTGAACGGAGGTTTTGCGCTCTTCGAGCCTTGTCACCTCACGGCTGAATTTTTCCTTGCTGTCGTTCAGCTCACGGACCTGTCTGCGCTTTTCGTTAGACTTCTGCTCCATTGTGTGGCTCTCGGAGCGAAGCTGTGCTATACGGTCGTTTATTCCTGCGGCTTCGTCCTTTGCGCCAGAAAGCTTTGCATTGAGCGCTTCGATCTCAGCCTGCTTTTCTTCGATAAAACGATTCTTTTCGTCGAGTTCGACAACGAGCCTTGCACTGCTGCTGCCTATCTCCTGCGACTGTGCTTCAAGGCGTGCGATCTCACCCTTTATTGCTTCGATGTCCTTTGTTATCTCGGTCTCACGAAGCTTTAATTCGGACATTTTCTCGGAAAGGGCTTCGCGTTTTTCCTGCATCTGTCGGCGCTGTTCTTCGTTTTCGGAAACGCTCTTTTCCTTTTCTGCGATCTCGTTTTCGACCGACTTCAAAGCTTCTTCGGCTGCCTTTACAGCGGCTTCGCTCTCGGAAATTCGGTTTTTGAGCGCATTTTTCGCATCTTCCGAACCCGAAAGCTGTTCCTCGTTCTGCGCGGTCATTACATCTATTCGTTTCAACTCCGATTCAAAGCGAATTTTATCCGCCGCAACAACGGAAAGCTCCTCCTTTGCGCCCTCAATATCAAAGCCAAGCTTATCAGTTTCGCTTTTCAGCTTTTCAGCCGATGCTCGAAGCTCGTTGAGCTTTGTCTGGAGCGCATTTTTCTCGTTGGTGAGCTTTTCGATGTCGTTCTTTCGTGTGAGAACGCCGCTCGACTTTGAAACCGAACCACCCGTGAACGAACCGCCTGCGTTGATGACCTGACCGTCCAGCGTTACGATACGGAATTTGTAGCCGTACTTTTTTGCGATGAGCGTTCCGAGGTCGATATCCTCCGCAATAACTATTCGTCCGAGGAGCGAGTTATAAACGCCCTCAAATCTCGGGTCGAACTGTACAAGATCGACTGCAAGCGCAACAAAGCCGTCGCATCGGTCAAGACCGTTTTCGTTAAGGCGATTTCCCTTGACGGAAGTTAGCGGCAGGAATGTTGCTCTGCCTGCTTTGGTCTCCTGCAAAAGTCTGATTCCACGCTTTGCGATATCTTCATTTTCGACAACGATGTTCTGCAAAGCACCTCCCATTGCAGTTTCGATTGCAACGCTGTACTTTGAATCTACCTTGATAAGCTGTGCGGCAGAGCCGTAAACTCCGCTCAATTGTCCCGACTTTGAAGCTTTGAGTATCTGCTTTACCGAGTGTGCAAAGCCCTCCATGCTGTTTTCAAGGTCGGCAAGCATACGAATTCGCTGGTCTTTGTCACGGATAGCGAAGTTCATCTCTTCGAGCTGTTTTTTCGCCGCTTCGAGCTTCTCTTTTCGTGCGGCATAAAGCTTTGAGATGCCGCCTATACGGTTGTTCAGTTCCTCTGTCTTTTCCTCGATAAGAGCAAGTCCGTCCGAACATTCGCCTTTCTCACGCTTCAAATCTTCGAGTGCGGAGCGAAGCGTTTCTTCCCTGCTGTCGGCGGATTCAAGCTGTGCTTTCATATCCTCGGCATTCTGTTTGCCCGTTGAGATAGAAACGCCGTATTCGGACTGCTTTATATATAATTTGTTGAGTTCGTTCCGGACTTGTGACGACTTGCTGTCGAAGCTGTCCTTTTCGGAGGAAGCCTTTGAAAGCTCCTCGCTGACGGTGACATAATCTGTGCGCGTCTGTTCGAGTTCGGCTTCGGCATTTTTTATTGCGGCAAGCTTTTCTTCGGTAGCCTTGCGGTTTTCCTCGCCCGTGTTTTCGGAAAGTGCCTGCTGCTTTTTTATTTCGTCGATATCATCGTTTGCGTGGCGAATTTCGTTCTCGCAAACGGCGATATCGGAATGTATCTGTGTATTTGCGCGTTCCGATTCAAGTATGCGGTTTCGCAGTTCTTCCGTGCGGAGAGTGTTTTCCTGCATATTTTCGGAAAGCTGTGTAATCTCTTCTTCAAGCCTTGAAATATCGGCTTCAACGCCGTTGTATTCGTTCGTGCTGATAAGGAGCTTATCGGAAATTTCGTCAAGATTTTTCTTCAGATCATCAAGCTGACGAACCCAGACGGTGATCTCAAGCGACTTTTTCGTTTCGGAATATTCGATGAATTTTTCCGCTTTTTCCGACTGTATGCGGAGCGGCTCAACTCTGCTCTCGAGTTCGCCGATGATATCACGCAGACGGAGTATATTTTCCTGCGCTGCTGCGAGCTTTCGCTCTGCCTCGGCTTTTTTATAGCGGAATTTTGAAATGCCTGCCGCTTCTTCAAAAATTTCACGGCGTTCGCCCGACTTTGCGGAAACTATCTCGGCAACACGTCCCTGACCGATTATCGAATAGCCGTCGCGACCGAGACCCGTGTCCATAAAAAGCTCGCAGATATCTTTCAGACGAACCTGCGCGCCGTTTATCATATACTCGCTTTCGCCGCTGCGGTAAAGCTTTCGCGTTACCGAGACCTGCTCGGACGGTATCTGCAGAATTCCTCTGTTGTTGATGATGTTGAGCGTTACCGATGCAAAGCCCATAGGCTTGCGGAACTGCGTACCCGAGAAGATAACGTCCTCCATTTTTCCGCCTCGGAGCGTCTTTGAGGACTGCTCGCCGAGAACCCAGCGCACAGCATCACCGATATTCGATTTTCCGCTTCCGTTAGGGCCGACTACCGCCGTTATACCCTTGTCAAAGGTAAGCTTTATCTTATCGGGAAAGGACTTGAAGCCCTGTAATTCCAATGATTCGAGATACATTTATATGCTCCGTTTCATCTAAATTTTGTCTGCTTTTTCCACGCGGATATCAAAGATCTTTTCTATGCTTTTATCCGCAGTTATCTTTATATCAAAACCTTGCTTTTTAAAATATTCAGTGTTGCATTTTTTCTGACCTACAGCCATGCTGACGGCTTTCGGCGAAACAGAAACCTCGTATCTGCCCTTTTCGACGAGCTGTTTTTCGATAGCCTTGCGGAAACGTATTCCAAGACAAATTTCACGCATTGCAGGGTGATAATATCCCCCGACAGCATGACCCTCGACATTTTCCGAAGCATGAAGTCCGAGCCGTATTATCCTTATGCCGCTCTGCTCGAACATCTCCATCAGCCCTGCGCAAAGCTCCGCTTCTTCATCGAACGGAACGGGGACATATACCCCACTCTGATATAAGTCGGCAAGCTTGGTTCCGCCAAGTATCACAGTTGGGTATATCCTCACCGTTGCAGGCGAAAGCTTTATCAGCTCCTCCGCGGTGCAGATATCGTCCTCGGGCGAAGCGCCGTAAAGTCCCGTCATCATCTGCAATCCGAGTTCAAAGCCGTACTCTTTTATAAGCTTTGAGGCGTTCCGAACATCGTCCGCAGTGTGTCCCCGATCGTTCATCGCAAGAATATCGTCACGCATCGACTGCGCACCGAGTTCTATTGCGGTGACATTGTATTTTTTCAATATATCAAGCACTTCGCAGTCAATTTTATCGGGGCGGGTCGAAACTCTTATCCCGATAAGACCGTATTCCTTTATAAAAGGCTGTGCGGCTTCGAGCAGGGAGATCATATATCCCCTTTCGACCGCCGTAAAGCTTCCGCCGAAAAATGCTATCTCCGTTTCGTGCGGATTTATCAGCTTCGGGCAGGCTTCTTCGAGAATTTTTGCTACAGTGTTCGCATCGGGCGGTTCTTCCGTGCTGCTTATCGTGCGCTGATTGCAGAACGAGCAGCAGTTCGGGCAGCCTTTGTGCGGAATGAAGATCGAGATATTGCTGTGCGTCATACCTTGTAGCCCATAAGCTCGAGAGCTTCTTTCGCAGCCATCTGTTCAGCCTGCTTTTTGCTGTGACCCTCGCCCGTTCCGATGACATTCGAGTTGAGCATTACCTGAATTACGAACACACGGTTGTGATCGGGACCCGTCTGCGATTTGAGGAAGTATTCGACCTTTTCCTCACGGTTGCGCTGGATAACTTCCTGCAAAATGGTCTTGTAGTCGCCGTTGGAACGGTTTCTGTACCTGTCAATATCTTCGGGCATAAAGCCGAGGACGTACTTTCTTGCTTCGTCAAGTCCGCCGTCAAGGAAAACCGCCGCAATGACAGCTTCAAACGCATCGGAAACGATAGACGGGCGTTCTCTGCCGCCGCTGTTTTCCTCGCCCTTGCCGAGAAGAATATGCTGACCGAGGTCTATCTTCTTCGAGAATTCAAAGAGCGCAGTTTCGCAGACGAGCGATGCTCTTATCTTCGTAAGATCGCCCTCGGGAAGATGCTTGAAGTGCTTGAAAAGATACTCCGAAACGACTATCGAAAGCACACTGTCGCCGAGAAATTCAAGGCGCTCGTTTGAGTTGCGTGAGTTTTTGAATTCGTTTGCGTAGCTTGAATGGGAAAGTGCTTCGTGAAGAAGCTCCTTGTCCTTAAATGTATATCCTATCTTTTTTTCAAACTCCGAAAAATCCATTTTTGTGTATCCCTTTCCGATCGGACTTCGCATAAAAGTTCGACCTTTAGTTTGAAAATAAATATGGGGGTTCTCTAAAAACCGGAACACGAGCAAATTTTCGTTGGGACTTTGCGCATATTCAAGGCAGCGAAACACAGTATAATACTACGGAATACATTCCGAATGTATTTCAAGTTTCGCTAACGCGGAAGATGTGCAAAGTCGTAGAAAATTTGCCGTGAGGGAGGTTTTTAGAGGTTCCCTATGTAAAACTTATTCAGCCGAATCTGTTTTCAGCTTTTCTATCGAACGTGAAATTTCGCCGATAACGTCACCCTCAACGCAATTCTTAGCCTGACGGATAGCGTTATAGAAAGCGTTCGCGTCCGAGCTGCCGTGAGCCTTTATAACGGGCTTTGAAATGCCCATAAGAACAGCGCCGCCGACTTCGGAATAGTCCATTTTTTTGCGGAATGCTGCAACCTGCTTTTTCATAAGAAGATATGCTATCTTTGAACCAAGGCTGCTCATGAACATACCCTTGAGCGTGTGCGCAAAGTATGAACCCATACCCTCGTAAAGCTTCAGCGCAACATTGCCCGTGAAGCCGTCCGAAACAGCGACCTGACAAATGCCGAGCGGAATATCACGGGCTTCGAGGTTTCCGTAAAAATTTATCGGCGCTTTTTTAAGCATCGCATAAGCCTCTTTGTCCATTTCTCTGCCCTTTGTGTCCTCTGCGCCGACATTGATAAGACCGACCTTCGGTGACTTCACGCCGAGGACCTTTTCCATATAGCAGCTGCCCATAATACCGAACTGAACCAGCGCTTCGGGACGGCACTCAACATTTGCACCTGCGTCAATGAGCATTATATAGCCATTGTCGGCAGGCATTATCGGAGCAAGTGCAGCTCTTTTTATGCCTTTAAGACGCTTTGCGATGAAAGTTGCGCCGACAACGAGCGCACCCGTGCTGCCTGCGGAAACGAAAGCGTCACCCTCGCCGTCTGCGAGCGCTTTAAGTCCGACAGCCATTGAACAGCCTGCGTGTTCCTTTAAAATAGAAGCAGGCTCTTCGTGAATATCGATGACCTCTTCCGTGTGCTTTATCGAAATTCGGTCGAGCGAAATATTGTTTGCGGCGGCAAAGCTTTTTATCTTGTTTTCATCACCCGTGAGTACAATGTCAACACCGAGCTTTTCAACAGCCATAGCCGCACCCTTGATGACTTCATCGGGTGAATGATCTCCGCCGAATGCGTCAACGATTATCTTCATTGTTTTTTCTCCTCTTGATCTTCTCGTTTAAAAATTTGGTGAATCCGATATCTGTCTTTTCGCTTTTCGGAATAACATACTCCGTGCCGTTTTCCGTCCTGATGATGAAGTGACTTTTTGTGTCACGGTATCCGTTCAGCTTTTCATAAGGGAAATAAGCCGCAAAGCTTTCTTCGCATACAAGAAAACCGTCCGTGTAAAACTCATAGAGCCGTGTTTTTTCACCATTTTCGGAGAACGCTTTACGGGCAGAGCGTTTTATTCCCGAAAGCGAAAATATTCCCGACAAAAATGCAAGTCCCGATATTATCGTGATAAGAAAATATCCTGCGATCGCCGAAAGCACCGCTATAACTAACGCAATTACAGTTACAACAGTTTCCAGCCGAGCCGCCGACTTTTTTTCACATAATATCTCGTCAAGTCCATACTCCGTTTCAAGGCTGTAGACCGCAGGTGCGGCACTTCTGAGCTTTATTTCAACCTTTCCCATAAGCCGCCTCCTTATATGGTCTTGACGGTGAATTTTCCGCCGAGCTTGTTTTCCATTACCGCACGCAGAAGCTTTTTCTGTTCATCGGAAAGCTCACCCTTCGGGATAAGATAGGTCTTTCCGTCATCGCGGAACAGCATAACCTCGAGCGTATTCTCAACGCCCCTCACGATGCGTTCATAGCTTTCATTAACGCCCTCATACTCGCTTGCAAATGTGAAATGGTGGCGGTAAAAATTATATGTGCAGTTTCCGCTGCCGTTGGGAGCTTTGCGAACCGCTCTGCTGATCTTTTGTGCATTCAGAAGCATTTCAAGTGCAATAAGAAGTGCAAATACAACATACGAGACCGCAAGCATAGGCTGACCTGCCGCAATTGCAACAAGAACTATCTGCAAAACGATAAGAACGGCAAGTATCGCACCTATCACCGCAAAAATATAAGTTCCGCCGCTTTTGAAAAGCATCGTCTGTTCAAGCTGTTTGAAGTCCTTTTCGCCGCAGTTCACGGTAAAGCTGACGAGCGGCTCTTTGCCCTTATCGTCGGGGAAATCAAAGGAAACATTCATATCTGTTCCTCCATTGCCGCATCGAATGCTTTAAGCGCTCTGTCTGCAATGACCTGATAGCGCTGCTGCTTGTCCTTTATCCGCTCGCCGATGTCGGGGAGAATTCCCATATTTGCGCCAATCGGCTGAAAATTCTCAACGCTTTCATCGGAGATATAAGCCGAAAGCGCACCGAGCATCGTTTCTCCCGGCAGCGAGAGCGACGGCTTTCCGAGCAGCTTTCGTGAAAGATTTTTTCCTGCGATTATACCGCTTGCGGCGGATTCCATATAACCCTCAACGCCCGTTATCTGACCTGCGAAAAAGATCCTGCCGTCCGAACGAAGCGAAAAATCACTGTTCAGAAGCTTCGGCGAGTTGAGGAACGAGTTTCTGTGCATTACGCCGTAGCGCAGAAACTCGGCATTTTCCAATCCCGGTATAAACGAGAACACACGCTTCTGCTCGCCGAATTTGAGGTTCGTCTGGAAACCGACAATGTTGTACATCGTTCCCGAGCTGTTCTCTTTACGAAGCTGAACAACGGCGTAGGGGCGCTTTCCCGTCATGGGGTCGGTCAGTCCGACAGGCTTCATTGCGCCGTAGCGCATCGTTTCCTCACCACGCTTGGCGAGGACTTCGATCGGCATACAGCCCTCATAAACAGTGAAGCTGTCGTTCTTGTTGTGAAGCTCCTGCGGACGGTCGAACTCGTGGAGCGGAGCGGATTCCGCATTGATTATTGCATTGTAAAATGTGAGGTATTCTTCCTTTGTGAAAGGGCAGTTGATATAATCATCGTCACCTCTGCCGTATCGGGCAGCGAAGAACGCTCTGTTCATATCGAGCGACTCAAAGGAAACTATTGGTGCGGCTGCATCGTAAAAGCTGAGATATCCGCCGCACAATCCGCTTATGCTCTCGGCAAGTCCGTCCGAGGTGAGCGGACCTGTCGCAATGATGACGTTCCCATCGGGAATCTTTGTGACCTCTTCGCTGTGGAGGGTAATATTTTCGTGCGATTTTATTTTTTTCGTCACAAGGTCGGAGAAAAGCTTTCTGTCTACCGCAAGCGCGCCGCCTGCAGGGACAGCTGTTTCCTCTGCGCAGGGGACTGTGAGCGAACCCAAGCGGCGCATCTCCTCTTTGAGCAGACCTGCCGCCGAATTTACTCTTGAAGCTTTGAGCGAATTTGAGCATACAAGCTCGGCAAAGCCCTCATATTTATGCGCAGGAGAGAACTTTTTCGGCTTCATTTCGTAAAGGTCAACGTGTATGCCTGCCTGTGCAAGCTGCCAAGCCGCCTCACAGCCAGCAAGACCTGCGCCGATAACTTTAACGTTATTCATATTTTATTTATCCTTGAAAACCTTTGGATTTTGTGCGTATAATTCGATATATCCGCAGCTTGGACAGCCAAAGCAGTCAATGCCGCTGCATTTGTTGCCGTCAAGCAGCTTTTTATCCATATTCGCCACGTTCAGCACGCCGCCTACAGCAGCCGATATGACAGCTTTTTTCATTTCTGTTTTACACTTCGGACAATCCATATTACTTATCCTTTCGTACAGCAACTTCATAGCCGCAGCCTTCCTTTAAGCAGAAGAGCTTGCCGCCCTTTTTGAAGAGCGTTGTGCCGTCGTTGCACTTCGGGCATTTATCGGAAACGGGTGTGTCCCATGTCATAAAGTCGCAGTTCGGATTATCCTCGCAGCCGAAATATTTTTTGCCCTTTTTGGACTTTTTCTGGAGAACCTTTTTGCCGCACTTAGGACAAACGCCGCCGGTCGGCTTGATGATCTTCTTCGTGTTCGTGCATTCCGGGAATCCCGAGCAGGCAAGGAACTTTCCGAACCTGCCTATCTTGATTACCATAGGCTTGCCGCAGACCTCGCAGACCTCGTCCGTTTCCTCATCAGGGACTTTGATGCGCTTGCCGTCCATGTCGGTCTCAGCCTTTTTGAGCGTTGCATCGAAATCGTCATAGAAATCGTGCAGGGTCTGTACCCAGTCAGCCTCGCCCGTTTCGACCTTGTCGAGGTTGCTTTCCATATTCGCCGTGAATTTCGTATCAACGATATGCTTGAAGTGGTCTTTCATGACCTGCGTTGTCACTATGCCAAGTCCCGTC
>OHPL01001583.1_pt1 | contig 11421 bp, 9 predicted proteins | sample 1577711 | NCBI WGS metagenome assembly OHPL01 (sample SAMEA3879538, study PRJEB24766) | human gut metagenome | biome: human-associated habitat; feature: feces | place: USA | collected 1985/1987
CAGCAGGAGTTCATCCAGATCGACACCACCAACATCCTCTTCATCTGCGGCGGTGCCTTTGACGGCCTGGACAAGTACATCCAGCGCCGCACCGATAAGTCCGCACTGGGCTTCGGCAGCTCCCTGAAGGACAACTCCGACGATGCCCAGAAGGCGCTGCTGCGCAAGGTGGAGCCGCACGATCTGGTCAAGTTCGGCCTCATCCCGGAGCTGATCGGCCGTCTGCCGGTCATCACCGTGCTGGATGATCTGGACGAGAACGCTCTGGTCCGTGTGCTCAAGGAGCCCCGCAACAGCCTGGTCAAACAGTACAAAGAGCTGCTCAACATGGACAGCGTGGAGCTGGAGATCACCGATGAGGCCCTCCATGCGATCGCCCGCAAGACCATCGAGCGCAAGACCGGTGCGCGCGGCCTGCGCAGCGTGATGGAAAGCATCCTGATGCCCATCATGTACAAGGTGCCCAGCGATGCCACCATCATCCGCGTGACCATCGATGCGGACACCGTCGAGGGCGGCGAACCGAAGCTGGAATACGGCGCGGTCCGCAAGCGCTATAAGAATCAGACGTCCCTGAGCTGATCTGCCCACCCGGCAGGCTGCTCCGGGCCGCTGCCCCGCTGAAAGCTATGACTTTTGGCGGGGCTTTTTTTGAGATATGCTTGTTTTAAGAGCAGATTTGAGCTATAATATTAAAGTCTGGACGGCTGGGCTGCGGCTCTCTCTGGCAGGAAGCTTCTTTTCAAAGCCCGGCGCGGACACTGTGGGAACAGGAAGTACGATAAAGGAGTGTGTTTTCAATGGCAAATTATTTTGAGATGAACCGCGACGAACTCGTAGCCGAAAAGGCAAAACTGGAAGAGCAGTACAAAAACTTTCAGGCAATGGGCCTGAAGCTGAATATGGCCCGCGGCAAGCCCGGCCCTCACCAGATGGATCTGGCCATGGGCCTGCTGCAGATGACCGATTATACCACCGATGCCGGCACCGACGCCCGCAACTACGGCGACCTGGAGGGTCTGCACGAGGCCCGCGTCCTGTTTGCGGATGTCTTCGGCGTCAAGCCCGCAGAGGTCTTTGTGGGCGGCAACTCCAGCCTGCAGCTGATGTACAACCTCATCAACATCGGCTATGTGTTCGGCTTCCCGGAGTCTCCCTGCCCCTGGTCTCAGGTGGAAAAGCGCAAGTTCCTCTGCCCGGTGCCCGGCTATGACCGCCACTTTGCCATCACCGAGGAGTTCGGCTTTGAACTCATCAGCGTGCCCATGACCCCGAACGGCCCCGATATGGATGTGGTCGAGAAGCTGGTGGCCGAGGATGACACCATCAAGGGCATCTGGTGTGTGCCGCAGTATTCCAACCCCGACGGCTACACCTACAGTGACGAAACGATCGAGCGTTTTGCTAAGATGAAGACGGCCGCTCCCGATTTCAAGATCTTCTGGGATGAGGCCTACATCGTCCACCATCTGACCGATGAGATCATCGAGACCCCCGTTCTGCTGAACGAGTGCAAGAAGTACGGCACACAGGACCGCGTCTTCATGTTCACTTCCACCAGCAAGATCACCTTCCCCGGTGCAGGCGTCTCCGCGATCGCCTGCAGCGAGAACTCTATGAAGTACATCTGCAAGCGCTTCTCGGTCATGATCATCAGCTACGATAAGATGAACCAGCTGCGCCACGTTCGTTTCCTGAAGAACAAGGAAGGCGTCCTGGCCCACATGGCCAAGCACCGCCGCCGCCTGATCCCCTGCTTCGATGCAGTGAAGACGGCCTTCTCCGAGGAACTGACCCCCTGCGGCGACATTGCCCACTGGACCAACCCCAAGGGCGGTTACTTCATCAGCCTGTATGTGATGCCCGGCTGTGCCAAGCGTGTGGCAGCCCTGTGCAAGGAGTGCGGCCTGACCCTGACGGGTGCCGGTTCCGCTTACCCCTACCACAAAGACCCGGATGATTCCCATCTGCGCATTGCGCCCACCTATCCCAGCCTGGACGAGGTGGAGACCGCTTCGGACCTGCTGTGCGTCTGCGTAAAGCTGGCCACCGTGGAAAAGCTGCTTGCGGATCAGGAAGCGTAAGCGTCCCCGTTGTTGAAGATCTCCCCGCGCGGCGGAATCCTGCCGCACGGCGGAGGTTTATTATATTTTGGAGGTTTCCCGATTTTTATGAAGACGAAAGGCAAAGCATGGCAGCTTGTTGTCACGGTGCTTCTGATCGCGGCGTTTGTCTACACGGCATTCTTCGGCGTTGCGGTCCGATATGGCGATGTGACCCGAACCTATATCAAGGGCGCGCAGGATATCCGCTTCGGCGTGGATATCAAGGGCGGCGTCAACGTGACGTTTGCACCCTCGGATGGCTACGATGCCACCGATGAGCAGCTGGACGCCGCGCAGCTCGTCATTGAGAACCGTCTGGTCGGCCTGAACGTGACCGACTACGAGCTGTATGTGGACTACGATTCCGACCGTCTCATCCTCGAATTTCCGTGGCAGTCCGGCGAGACAGATTTCGACCCCGAAGCTGCCATCGAAGAGATCGGCACCACCGCCTACCTGACCTTCCGGGAGGGGAGCAGTGCGGACGGTGAGCTGATCCTGGACGGCTCCATGGTCGAGAGCGCAGCAGCGCAGTACGGCCCGGTGAGCGGCAGCTCTTCGGAGTATTATGTGGCCCTCAAGTTCACCGATGCGGGTGCCAAAGCCTTTGGCGATGCCACCACCCGACTCTACCAGAGCAGCGGCACCATCAGCATCTGGCTGGATGACGAAAATGTCAGCACGGCCACGGTCCATGCGGCCATTACCGACGGTGCTGCCATCATCACAAGCTCGGCATCCAACCCCTTTACGCAGGAGGATGTCGTCAAGATGGCCCGCCAGATCAACTCCGGCTCGCTGCCCTTTGCGCTGACTGTGGACAGCTACTCTACCATCAGCCCCAGTCTGGGCGAGAACAGCCTGAGCGCTATGGTGCTGGCCGGTCTCATCGCCTTTGCCCTCATCGTGGTCCTGATGACAGCGCTGTACCGTCTGCCCGGTTTCCTGGCCTGCATCGCACTGGCCGGTCAGGTGGCGGCTACGCTGGCCTTCGTCTCCGGTTATTTCTCGGTGTTTGAGAGCTTCACCCTGACGCTGCCCGGCATCGCCGGCATCATCCTGGCCATCGGCATGGGTGTGGACGCTAACGTCATCACTGCCGAGCGCATCAAGGAAGAGCTGCGCAGCGGCAAGTCTCTGGATGGCGCCCTCAAGAGCGGCTTTGCCCGCGGCCTGACGCCCATCATCGACGGCAACGTGACCATCGTCATCGTGGCGGTCGTGCTGATGGGTGCCTTCGGCCCCTCGGACGGTTTCTTTGCAAAGATGCTCCACTTCGTCTTCTTTGCCTTTGGCCCGTCCACTGCGGGCACCATCTATGCCTTCGGCTACACGCTGCTCACCGGTGTGCTGCTCAACTTCGTGTTCGGCGTCTTCGCCACCCGCTTGATGATCCGCGGGGCAGCGGCCATCAAGGCCCTGCGCGACCCCTGGCTCTACGGTGCAGACCGCCCCGGCAAGGAGCCTGCGGAGAAGAAGCCCATCGACTTTGTGAGCCTGCGCAAGCGCTTCCTGACCATTTCCTCCTGCCTGATGGCAGTCATCCTGCTCTGCGCGGTGGTGTTTGGCGTCCGGCTGGATACCGAGTTCACCGGCGGTGCGATGATCACCCTGAGCTATGAGGGCGAGTTCACCACGGCCGATGTGCAGAAGACTGCTTCCGCTGCACTGGGCAGCAAGGATCTGACCCTCCAGACCGGCGAGAACGTCGCCACCGGGGAGCAGACCCTGAAGATCTCCATGCCCGGCAACGAGACCGTGACCACCGATCAGGTGGAGAACCTGCTGGATTCCCTGAACGAGACTTACCCGGACAACAGCTTCGTCCAGCTGTCGCTGAGCAACGTCAGCGCGGCCATGGGTACCAAGTTCCTGCAGAAGAGTCTGGTCGCCGTTCTCTTTGCGCTGGTGCTCATCCTGCTGTATATCGGCTTCCGTTTCCAGAAGATCGGCGGCCTGACCGGCGGCATGATGGCCGTTCTGGCCCTGCTGAACGACCTGATGGTCGTGTTTGGCACCTTCGTGCTGCTGCGCACCCCGCTGGACGGCAACTTCATCGCCGCCATGCTGACCATTCTGGGCTACTCCATCAACGATACCGTCGTCGTGTATGACCGCATCCGCGAGAACCGCACCCTGATGGAGAAGAAGACCTCCTTCGAAGCTTTGGTCAACCACTCGGTCAACCAGTCGGCCCGCCGCACCATCATCACCACCGTCACCACCGTGATGGCACTGGGCGTGATGTGCATCATCTCCAAACTCTACGGCCTGGACAGCATCTTCACCTTTGCGTTCCCGCTGACGATGGGTATGATCAGTGGTGTTTACACCTCGCTGTGTGTATCCACTTCCGCGTGGGTGCTGTGGAGCGAGCGCAAGACCGGCAAAAAGAAAGCGTGAGCTTCGCCCGAACGTGAACATGACCAAATCAGGAGGAACAAACCATGAAATGTCCCTATTGCGGCGATGAAGAATCCAAGGTCATCGATTCCCGCCCGACCGAAGATGGCGAGCGCATCCGCCGCCGCCGGGAGTGCCTGCGCTGCCACATGCGGTTCACGACCTATGAGGTGGTGGAGACGGTCCCGCTGATCGTCATCAAAAAGGATAATTCCCGCGAACCCTTTGACCGGCAGAAGGTGCTCAACGCCATGCTGCGCGCCTGCGCCAAGCGCCCGGTCAGCTACGAGTCGCTGGAACGTGCCGTCAGCAGCATTGAGCAGACGCTGATGAGCTCCTACGACCGGGAAGTGACCAGCGTCCGCATCGGCGAGCTGACCATGCAGGAGCTGAAAAAGATCGACGAGGTGGCCTATGTCCGCTTTGCATCGGTCTACCAGCAGTTTGCCGACGTCGAGAGCTTTTTCACCGAACTGCAAAAGCTGATGGGCGACCGGAAAAAGTAAGAGAATCCTTCAAAAAAGCGCACAGCCTCCGCCTGGATTTGGGCGGCAGGGCCGTGCGCTTTTTCGTTGCAGCAGATCGTTCGCATAATTTTGATTATGCGAAACGCCAAATTGCCTCAGAGGATGCGCCGGGCGAGCCAGGCCAGCGTTTCGACCTGGACCTGAGCGCGGCGCAGCTCCCCGAACGCCTCTTCGGGGGCGTTCCATTCCAGATGGCCGTCGGCGGCGCGGAGAGCCGCTTCCAGTTCAGTGAAGTCCTCCGTTTTGAGTAGGTGGTTCATCCCTTCACGCATCCGGTCGCAGAGGTCGGCCCCTTCGGCAAGGGCCTGCCGGGCCCCGGTCAGGTCATCCTCCCGGATGGCCTCCATCGCATGGTCGATGTCGCTGGAGATGTCTTCGGCAAACTTCTGCACCCGGAAGCTGCTGTAAAAGGCCACCGCGAGCAGGGCAGCCACGATGCCGAGGCAGGCGTAGATGCGTTTCATGCGTCCTCCTTTCTGAGCGGGCGGGCCGTGCGGCGAGGCTCTTTCTTCAGCAGAAAGTAATCTTCGGTGTCGTTGCCGATCAGAAGCAGGATCTCCTCCACCAGCAGGGTGTTGGCCTGTGCCGTCCGTTCAAGCCAGGCGTGGTCTTTGCCGCACCAGTGGAGGTTATCGTCCAGCACCTGCCCATCCAGCACAAAGGGGATGGTCGCCTGACCGTGCTGGACCTTGAGCGCCAGGTCGGAGAGGGTGGCCGGTTCTTTTTCGGGGCGCAGCGCCACCGAAAGGCTGCCGTTCGTCTCCACAACGGCGTAGGAGACATCCCGCGGGTCAAAAACATCCTTGCCGCGCAGGGCCTCCATCAGGTCAGCCGTCGTCAGCCGCAGAGTGCGCAGGGCATTCTGATCGATCTGCCCATCCAGAATGACCGTCTTGGGCCGGCCAGACATCAGGTTGAAAAATTTCTGGCTCTGGAAGCTGAGGATAGACCCCAGAAGCTCCAGCGCCGCAATGAGGAAGAGCGGGATGAGGCTGGCAGTCACGGGGACTTCTTCCGATTCGATGGAAATGGACGCCAGATTGGAGATGAGGATGGTCGAGACCAGCTCTTCCGGCTGCAGCTCACCCAGCTGGCGCTTGCCCATCAGCCGCATGGCAAACAGGACGCAGAGATAGATCAAAACGGTTCGAACGATCAAGAGCTTCAAGGCGGAACACCTCCTGCGGGAATAACCGGCGCGGCGGCGGGTATCCTACTGCAAAAGGGGGATGGGACCATGCAGCTTTCCAAACATCTGGAAACGAACCTCGCGGCGCTCAACGCTAGGTTGGGCAGCTCCGCCGATTTTTATGCGAAGCGCATCGAGCTTTACCACATTCGGGGTGCTATTCTGCTCTTTGACGGGATGGCCAGCCTCGAATCCCTGTGGGAACTTCTGCTGGACGCAGCCAGCCGCCAGACGCCGCCGCTGCGGCTGGGCGCGCTGCCGAGCGGGGAACAGGTCTATGAGCTGCTCAGCCGTCACTCGGCATTGCCCGCCGAGAGCAGCCCTGTGGAGAACTGGGAGGATCTGATGCAGCGCCTGACCGCCGGAATGGCGGTCTTACTGCTGGACGGCAGTGCGAAGGGGCTGGCGTTTTCGGTGCAGAGCCTGAAATTCCGCTCGGTGGGGGAGCCCTCCGGTGAAGGAGATCTGCGCGGCTCCCGCGAGGGGTTTTCCGACCTGTTGCGGATCAATCTGAGCCTGCTGCGGCGGCTCATCCGCACCGAAGCGCTGGTGATGGAAGTGCAGCAGGCAGACTGCGCGATGAAAACGGAATATGCCGTCTGCTACTGCAAAGATAAGGCCTCGCCCGCCGCAGTGGAGCAGGTGAAAGAGACGCTGCGCCGCGCAAAGCCGCAGCTGCTGTTGGATTCGAGCTACTTTCTGCCCTGGCTGTTCCCCTGCCGGGTGCGCACAGCGTCCCCGGTGAGCTACACCGAGCGCCCCGCCGTGGCCTCCGCGAAGCTCTGTGAGGGGAAGATCGTCGTTCTCGTCAACGGGAGCCCATCCGCGATGGTTCTGCCGACCCTCTTCGGCGAAAACTTCGAGTGTCTGGACGACTACGCCCAGCCTGCGTTTTTTGCGTCCTTCCTGCGCCTTCTGAAATATGGTTCCTTCTACCTGAGCATCTTTCTGCCGGGGATGTTCGTCTGCCTGGCGGTCTACCTGCCGGAACTGCTCCCGCCGCAGCTGCTCTTCAAGATCGAAGCTGCTGAGCGGGCCACTCCGTTCCCGCTGTTTGGGGAGATGGTGCTGGTCATCCTGCTGCTGGAGATCATCCGGGAGGCAGGGCTTCGGATGCCGCAGACGCTGGGGCACTCGGTCAGTCTGGTCGCAGCGCTCATCATCGGGGATGCAGCCATCGCCACCGGTCTGCTGAGCACACCCGTCATTCTCATTGCAGCGGTTGCATCCATCGCCGTCTTCGTGGTGCCGTCCCTCTACGAAATGGCCACGGCCTTCCGTTTTCTGGCCCTGCTGGCGGCGGGAGTGGCAGGCCCTGTGGGGCTTGTGTGCGCGGCGTTGGTCGTTCTGCTCGCTCTGGCGCAGGTGTCAGCGCTGGGGGTACCCTATTGTGCGCCGGTGCGTTTCCCGCAAAACGCACTTTCTCCGGACGGTGTGACCCGCCGGACCTACCGCACCCTGTCCGCACATCCTTTTTCCATCTGGCAGAAACGGAGGTGAGCCAATGGAGCAAACCGGATCGTTCCGTGCCGCCGTGCCGCTCAGCGTTCTGACCGCGGTGCTGGGGCAGTGCATCACTTCCGGCAGCGCCATGTCAGCCCGGCTGTTGCTGCTGCAGGGGTTCCCCATGGCGCTGGGCATCGGCCTGCTTTCGTCCTGCTTGATGCCCGCCGAAGGGGAAGAGGGGCTTCGTTCCGAAACCGGCATCCGCCCCCGGCTGCTCTGCCTGCTTTTGTCCGTGTGGTTTGGCGCAGAGCTGTGGGAGACGCTTTGGCGGGCACAGCAGGTGTGCCGGGAGCAGTTTTCGTCCATGGCAGTCCTCGGCGTTCTGCCGCTGCTGCTGTGGGCGGGCTGGCAGCTGAAGCCGGACGTCTTTTCCCGCAGTGCGGGGGTCTTGTGGTGGGCACTGGCGCTGGCGGGCCTTGCCTGCGTTGGGAGCCTGCATGGCCAGCTCCACTGGGAAAATCTCTTCCCCGCAGCGGAACCTACAGGGAATCTCCGTTTCCCGCTTTATGCGGAATCCATCGCGTGGCCGCTTCTATTTGGAAAACGCGGATGCACCGGGAGGCGCTGCTTCCGGCTGCCATTTCTGACGCTGGCGGGGCTGTTCGGTTTTGCGCTGGGGCGGGAACTTCTGTTTGGGTCCGGCCGTCCGATTCCGGGGGATGAATTGCTGCGCGCCGGGACGCTGGGACGTGTCTCCCGGCTGGATGCAGCCTTTCTGCTCGTCTGGCTGGCAGCGGCACTGTTCCGGGGCTGCTTTCTGGTGCGGGTCCTGCGGGAACTGCTCTGCCGCCCGGAGGAGCAGGAAAAGGGGGTGCCGGAATGAGAGCTTCCCATGCACTGCGCTGGCTGGCAGGGGGCGTTCTGGTGCTCTGGTGCGGCGTCTTTCTGCGGATGGAGACCACCGAGAAAAGCATGGTGCGGGCACTCATCGTCCAGCCGAACCGCAGCGGCTGGGCGGTGCAGCTGCTCTATCAGTTCCCGGAAGCAGCTGCGGATGCCTCCGACGCCGTGGCAGAAATTCGAAGCTGTTCGGCCGAGGATGCCACGCTGCCGCTCGCGCTGCACAAAGCCGAACGGGAACTGCCCAAAGCTGCAAATTACCGGCTGTGTGAATATCTTCTCTTTGACGAAACAGCGTCGCAAACCGATGTCCTGGAGCTGGAGGAGTTTCTGCAAACGGAACCCGTCAGCCGCCTGTCGGCGCGGGTGTTCTTTGCCGCCGGTATCGGGGCGCTGACGGAAGAAACTCCGCCGGACGGTCTGCCGGGAAGCGGGGAAGAACCGGAAGAGACTGCTGCGGCCCCGGAAACGCTTCCGGGAGCGCTTTTACAGGCCGCTGAGGATACCGCCGCACGGGCTCCGCATTTGTACGAGTGCGCAGCGGGGGCCGTGATCCCAATCTTAAAAATTGAGGAAGACCGGGTGACATGGCAGAAGGAGAGCTGCCTTTTGACTGCGCAGGGAAGCACCCGACTTTCCCCGAACGAGACGGCCATGGCGCAGCTCTTGCAGGAACGGACAATGCCGGTGGAGTTCGCACTGGAAGGGGAGACTGTCACCCTCCGGCGCTGTGTCGTTTCGGTGGAAGCGGATGGGAACGGGTTTGCGGTCACGCTGACCGGCCAGCGCAGGGCGGGCACACCGCCGGTGGCGGAAAGCGTGTGCCGCCAGCTGGAGGCGCTCTGCGAAGAGACCATCGTCCGGGCCTGGCAGTCGGGCGCAGATCTTCTCCGGCTGGGCGCAGTCCGTGCGCTGAAGGAAGGGCCGGGTGCCTTTTTTACAACAAAAAACGCCTGCCCGGAAGTGCGGGCAAGCGTGAAAATGCTAGATCTTTAATGGGCGGTCTCAAAGATGACGGTGATGGTCGTGCCGACATTGATATCGCTTTCCAGCCGGATGCGGGCGTTGTGGATGCGGGCAATGTGCTTGACGATGGCCAGCCCCAGACCGGTGCCGCCAGTGGCCTTGCTCCGGCTCTTATCGACCCGGTAGAACCGCTCGAACACGCTGGACTGGGCTTCTTTCGGGATGCCGATGCCATTGTCCTTGACGGTCAGGGTGCAGTGCCCATCCCGTGTGCAGGCGGTGATGAGCTGGACCTTTCCGCCGGGGCGGTTGTACCGGATGGCGTTGTCGCAAAGGTTCTGGCACAGCTCATCCAGCAGGCTCCGGCTGCCCAGCACAGGGGCGCTCTCGCCGAGGTAGGTCAGGGAGATGAACGACTTCTGCGCGTTCACCTTCTGGCGCTCGACGCACTCCTTGGCCACATCCAGCAGATCGACCGTCTCCATCTGGGGGGTGTCGTTGGTCTCCGAAACGTTGTCCAGATGGGACAGCTGCAAGATATCGTTGACCAGCTGGATCATCCGGCTGGCTTCTACATGGATCTTCCGACCGAACTCCGGCACATCCGCAGACTTGGCGATGCCGGTCTCAATGAGTTCGGCATAACCGGAAATGCTGGTCAGGGGCGTTTTCAGCTCGTGGCTGACATTGGCCGTAAATTCCTGCCGCATCTTCTCGTTGTTCTCGCGGAGCAGCCGGTCCGAGTGGATGCTCTCGGCAAAGGGGATCAGCTCCTTGTACGGCACATTTTCCTGGATGTGTTCCAGATCGTCCGTCATCTTCAGAATGGGCTGGACGAGGCTCCGGGTCAGCAGACCGGCCATCATGGCGGCTGCGCCCATCATCACGATGCAGCTCAGCACGATGGCCGGCAGGGCCGCATCGTAGATGGACCAGATGGTCTCGGAATCCTGCGCCACACGGAGGATGTCACCATCCGGAAGGAGCATGGCGTAGTAATACGTCTCATACCCCAGCGTCTGGGAGTCGCGGCGGTTGCGGCCGATGCCCTCCTGCTTGGCCTGCTGGATCTCCGGGCGGCCCAGGTGGTTCTCCATCTGCTGGCTGGTCGCGGATTCAAACAGGACACTGCCGTCCGAGGCGATGAGCGTGATGCGCAGATCGCCGTTGACATAGGCGGAGAGCTGGGCCGGGTCGTCGATCTGTTCACACCCGGCGGCAACGAGGCTGGCCTCGTTTTCCAGCGCCGCCCATGCCTGCTCCCGGAAGGCTCTGTGGAATACGAAGATGCAGAGCACGGCGGTGCAGATCAGCCCGACAAAGCCCATCCAGAACAGCCGATAACTGATTTTTTCTTCCATGCTCCGTGGTTTCATTCTTCGTTTTCCTCCTCGTTGTCGGCCAGCTTGTAGCCGACCTTCCGCACGGTGCAGATGTACTTTCCGGCATCGCCCAGCTTTTTGCGCAGGGTGCGGATGTGCATATCCACGGTGCGGCTTTCCACCGAAATGTCGGTGCCCCACACCACCTGCAAAATGGTCTCGCGGGTCACAACAAGGTTGGTGTTTTCCAGCAGCAGGCGGAGCAGGCTGTATTCCTTGTAGGTCAGGTCGATGTGGGCGTCGTTCACCGTCACAATGTGGCGGGCGTTGTCCAGCAGGATCTCATGGAAGGCGTAGACGTTCGTCTTTTCCTCCGGGGCCGAGCGGCGCAGCGCAGCCCGCACCCGGCTCAAAAACTCCATGATGCCAAACGGCTTGGTGATGTAATCGTCTGCGCCGCAGTCCAGCCCGCGCACGGTGTCCAGCTCGCTGGATTTGGCCGTGACCATGATGATGGGCAGGCGCCGCAGGGAAGGGGTGTTGCGCAGCTTTTTCAGGATGGA
>OHPL01001595.1_pt1 | contig 11379 bp, 6 predicted proteins | sample 1577711 | NCBI WGS metagenome assembly OHPL01 (sample SAMEA3879538, study PRJEB24766) | human gut metagenome | biome: human-associated habitat; feature: feces | place: USA | collected 1985/1987
TAATAACCATCAAAGAGCTGCTGAATGATGTTGAGCACCGTGGACTTACCAGTACCAGCGGCGCCGTAAAGCACCATGAACTTTTGCAGCCTCTTGGAGTCACCGGACACGACCGAACCAATGGCCCATTCGATTTTGTGCCGCTCGGCAGGAGAGTACAGAACACTCATGAGCTTGTCATAAGAGTTCGCCTCACCCTGCTCAAGCGGATAATTCAGCATCTTGCTGGCATAGTCTTTTTTCCCCGTTTTGCTGTTTGAAAATATCAGTTTCTCGTCGAGCATATGGAACTGGTCCTTCATTTGCTTCTGGCAATATTTGTGCCACGAATCTATCATTTTAGATTCAGCGTCCCACATATGCAGAACTTTTATGTCCGAATTGAATTTCGTTCTATTTTCTTCGGCATATCTATCCAATTCACGGTCGATAAGTTGCAATGCATCTTGTTCGTCCGTAGACCATAATCCTCGTTCCTCAATCCAGATAGCATAAAAATCACCGCCGCGGATCATCAAATCAGAACTTTTTTTGATTATAAATTTAGGATAGATTTCATTGATAGGCTTTTTCTCATTTTTATTGAAATTCTTTAATTCTGCAATATCATCAGCGTTGGCATTTGCCAAATAGAATGCAAAAGGATAAATATTCTCTTGATTAGATACATAATAAATACCTTCATTGGGCTTGGAACGGTCATCGTTTTGTCCAAAGAAAGAAGTGTCGACTTTGGAAGTCGGTTTTTGCATTGGGCAATGAATTTCCAAGCGATTACCTTCTTTACTGGGACGATAAATGAATGCGTCGATTGATGTTTCCTGTTTTTTATTTGAATTTTTATCTCCGTATTTGAACGTTACCTTATATTCGGCATTCGGGTTTGTTTTGACATTATCAGTCAATATGATTGCATTACTTTCACGGGTAAATTTATCAGTTCCCGAAGCTACAGTGAACCCTTTTTCACCTTCTTTCTTAATTAAGTATTCGGTTGACTGTGCATTTCCTGCATTTGAAAGGGTGAAACCTAATCCGTTAGTGAATACTGTATACTTATTATATAAAGTTTTAAACGTAAATGACTCGCTTAAGATTTCATTGTATATATTGAAAACTTTTTGATAAGTATACTGAACCAATACGTCATTCATGTCATAATCACCAGCTTTAGGCCATTCATCTTCAAATGCGTATACACCGGTTTTTTCGATGGTTGTATTCAAGTCTTCATCTACAGGAGGAACATTGGTTATTTCAGGATTAGCTTTTAATGAGAACACAACATCTGTAAAGTTTTGGTCGTCCATGAAATCTTCAAAAGCAATAGCAATGTTGTTGTTTTTATCTCTAAACATAGCTGTACGTACATCTATACCGCTATTAACTTTTGTGCTGAATCCTTTTGTGGAGCAAGCATAAAATCCATAGGTTAGAGTATGGCTATTGAAACCTGTAAAATAAGTGTTCCATGCGTTGCATGCGAGAACAAAACCGATGCTATATCCTTTGGGAAAGTTCGTCCCCTCCGGGTGTTCAGGATCATCAAAATATTTTAGTTGTACAGCTGTACCTTCTTCTATACCTTGAGGAGAAGCTTTGAGGCTCCCGTTATTCCACGTCATTTGGGTATTGGGGAATATAGCATATACCTTTACGTCTTTCAGGCTAGTAGGAAGCTGATCAGCTCGGTAATAGTAGTAGCCTAATGAGCTGTTCCAACATGTCCAACCTTTCAATGCTGTTAATACTACGGCTGTTTCATCTTTCTCTACATATAAATCTGCTTGAGTACGATAATCTTCAGGACAATCTTTAAAAGTATTCAATACTTTATTTACAGTAGTACGTAATTCATTCATTTCAGATTTACTCAATGTGAGTTTAGGGTCCTTACCTTTATAAGCGTAATAAATGACTCCACTGTACTCATCGTATTTACCTAGATTCGTCTTCCATCCTAGATTATCAAATCTATTCTCATCAAATTTTGTGGATTCTCTGTAGGATGCTCTAGTCGTAGGTTGCTCATCTGTGTCTGATACTTTCAAAACACCATTAACAATTTTCCCAGGTATTGCTCGTCTGGCGAAAGGTGATGTAGAAACGATATATACATCAGATACATAAGCTGGCAAATCAACCGTTGCGGTAAATTTACCTTGTTCGTCTGTCCATGCACCGTCTAATGCCTGAACATTTTCTTTTAAGGCAATAGTGTTTTCACCTTCAATTAATGGATTTCCATCATAAATGGAGAAAGGGACTCTTGATTCAGAATCGGAATAGTCAATTTCTACTTGTACTTTTTGTACGGTAGAGAAACTAGAGGGATTAGTACCAGTTCCTGGATCTTCCTGGTATAAGTCTTTGTCACTGTCTACACAACTGCTTACACCCATTGCAATAATCATTGTACATGCTAACCAAAACTTCTTCATATGCGTTGTTTTTTGTTTATGCGATAATTTAAGTCTGTTTTGTGTTTTAAAATAAACCCGTAAGTTCTTTGGAGGTCAAAGGCTTACGGGCACAAAGATATATATATTATTCAACACAATCATCGAAAAGTTGAATAATTTTTCGAAAATGTATTCTATAACTTGTATTTTTTATTCTTTTGTCTCATTATTCCATACTTCTTAGCCATGTAATTTCTTCTTTCCATTTACTTTCATCCGGAGTTTCGAGTATCAACGGTATATTATCAAATCTGGAATCTTGCATTAATCTTTCAAAAAAAGCTTTGCCAATCAATCCTTTACCAATGCTGTCGTGGCGGTCAACATGGGTGCCTAATGCTTTTTTAGAATCATTCAAGTGCATACCACGGAGGTAGTTGAATCCGACTTCTTTATCAAATTCATCAAATACTTTATCATATTCATTGACAATATCGTAACCAGCGGTATAGGTATGGCAGGTATCGAGACAAACACCTACCCGGTTCTTATCGTTTACCCGATCAATGATATATTTCAATTGCCAGAATTCGCTTCCTAAATTACTTCCTTGTCCGGCAGTGTTTTCAATAACAGCTGTTACTCCTTTTGTTTTTTCTAAAGCGAGATTAATGCTTTCTGCAATAAGCGACAGACAATCTTCTACCGATACTTTATTGAGAGAACTACCAGGATGAAAATTTAAAAGTTTCAATCCAAGCTGTTCGCAACGTTGCATTTCATCCAGAAAAGCGGCACGGCTTTTTTGAAGTCCCTCTTCCTCCGGATGTCCCAGATTGATAAGATAACTGTCATGTGGCAGGATATATTCCGATTGGAAACCATATTTCTCACAATTCTCTTTGAAGAGACTGATACTTTCTTCTGTTAGAGGTTTACTTACCCATTGACGTTGATTCTTGGTGAATAACGCAAAAGCATTTGCTCCTATTTCGTGCGCATTAATGGGTGCGAACTCTACGCCACCAGAGGCGCTAACATGTGCTCCGATATATTTCATATGATTGTCTCTGTATTAACTTAAGACAAAGTTAAGGATTTTGTAAATAATTTCATAAATTTGCATATTGAATTTGCAATTATAATCGCTTCACTATGAAATATTTTTACCTGCTTTTCGGACTTGTTCCCGCCCTTTTGGCCGGCAGTCCCGCGCTCGCACAAATATCCATCGACGAAGTCGATGCCAAAGAGGACAAAGTGACCTTCGAGGACAAACTGAAATCCACCTCCGTCGATGTGGACTATTTCAGCCTGGCCCGCTACAAGGCCGAACGCGCCGCAATCCGCAAGGAGCGCAACTACCTCGAATTCAGCGGAGGCATACAGGGTTCACTCACGTCATACAACGACCCGTGGATCTCGGTCTCGGGCGGTGACAACTCCATTGCCCTGACGGCGGTTTTCGGGCTGCGCCACCTCTTCACGAAAAACCTCTTCACGCTCGAAACCAAGTTCAATGCCAAGCTCGGCTACAACCGCATGAAAGTCGAAACGACGCAGAAAGATGACGAAGGCAACGAATACACCGACAGCGAAGGCATCTGGTTCAAGAACCAGGACGAATTCGTGATTTCCGTCGCCCCGTCGTTCAAGATGTCCGACAACTGGTCGTACGGTTCGATCCTGAATTTCCGCAGCCAGTTCGTCAACGGTTATAAATCGCGTACGGAACAAAAGGAGGAGCACCTCAAGAGCAAATTCATGACCCCGGGCTACCTCGACATCTCGCTCGGTATCACCTATAAAAGCCCCAAGGCCAAATTCCCGATCGTGGTCAACATCTCGCCGATCGCCCTGAATGCCACCTTTGCCGAAAACGACCTGATCCGCAAAACGAACGGATTCAACTACGGTATCGAAGACCCCGACAAGACGTCCAAATACGAAGGCGGTTCGTCGATCCAGATCGATTTCGACCGCACGTTCGGCAAGACAGGGTTCCTGCGCTACCGCACGACGCTCTATTCCTTCTACGGCTGGATCACCGACATCGGCCAGAAAAACAAGATCAGCGACTATTCCGAATACCGGATTGCATATGACGACTGGGTGGAGAAAGGCAGCGACATCAAGACCAAGCCCCGCCTGCCGATCCACCCGATCGTGCGCTGGGAAAATACGATCGACATCAAGGCAACAAAATACCTCTCCACGTCGTTAAGTTTCCAGCTCTACTACAACCGGGCGCAGAACCTCGACGTGCAGACCCGTACGTTGCTGAGCGTCGGTCTGACGTATACGTTCAAGAACAAGGAAAAACCGCAAAAATAGTCCGGCCGCCGGCCGGCGTATGACACGCAAATGTATAAGAACTCGAAATACACCGTCCTCTTCCCGCTGCTGCTGGCAGCGGGTGTTGTGTTGGGGCTGCTGCTGGGGCAGTACATGGGCCGCAACAGCACCACTTCGGAGATCAAAGGGATGCTCCGCCAGATGGCGCTGCCCACCAACAAACTCACCTATACGCTTTCGCTCATCGAGAACCAGTATGTAGATTCGGTAGCCATGGATTCGCTTGCCGAGCACGTCATCCCGCTGCTGGTCAAGGAGCTCGATCCCCACTCGGTCTATATTCCGGCATCGGAGATGCAGGAAATCAACGAACCGCTCGAAGGCGAATTCGACGGCATCGGCGTGGTCTTCAACATGGCGACCGACACGGTGATCGTGCTGAACGTCATTCCGCAAGGCCCGAGCGACAAGGCCGGCATCAAGGCGGGCGACCGCATCATCGAGATCAATGACACGCTCGTCGCGGGGCAGAAACTCCCGCAGCGCGACGTGGTGAAGAAACTGCGCGGCCCGCGCGGCACGACCGTACACCTCGGGCTGGGACGCCAGGGTATCACCGACCTGGTGGGCGTCGACGTCGTTCGCGACAAGATTCCGATCAAAAGCGTAGAATCGGCGTTCTGCATTGCCGACGGCATCGGTTACATCAAGCTGGGACAGTTCGCACGGACGACCTTCGACGAGATGCAGGCATCGCTGGATACGTTGCGTGCGCAGGGCGCCACCAAACTCATCTTCGACCTGAGGGGCAACTCGGGCGGTTATCTCGACCAGGCCATCATGGTCGCCAACGAATTCCTGCACAAAGACCAGCTGATCGTCTACACGGAAGACCGCCAGCATAAACAACTCCGCGAATATGCCGACGGCACGGGCGCCGCACAGGACATGGATGTTGTGGTGCTGATCGACGAGGGAAGCGCGTCGTCGAGCGAAATCCTCGCCGGGGCATTGCAGGATAACGACCGTGGTACGATTGTTGGACGCCGTTCGTTCGGCAAGGGACTCGTCCAGCGTCAGATCCCGTACAGCGACGGATCGGCATTGCGGCTCACCACGGCGCGTTACTACACGCCTACGGGCCGTTCGATCCAGAAACCCTATACGATCGGCGACGACGAAAGTTACGAAGAGGACATCTGGAACCGGTATAAGAACAACGAGTTCTTCTCGGCCGACAGCATCCACTTCGCGGATTCGCTCAAACGGGTGACTCCGGGCGGAAAGGTGGTCTACGGCGGCGGGGGTATCATGCCCGATGTCTTCGTACCGGCCGATACGACCGACGTAACGAAATATTTTGTCGAGGTGGCGGGGCGCAACATCCTCTACCGCTACACGATCGAATATGCAGACCGTCACCGCGAAGCGTTGAACCGGGTCAGGACGATCCCCGAACTCCAGGCGTTGCTGGACAGCGACAAGGGCCTCGTGGAGGATTTCATCCGCTATGCGGCACGCAAAGGCGTCGCGCCTGATTACCGGGACATCGCCCGCTCGCGCAAGCTGATCGAGGCTCAGCTGAGGGCTTATATCGGCCGCAACACGGCGCTGGAGGACAACGGCTTCTACGCCAACATCTATCCCGTCGACAACGTGGTGGTGCGTGCCATCGGGATATTAAACGATACACAGAAAAATGATTAAAAAACTCATCGGTATTATCGTGGCCGTGGCGGTGATCGTCATCGTCGTCATTGCGGCCATCCGGCGCGACAATTTCCAGTCGATGTTACTGCGCGACGAGATCGAAAACCAGACCTTCCCGGAACCTGTCGTTACCGGCCAGCCGGCGGCACCCGTGGCGGGTGAAATCGAGGTAACGGATTCGGTAACCGTCGAGGTGGTCGATTCGATTCGGTAATACCTGTCCGGGAAGCATACGGGAAATACCCGTCCGGAGACCTGCCCGGAAACCACCGATCCCGGCTCCGGATAATATCTCCGAGGAAGATATCTTCCCCGGGGGAGGATCGAAATCACATCGGATCGGGATCATAACAGGCAGCAGCCCCCGCGGGGGCTGCTGCCTGTCGTATTCCTGAAATCCGTCACAAAGTCCGGACTGCCGCATTCCGTATCTTTCCCGGCACGCACATGCAGTATCGGGCGATTTTCCGCATTTATATAGGTAGTCCGTCCCTTTCGGCCGCGACTGCGAGTTCTGCACATATCCCGGCCGCGGGCAGCCAAAGTACATCCTCCGTTTGCATGAATAATCCCGGCTGCACCGGCGACCGGGATATTGTTCCTCGGGGAGGGGCGGTTCTGGCCATCGGGAATGCCTCGCAGATGTCGGCAAGCCGCAGGCGGAAGAATTCGACCGCATGATGTTTCCGAGAAAGCAACCGTGGCGACAGAGGGGGGGGGCAGTATCCTCGGCAACTCGCGGAAAATGGATCCTCCGTTTCTGTCGGTTCGAACAACCTCATCCCGTGCAGTCGAAAGTGTATAGCACGATCTTTCCCCTGTCGTATCGCTCATTCATTCGTCAAAAAAACAGCAGCCCGTTGCGGGCTGCTGCATACCTCCGGGAGCTGCCGAAGATCAGAAATATTTGATCTCCTTGCCCTCGATCGCCGAAAGGATATTGTTTGCGGCGGACGATGCGCCGATACGAAACAGGTCGGTCGTAAGCCACTCCTTACCGAGGATCTCCTCGACGATGGTATAGTAAAGTGCGCCGTCTTCGGCCGTGCGGACTCCGCCGGCAGCCTTGAATCCGACCTTGCGGCCGGTCTTCTCATAGTAATCGCGGATGGCCTGGCACATGACGACCGCTGCCTCGGGAGTCGCTGCGACGTCGATCTTGCCCGTCGAGGTCTTCACGAAATCGGCACCTGCGAACATCGACAGCAACGATGCCTTGCGGATCAGGTCGGGGGTTTTCAACGCCCCGGACTCGATGATGACTTTCAGTACGATGTCGCCGTCCATCTCGGAACGGATCACCTCTACCTCGTTCGCCGCCTCGTCGTATTCGCCCGTAAGCATACGCCCCACATTGAGCACGATGTCGATTTCATCGGCGCCGTTCTCCACGGCCATCGCCACTTCGAGGGCCTTCACTTCGAGGAAGGTCTGGGCTGCAGGGAACCCGCCGCCCACACTCGTAATGCGCATCGGAGTGCCTTCGACGGCCAGCCCCACGGTCTCGACGAATGCCGGATAGATACAGATCGAAGCGACATTGGGAATATGGGGATACTTCTGGTAGAACTCGGCGGCCTTGCGGGCAAACTCCGTGACCGAAGTCACCGAGTCGTTGCACGACAGGGTCGTGAGGTCGATAGCCGAGTAGCACAACTTGTATACCTCGGTATTGTGGTTGCGTTTCGCGGCTTCGCGGATGCGGGCGACCTCCTGGTCTACCTGGGCTGAGCTCCACGCGGGAGCATATTCGTTCAGATGGTTGGCGTATTCCATAATAATCGCTGTTTTTACAAAATTAGGAAAAAATATTCATACGCGCGGTTCCCGTCCGTAAATTTTTCCCGTCATACCGGCTATCCTGCAAAAAAAGAGCCTGAACCGCCGGGTTCAGGCTCTTTTTATCGGTTGACGGCGATTATTTGTTCAGCGCCTTCAGGTTGATGTCGTTGGCAGCCTTCTGAGCCAGTTTCGGGTTCTTCGAAACAGCGCTCTTCAGCTGAGCCTCTGCGGTCTTCAGATCACCCTCCTTGGCTGCGATAACGGCACGCAGGTAGTCGGCGTCGGCCGAGTTGTCCTTGGAGATGGCCTGCTTGGCGGCAGAAAGGTTGTTGCTCATCACCTGAGCCACGGCCTCGTTGTAACCGTCGAGGTTCTGGGCAGCAGCCTTGTAGTCGCCCTCGGCAGCAGCGATAGCGGCCTTGGCCTGTGCATCGGCAGCCTTGGCGTACTTCTTAGCCTCGGCGGTGTTGCCGTTGGCCAGGTTGCCCAGGATGAGGTTCTTGGTGATTTCGCTCGACGAATCCATCTTGGCAGCCTTCTCGAACGATTTGAGCGCAGCAGCCTTGTCGCCTGCCTTGGCCTGTGCGATACCCAGGTTGTTGTAAACGCGGGCGTCGTTGTATTTCTTCGAAGCGGCGGTCAGGATGGCAACCTGCTCCTCGGCACCGTTGGCCAGCGTCTCGGCAGCATAGAGGTACTCCTCTACGGTCAGCTCCTGGCCGTTGCGGAACGCAGCCATGATCTCGGCGTCGGTCTTGCCCTGAATGTCGGTGCTGTTCACGATCTGCGAGCGACGCAGTTCGGGAAGAACCTCCTCTTTCAGTTCGTTGAATACCGAAGACATGTTCTTGATTTCGCTCTCACGCTCTGCGGGCGAGTTGTAGAGGCTCAGCACCTGGAGAATGAGGTTCTTGTCCTTGATGTTCGACTTCTCGACCAGTTCCTTGAAACCGTCCCAGTCCTCACCGTAGGCGGCAGCGTCGATGTCCAGGCCCGAATCCTTCAGCAGCTTGGCAACGACTTTCTTACCGGACTCGCTGCGCGACTTCGACAGTTTGTCGTTGAATTTCACGGGGCCATCGGGCGAAGCATAACCTTTCACGGCGATGTTCTGCGTGGCACGGTCGTTCTGCAGTTTGGCGTCTACGTCAGCCTTGAACGCGTCGAGGTTGGCTTTCTTCTCGTTCTTCTTGGTTACGACCGACGAGTTGATCGCATAGAGCAGATCGGTCTTGTCGACGACGGTGGTCACCTTCTTGTAGTTGTTTGCCATCGGGGCCATCAGGTCGGAGTATTTCAGATCCTTCTGGAGCGTGTTCAGACCATAAGCTACGGTCAGGCCGAATTCCTTGGCCAGAGCGGCCTTGGCAGCCTCGTCGTTACCGGCCAGCACGGCAGCCTGCTCCTTGGTCGGGATGGCGCCGGTGTTCAGGTTCACGAGCGTGAATTCCTTGCACTTGCCGCCCGGGCATTTGATCTCGGCGCGGAGCTGCAGGGCGCACTTGTCCATACGGGGGTCGTAGGGGAACTCTACGTGCTGCGTGAAATTGCCTCCGTTCTTCTTGTCGATGACCGTGTAGTTCTCGTCGACTTTCGAACCCTGGAGATATTTGGCGGCACCGGCAACCTCGCCACCGTCGAATACGATCACGGGAGTTACTTTGATAACGGCTTTCGCGTTGAAATACTTAACCGGGAACGTAACATTGATGTCAGCGGCAACGATACCGTTGTTCAGCGTCAGAATCTCGGGGGTAACCGTCAGGTTGATGTCATCCCGGTTCTTGGCCATCTTCTTGAAGCAATTACAGCTCGAGAATACCAGTGCGGCAGCTACGAGCACAACGCTCAATTTCATTAGATTTTTCATAATCGGTTAATTTAATGTGTTTATTTTAAATGTTTGCCTTTTTATCTGTCTTTCGGCCCGGTTCGTACGGAATGCGCGGTATTGCATCTTCCAACTCCCCAGCCAGAACAACGCAAATATAGAAAACTCTTGGTAATTGTGCAATATTTCAGGCGGAATTTCAGTACTTTTCCGCCCGAAAATATCACATTAACAGTCGTTTTACTCTTCTTTGCGTTCAGGGCGTCCGTGGCGTTCGTGGCGTTCGCCGCGCTCGGGACGGTCGCCACGCGGGCGGCGTTCCCGCTCCACATAGCCTTCGGGCTTGGGCAGCAGTACCTTGCGCGACAATTTGAGCTTGTTGGTCTTCGGATCCATGCCGATCAGCTTCACGTCGATCTCGTCGCCCTCTTTCAGTCCGGTCTCCTCCATGGTCTCGAAGCGCTTGTAGTCGATTTCCGAGATGTGGAGCAGGGCGTCCTTGCCGGGCATGATCTCGACGAACGCACCGAAGGTGACGATCGAACGGATCTTGCCGTGGTACGTCTCGCCGATCTCAGGGATCGCAACGATGGCCTTGATGCGGTTCAGCGCGCCGTCGAGGGCGGTCTTGTCCTGCCCGAAGATGTCCACGATACCCTTATTGTCGACCTCGGTGATCGTGATGGTCGTACCCGTGGTCTTCTGGATATCCTGGATGACCTTGCCGCCGGGGCCGATCACGGCACCGATCATATCCTGCGGGATGGTGATCTGTACGATGCGCGGTACGAAAGGCTTGTAGTCCTCGCGCGGTTCGGCGATGCACTCGGTGAGCTTGCCGAGGATGTGCAGGCGTCCCTTGCGGGCCTGCTCCAGCGCTGCGGCCAGCACCTCGTACGAGAGGCCGTCGACCTTGATGTCCATCTGCGTGGCGGTGATGCCGTCCTTGGTACCCGTCACCTTGAAGTCCATGTCGCCCAGGTGGTCTTCGTCGCCCAGGATGTCCGACAGCACGGCCCACTTGCCGCTCTGCGAATCGGAAATCAGCCCCATGGCGATACCCGAGACGGGTTTTTTGAGTTTCACACCGGCGTCCATCAGGGCCAGCGTGCCAGCGCAGACAGTAGCCATCGACGACGAACCGTTCGACTCCAGGATGTCCGATACGATACGTACGGCGTAGGGGTTCTCTTCGCCCAGCGGAACCATCGGTTTCAGGGCGCGCCATGCCAGGTGGCCGTGGCCGATCTCGCGGCGGCTCAGACCGCGTGCGGCCTTGGCCTCGCCCGTCGAGAAAGGCGGGAAATTATAGTGCAGCACGAATTGCTCGGTACCCTGTACCAGCACTTCGTCCTTGAC
>OHPL01001597.1_pt1 | contig 11375 bp, 2 predicted proteins | sample 1577711 | NCBI WGS metagenome assembly OHPL01 (sample SAMEA3879538, study PRJEB24766) | human gut metagenome | biome: human-associated habitat; feature: feces | place: USA | collected 1985/1987
TGTCGCCTTCGTTTGCACGGAAGGTAGTCAGGGCCACCATGCGGTCGGCTTCGTCATAGGAAAAACAGGCCGGCTGGACGGCGGTGCCGTACTCGGTCGTCTTTCTGCCGCGGATATCATAGGAGTAGTAGGTCGTGCCTCCCAAAGCATCGGTGATGCAAGCCACGGCGTCACAGCAGGACAAGTAGCTGGTGGTGGTCACGTTGCCTGCAGGATCGGTGACTTTGACAGTACGTCCGGCAAGGTCAGTTTCTGTAGTAGCGACATTGCCGCGACCATCGGTTTTTTCCAGAATCATCCGTGTAGAGGTACAGCAGAACTGTTGTGAGGAACGGATTCCGGCGTGATCAGTCTGGTTTGTTGTAAATCCATCTACGATGACTGATTCAGCTGTGATCTCCGAAGTTGGAATCCGGCTGAACTGGGTGCGCTTGGTTGGAGCAGTATACTCCGTCCATTTTACGCTCTGCTGACTGTAGACGTCCGTCGAAATGGTCTTGCTTTCCAATACAGGACTGAGTTCGGAAACCATATTCTCCGTGGTTTGAATGAGGGGGAGGCCGTCGGCATTATAGGTCGTGGAAGTCTGCACCTGGTAGACGCCGTCTTCTCGAACCCGGAAGCAGGATGAGGTTTCCGATATCCTGTTTTTTGAAGTATCCTCCGGATGCAGAGTGTCCAATAGAACAATTCGTCTTACGGCTTGTCCCAGCTCATTGTAGACTGTGACCATGGGAGCAAGATCCTCTGTCTGGGAACGCACAAGCAGTCCTTTGTCATTGTAATTATTTCTAGTAACGATGATCCCTCCCTTGGTATTGGGCTGTTCCTGCCGGATGATTTGGCCAAAACCGTTTTCCAGCCTCCGCGACAGCACGACTCCCCTGGACAAGGTCGTGGTCAGGATGCCTTCTTCGGTCAGTTCCAGCCGGGTCTCCATCTCACGCTGCCCCGTGCCACCCTGAAACAGGACAACGCCATCATAGTACTTTTGGGTGACCAGCGTAGCGCCTGCTGGGTTGGTGACGGTTGTCGTAAGCTGATCGTGGCTGTACTCGGTTCGTGTGATGCGTCCCAGCAAGTCCGTGGAGGAAACGACCCGTCCCAGATCATCGTACTCTGTACTTTGCATCGTCGTCATGGCCCCTATGTCGCGGCGCGTGGCAATCGTCCTTCCCGCCGCATCATAGCTGTAGGAATTAATCGTTTCTGGCGTAGTCTCGGTAGCCGAGCGGATGGTTTCCACCAGCTGCTTGGCCGAGTTGTACCCATAGCTGGTGGTGATGCCGTCTTCATCGGTTTCCCTCAACGGCCCACAGCACATCCATTCCGTCGTACTGGTTCTGCCGTTGCCCCTCGTCGTCTTGACGAGCCTCTGCTCGTCATCATATTCATAGTCCTCCGAGGCAATCAGCGACCAGCCTTCTCCGGTGTGAACGTATTGTTCTTTCCTGGTGGTGGCGCCGTTTTCAGCAATGTATTCTATGTTCCGGGTACTTTGTCCGGGAACGATACTTCCATTAGCCTGCACAGTCTCCGTCACCTTGTGGAGAGCCCCGTATTCCGCGGCGGCTTCGTAAGTATAAACGGTTTGCACCCCGTCAATACTCTGGCTCATCTTTTGCCTGCCCCGGGCGTAGGGATATTCGGCTCCTTCCCCATAAGTCTCTTCTACACTCGTATGAACCTGGTCGGAACCCAGGGCGGTTTCCGTGACCGTGGTGCGGTTCACCTGCGGGCTGTCTTCATAGGTGTAAGTGCGTTTGAGAAGCGCCGTTTCCGTCCCATCCTCGGCAATGATTACTTCAGTTTCCGTAGCGGGTCTGAAGTCATTGAAGCGCAGGTCGGCGTAAGTGGTTCGGGTCCCTCTCTCCCCGCCTCCGGCCCAGGGAGCAGCGGAGAGCACGGTTTTGCCCTGGTCATCGTACTCGTAGCGCGTATAGCCGCCATTGGGTTTGAGTTCCAGGGACACCCGGAACTGGTCGTTGTAGGTATAGAGGGTGGTCTGGGCCAGAGAGGTCTTGTATCCCTCCGTCCGGCTGATGGTCAGCCAGCCGCCGTCGGTATACTTCTTCACTGTCCGGGTACAGGAGGAGGGTGTTTCCTCGTTGATGCCCTGAATAGTTTCAAGGCGCTCCCACTTGGAATCGGGCAGGGCGTTGCGTTCAATGGTGCGAACGATGCGCTCCTCTCCCTCCCCCTTGACGATGGTCACCTTGTTGCCTTCTTCGCGGCGTTCGATGAAATGCGGCTCCTGACCGGCGCGCCGGTTGGTGATATGGGTGACCTTGACTCCGTTTTCAAGCGAGGTTTCATAGACGGCCGTTTTGTAGGGCTCTCCGGTAACGGTGAATCCGCCTTCCCCGTCTGGGATGGTCTTGCCGGGAGCATACCACTCCAGGGTGAGCCTGTCGCCTTCGGGAATGCTTCTCATCAACCCCTGGGCGCGGGAATAAACGCTGGCAAGGGAGCCGTTTTGATGGTAAGTGACCTGGACCTTGCTGAAGTACTCCTCGGCAGAGATCACATGGCCCGAAGAGCTGGTGACCGACACGACCTCTCCGGTGGCTGCCGAGAAGCGCAGGACCATGCCGCCGGGAAGAACCATGTCCATGAAGGCGGGAGTACCCTGGAGGTTGGGAGTAAGATCTTCGTTGAGAAGCCTCACACGGTAGTTGACCTTCCTGGAAGAGCCGATGGGAGAAGCATCGCTGCTTCCCTCGTTAGCTTTGAAATAGAGATGGCTTCCGGAGGGGCGCTTGACGGTGACGCGGCGCTCGTCAGCCGAGAAGGAAGCGCTCCAGGCCATGGGGTGGTTGTAGCGCATGGAAAAGCCGCTGGAAGCCGGGGCATTAGTGGTGGCAGAGCGTGCCGTCCTGATGAACTTGGCGGGAGCCGGAGGCGTGGGTCCTGCCGGGGAGGAAGGGTTGATGCAGGCGTTGCCCTGGCAATCCTGCTCTCCCTCGGGATCCCCCGGAGTGGGCTGTGTCTGGACACAGTGTTCGTCCCCTTCCTCATTGCACTCACATTCACAGGGGCAGGGTTCCTCTTCCTGGTCCGGCTCGCTGGAAGAAGAGGAAAGGGAACTTGAACTGCTGCTGGAAGATGAGCTTGAGCTCGAAGAACTTGATGACGAAGAGCTGCTGCTGGAAGACGAGCTGGAAGAAGACGATGAACTCGAACTGCTCGAGGAGGAGCTGGAAGACGGAGCGCTGCTGGAAGAATCCGGCTCCTGGGGCGGCAAGGAACTGCTGTGGAAACTGGAAGACGACCAGCTGCTGGAAGAAGATGACGAGGAAGAACTCGAACTGCTGGAAGACGACGAACTGGAAGAAGAAGGCGGCGCGCTGCTGGAGGAATCCGGAGGCTCGGGAGCCGAAGAACTCTGCAGGGAGCTGGAAGACGAACTGTTGGAGGAGGAAGAGCTCGAACTGCTGGAAGAAGAACTCGAGCTGCTGCTGGGCTTGGGATCAAACTCAAACGAATCTCCTCCCCCTGCCGAACTGCTCGACGAATCTCCTTCTTCCACCTCCTGGTACAGGTTGACCAGAGTCAGGACGGTTTCTCCTTCCTTGCCGGCAGGCGTGTTTTCCGCCAGCAGGTAATAGTCCAGGTCGGGCTCTCCTTCCTTGTCGCTTACCAGGGCAATGCAGAACTCCTGTTGGTCCTCCGCGGCAGGCTGGTGTTGGTGGACGATATGGCACCAGTAGTATCCCTGTTCAAACTGGATCTGGCGGCGGAGAGGCGTGGAAGAGCCCGGCTCCGTGGAGAGTTCCATATCCTTGGCGGGAATGGAAAGGGAGATGGAAGAGTGGGCGTGGAGGTGGAGAAAACAGGTGGCGGGAGCCATGACCTTGAGGTACCCGAACCATTCGTGACGGGTGGGGGAGGAAGCAGTTCGTTTGGGGATAAGGACAGGAGCGGAGAGGCCGTTGACCAGGAAGTTGCCCTGGGGCTGTCCGTTGGGGTACATGGGAATGAAGGGATAGACGGTGTCCATGGCGCCGATGTTGAAAGTGTTGTTCATGGTATTAAATTAAGAATTATGAAATAGTTGCGACTACCATGAATCAAAAACCAGCAAAGTAAACACGCCGGGAACGTTATGATATTTGGTGAGTTTTTGAGGCGGATGGCAACGTGGAAAAAGGGAGGGGATTCTTCTCCGGTGGCACGTATTTCTTTGCCATATTTCCAAAATTTACCCATTGCCAGGGTAAAAGACAGCGTGCAGGAAGAGAAATACTAGCAAAAGGTAAAGGAGATTTTTCTCTGATGAACCAAGTTTCCCGCGTTCCACTGGAGTTATTGCATTTAAAAATTACCGGTTGGATTCATGACCGCACTACCATCCTAGTGAGCATAAGAAAGGAGTTTTTATAGAACATTATTCAAGGTACAAAAAAAACTTCATCAAGTGGTAACGACTTTTATCTCTATTTTTTGCCGCTTGCGGATTTTCTGCTTGTGTTGAAGACTCAAAAAGAGGAGAAGATGGGTACATAGAATTACCCTCCTCCCATGAAAACCTGTTCTTTTGCTATTGGCTGCTTCTTAGGAATTTGCGGTATTTTTCCATCCATTGCCGACACTACGGTGCGCTATCCGTCTTCCTCTCCGTCCCATCTGGAAAAAGGGAAGCCGTTTCAACTGGTGTTTGACAAGGCCGTGGTGCCCGCTTCCGAGGTGGGAAAACCGGCGGACCCGGAACTGATGTCCTTTTCCCCGGAGAAGAAACCGGTGGAACTGGCGCTGGGCAACGGCGCCGGGACGGCCATGCCGGAAGGCGCGAAGCTGATGTTCGTTCCTCCTTCCTTGAAGTTTTCTTCCAAATGGATTACTCCCAACGTGCTGGAGTGCGTTCCGCTGGAGGAGGTTCCCTTCCGGTCCACCTATCTATGGAAACCGGCGGAGAATGTCCGTTTTCTGGACGGTTCCCTGGTGCCGTCCGTTCCGCTGCGTCTGACGGGGCGCACGACCTGGAATTTCTTCCTGTCTTCCATGGACAGGGGCTGGCAGGGCAGTGAAGTTTACCCGTGGGAGAGTTTTTTCCTGGTGATTCCCGACGCAGTTCTGGACAGGGGCAATCCTGCGAATGGCTTGTATCGCGACGGCAAGGGGTTCCTGATGCTTCCCGGTTATTGCTCATGGAAGGAGGCATTGGAAAAGAACCTCCGTTTTGCCGGCGTTTCAGATGAAGAGCAGTTGAGGTCCGCAGATTTTATGAAGCAGCTCAAGGCGGGAGCCGCGGGGTACGATGCGGGGTTCCGGCTAAGGCCTGCGACGTTGAAGGAGGTGAGAGACGCCAAATCCTACCGTGTGAGAAATATTGCAGGGGAGGGAAGGTTCAGAGGCCGTCCGGACGGCATGGTTGTTCCCGGCGTGTATGTCATTCAGCCGGAAGGAATGTTCCGGTATGGCAGGAATTATTGCCTGGTCAGTTTGGACGCTTCCTTCCTGTCCTCCCGGGGAGGAGGGCAGAAAACCGGATGGGAAGAAATCAAACTGGGGGCCGTGCCCCGTTTTTCCGCCTCCGGTTATTACCATGCGTTTTCCGGGAACGGAGGCCGGTTTACTCTGGAATGGACTCTCCCTGTCCTGATTGAGGATTTGGAACGGTTCTGCCGGGACCATGTGGAGTTTTTCGTGGCTTACGGTGATCAGGAGGGAGGCTTTACCACATCCCTTGACGGAGAGGATGCGGAGACGGCCGGGAAAATAGCAATCCGCCTGGACAGGGAACGGCTGGCGGAGATGAAGCATGCCCGGCCCCAGTGGTATACGTCCCTGCCTTTTCTGGTGAGCGCAGACGAGGCCGTTTTTAAACTGCAATGGAGGCTGAAGGGCGTCCGGTCCGTGGATGATCAGGAATTGGCGCGAAAGAATGCGGAAGGTTCCGTGGAAGTGGAGCCGGAGGATCCGTGCCTGTATCTGGATGCGGGCAACAACGGCGTCATGTACGCCGGATCCCGCAAGTTGAAAGCTTCCGTGAGCAATTTGAAGGATTTGACGGTGCGCGGCTACCGGATCAGGGACGGCCACCGGCACCAGACGCTGGCGGCCTACCGGAAGATTTATGAACGGGACCAGTCCGCGCCCCTTTCCCGTACCGTGACGGACCGCGACCAAAGGCATTTTCTGCCTGCGGAGCTTCTTGCGGCGGATAAGACGGGCGCGCTGATACTGGACGTGCGCGGCAAAACGGAAGCGGCCATCAGCCTGGACGGCCTGTTTGGCGGAGCCGTGGAGCCAGGCATGTATTTCATTGAGGTGGAAGGCCGTGTCAGTGATCCGGTGCTGGAGGCGTACAGGCTGTTTGGCGTGCCGTCGGAAAACGGAGGCAGAAGGAAGTTCGACGGAAAGGAGGCATCCTACGCCGCGCAGGCCGTCGTGCAGGTGACGGATTTGGGCGTTCTGCATAAAAAGACGGCGGATACCATGTTTGCTTACGTGTATTCCCTTTCCACCGGAAAAGCGGTGGAAAAAGCGCAGGTCCAATTGCTGGATGCGAACGGCTCCGTTCTGGCTTCCGTTCCCGTGGAGCACGGTTCCGTGATTTTGCCCATGGCCGGGATGAACGGAAAGGCCGCCTATGTTCGCGTCCTGTCCGGGGTGGACAGTTACCTGAGCCCCCTGGAGGATTGGCCGGGGCAGGTGAGGATGTGGTCCTTTGGCGTGAAGACGCTGCCCTACGAATGGGAAGCCCTGGGGCTGAATCCCGCCACTACCGCGGAAACGAGGGTGTTCATGTTTTCGGACAGGAACCTGTACCGCCCGGCGGAGACCATGCATTTGAAGGGAATCGTGCGCTCCCTGCTGGACAACAGGCTGGGCCTCGCTCCCGTGGAGGAGGTCAAGCTGACGGTCAGGGACGGACGGGACCGGGAAGTAGCCGTCAAGCAGGTGAAGTTGTCCGATGCGGGAACCTTTGACCTGGATTTCACGTTTCCCGGGGAAGAGACGGGAACTTACAGCGTCCTTGCCAGCCTGCGGCTGAAAGGGGATTCCGCGGAAGAGGAAAAAGAAGGGGCAGAGGATGATTCCTCCGACGAATACGATTACAAGAAGTATTACCGGAAGGAGTTTGACAAGAATAACCGGGAGTTCCGGTATGAGGTGGAAGTAGCCGAGTTCAAGCGGAACGAGTTTGAAGTGGAGGAGAAGATTCATGAATTGAAGCCCGGCGCTCATCTCCTGAAGGCGGATGTGAAGGCCACGAATTTTACCGGCACGCCTGTTTCAGGCGGCAAGGTGAACTGGTCCCTGCGCAGTACTTCCTCCAACTTTTATCCTGCCGGATACAAGGATTACCGTTTCGGGGATTACCGTGATGACGATGGAGGCTACTGGGAGGCCTATTACGGTTATTCCAGCAGCCGTTCCTCCTCCCACATGAAGCAGCAGTCCTCCGTGCTGGACGGGGAAGGCAGGAATACCGTGGAGTTCTCCCTGGACGGGCAGTCCTTCCCGCGGGTCAGGAGGCTGTCCCTCCAGGCTTCCGTGGTAAACGGGAATGAGCAGTTGGTCAAGGTTTCCCGAGGCGCCGTCTGGAATCCGGCTTCCGTGTTTGTGGGCGTGAAGAACAGTTCTTCCATCTGCCGCCAGGGAACGCCCCTGGATTTGCGCCTGATTGCCCTGGGGCTGGACGGCAAGCCCTATGCGGGCAGCGGCCTTGATCTCAACATGACCGTGACGCGCACCGCTTTCCGTCCCGCGCGCTACGAGAGCGGAGATGCCACCACCGTGCGCAATGACGAGGTAAGGAGCACGGTGCTGGAAAAGGCCCTGACGCTTGCCCCGGCGGATTCCGCGGATGTCCGTACGGGAGGAAAAGCCGTCTCCGTTCCCACCCCGCAGGACGGTATTTACGAGGTGGCTTTTTCCGGCAGGGACGCGGAAGGACGGGAATTCCGCACTGCCGTAAAGTACTGGGTTTACGGCAGCGACGTTTCCCCGTGGGAGTACCATGACGGCCTGAAGGTGAAGATCATCCCTGACAAGCAGTTGTACAAGCCGGGAGAGACGGCCCGTCTCTTGATCCAGACGCCCATTGAGGGGGAGGTGATGGTGACAGTGGAGCGGGAAAAGGTGCTTCGGAGTTTTGCCAGAAAGCTGACGCTGGACAATCCCGTGATTGAGGTGCCTCTGGAAGAGGCGGACGCGCCGAATGTCTATGTTTCCGTTTTCCTGGTGAAGGGGGCGGACCTGAGCAGCCGCAAGGTCCGCAATCCCCAGTTGAAGCTGGGATATGCCGCGCTGAAGGTTCAGCCTGTCCAGCATACCCTGAATGTAAAGGTGTTTCCCCCCGCCGGGATGTCCCGGCCCGGTTCCCCCGCCGTGGTCAGCGGCGTGGTGACGGATTATTCCGGCAGGCCGGTGCGGAATGCGGAGGTATGCCTGTTTGCGGAGGATGAAGGCACCTTACAGGTCATCGGGTACCAGACTCCCCGTCCCATCCGGTACTTCTATGCGGACCGCCCCCTGTCCGTGGGCACGTGGACGACGCTGGAACAAATTCTGGATGAAGACTGGGGTGGCCGCTCCACGGACAACAAAGGAGTTTTCATCGGCGGCGGAGATTCCTCGGACGGCTCCCGCAAAGCGCCGGAGAACCTGGATTTAAGGAAGAATTTCAACCCGTGCGCCGTGTGGCTGGCCTCCCTCCGTACGGACGGGGAGGGCCGTTTCAAGGCCGAGTACAGGAATCCGGATACGCTGACCCGCTACCGGGTGATGGCGGTCGCCCTGGCGGGAGCTGCCGATTTCGGAACCGGGGAAAGCGCCTATGTGGTAAACAAGCCCGTGATGCTGGAACCCGCTCCCCCCTTTACCGCAACGGAGGGTGATTCCCTGGACATTCCGGTGACGGTCAGCCAGACGGGTGACAGGAAGGGCCCGTGGGTGGTCACGCTGAAATCCGGGACCGCTGCGGCTTCCGTGCCCCAGCCCGTCCAGACGCTGACTTTGAACGGGAACCAGCCGAAAACGCTGGTGTTCAACGTAAAATTCACGCAGCCGGGGGAAGCCCGGCTGACCTGGGAAATCCGCGCCGCAGACGGCAGCGGCACGCCTTATTCCTCCGGCGTTTATTCCTTGCTGAAGGATTCCGTGGAGCACACGTTTGAGGTGGTGCCTCCCTTCCCGGAGCTGAGGGAGCTGCGCTGCTTCTCGCTTTCCTCCGGCCGGACGCTGGATCTGCCGGGGTTGCTGGCGACTCCCTTCCTGAAAGGCACCCCCATCCGGGTGACGCTGGGCACGTCCCCCCTGCTGTATGCGGACGGCAGCGTGAATTACCTGCTGCGTTATCCGTACGGATGCCTGGAACAGCTTTCCTCCTCCACGCTGCCCTGGATTTATGAACCGCTCCTGGCCAAATATCTCCCCGGTTTCAAGGGAAAATCGCCGGAGGACCGTTCCAGGGCCCTCCGGAGCGGCGTTTACAAAATCATGAAAAACCAGCTTTCTTCCGGCGGCCTGTCCTACTGGCAGGGTGGCACGGAGGTGAGCGAGTACTGCGCGTATGCCGCTCTGGTGCTGACCCTGGCGCGGGAGCAGGGGGTTTACATTCCGGAACAGGGCCTCAACAAGCTGTACACCTATCTGGGGCGTTCCCTGTCCGCCCGCCCGCGGGAGGGGCTCCTGGGGGCATGGGTGCTGGCCAGAGCGGGGCTCATGCCCGCGTCCCTGCTCAACCGCCTGCTGGACCATGCCGCTGAATTGAGGGCGGAAGACCGCCTGTACCTGGCCCTGGCGGCGGCCCTCTCTTCCCGTGCGGAGGCAAAGGAGCAGGCCCGGAGCCTGATGAATGTTTCCGGGGAGGAAATGAAACAGCCCCGCTGCCGTCTTCTGCTGGCGCTGGCGGAGATGGCGCAGGCCCCCGGTGACCGGGCTGTCCGGGAAAGGCTGGAACGCCTGATCGTGGACAGGATGTCCGGCTCTTTCGGAGGAAGGGCCCCCTATTCCACCTGGACTTCCGGCTGGGATGTGATTCTGCTGGGGGAATACCTGGAAGGATTGCAGGAGGCGCCCCTTTCCGCCGCCTTCCGCGTGGACCGCGGCGGCCGGACGTTTGACGGGATATGCTCCGTGTCTTCCCCGTCCCGGTTCCTGACCGCGGTTGGGGAGAAGGCCGTGCTCAGCCTTCCGGAAGCGGGAACCCGGGTATACGGCATGGCGGAGGCCCGCGGACGCAGCAAAACGCAGCAGGACGGAGCCGCCGTCAACAGGGGCTTTGCCGTTTCCCGCGTTTATGAAAGGCTTTCTCCGGAAGGAACCTGGACGCCTGCGGCGGAGTTTGCCGTGGGGGACCTGGTGAGGATTACGCTGCACGTGGACAAGTCCGCTGACCCGCTGACGTATGTGGTGATGGAGGATTACCTGCCCTCCGCTTTTGAGGCCGTCAATCCGGCGCTGCTTTCCCAGATACCGGGAGGCCGGGAGAGCGAGACGGCGGACGCAGGAAACCGCTGGTTCTACTGGAGCGGGTGGGTCTCCCACCGTGAATTCCTGAAGGACCGGGTGCGCTTTTTCGCCGATTCCTGGTCGGGAGGCCGCTTTACGGCGCGCTACCTGGCGCGGGTGACCAAGTCCGGCTCCGTTATCGCCCCGTCCGCCAAGGCGGAGCTGATGTACAAGCCGGAAACCTACGGATTGAGCATTCCCCAGAAACTGACCGTCTCCGCGGGGAAGTAAGTGCAGTGTTTTCATGATGCGGCGCAGATCTATGAACAGGGCGGTTTTCAAAAAGCTCCTTCAACGGAAAACCCTTCTTTGGATTGCCGGAGGGCTGGCCGCCGCGTGGCTGCTTGCATGGTATGCCGTGCCCTGGCTGGTTCCCCTGCCGGAAGGGCTGCTCCATCCGGAAGAGCGGGGCGCCATGGTCCTGGACAGGGACGGCGGCAGAATCGCCACATTGCCGGGACCGGATTATTACCACACGGAGCCTGTCCGGCTCCGGGAGGTTCCGGACATGCTTCTTAAGGCTACGCTGGCGGCGGAAGACAAACGCTTTTTCAGCCACGGAGGGGCGGATTTCCTGGCTCTGGCCCGCGCCGCGGCGGCGAATGCCGCAGGCGGGGAGGTTGTGTCCGGAGCGTCCACCATCACCCAGCAGCTCATCAAGCAGACCGTGCTTTCCAGCGAGCAATCCTACAAGCGCAAGCTGCAGGAGGCGTACCTGGCCATCGAGCTGGAGAGCGAATACGGCAAGGGCACGACCGTGCACATCACCCTGCCGACCGACCTTGCCCCCGATGAAAAGGAGGGCAGAGTATGAGAGGCGCGGAGCGTTCGGCCGGAAACACGGCCAAGAATATCGCGCTCATCGTGCTCGCGGTGCTGATGGCGGTGCTGTGCGCGGCGAACTGGCTCGCCGG
>OHPL01001598.1_pt1 | contig 11366 bp, 13 predicted proteins | sample 1577711 | NCBI WGS metagenome assembly OHPL01 (sample SAMEA3879538, study PRJEB24766) | human gut metagenome | biome: human-associated habitat; feature: feces | place: USA | collected 1985/1987
TTATTTGACTATAAATGTTGTTCTTCCCAGTTCGGCTTTATTATCACCTTTCTGAACCACTACAATAACATCAGATTCTTTAACCACTGCATTTTTAACTTTCAGCAGTCTGTCAGATATTTTCTCACACACATGCTGTTTCCCATTTATTAAAACACAGCTATAATCTGTATAATTTTCGCCTTCTATAAACACATCATTATTGTAGTTATATACATCAGAAATGGTTATATCATCTATTCCAATTTTAATGTCAGTCTGCTTATATGGACTTTCTCCTCCATATATATCCCTGTTTCCATATAAAATGTCATATTCCAGTATCTTTAAATTCTTAAGATAATCTGCGTCTGACATCTGCTGCCTTTTTTGATGAAATTTCATTACATTACCTTCAGAGATACCAATTTGTGCAAGTACATTAGCTGATAACTGGTATGCCTGAATGTCTTCGTCCTGTTTTTCCATTCCGAAATTATCCCATATAACATACTGAGTCTTATATTTATCTTTATTGCTCAACATATCCTCTGTAAAATCAAACGGTGGAAGGTGGTCTCCATAAAATACTACAACAGTCTTTTCATCTCTTTCTGAAAGCATGTTGATAAGTTCTCCGACAAAGTCATCCATTTCTTTTAATTGATTCACATAATATTCAAACGATTGTTCTTCACTCACAACAGGGAAGTTGCTCACCTTAATCTGAGAACCTTCACCGTCTGTGTAATCTGATGGATAATCTCCATGCCCCTGGACAGATACTGTAAACACATAATCCATCCCTTCTGTTGAATCAAGTGCCTTCTTAATCTCATTTGTAAGGATTTTGTCTTTTGCCCATCCTGTCGGTATTCTCTCAATTCCATCCATATATTCAATAGGTGTAAATGTGTCATAACCAAGATTAGAATACACAACATTTCTTCCATAAAAAGTTCCACTGTTATTATGGATTGCATGAGTTGAATATCCAAGATTTTTTAAATCATATGCAACAGATTCACACACATTTGACTTCATAATTGTTCTGTACGGATATTCCCCCGGTCCAAAATCATCAATATTAAATCCTGTCTGCACCTCAAACTCAGTATTACATGTTCCCGCTCCAAAAACCGGTACTGATAAATACCCTGATGAATACTCTGATACCAGCTTCTGAAAATTAGGCACAGGATTTTCTGATAATGAAATCCCCTGAACATGAGACGGATCAAAAAAGGATTCCAGCTGTACATATATAACATTAGGTGTTTTCTCACTTGCTCGTGACTCAACAGTTTCCAGACTGTTCTTAAAACTTGCCATATACTCATCAGAATACTCAGCTGTTCTCTTTATTCCATGGTCAATAACACTATTTACAAAGCAATATGCAAAACCATATTTCTCATAAGCCTGTGCAAGATTTCCATAATGACTTTCTATGCTGCCTGATGCAATCATTATTTTCCCGGTAATACCTGTTATAAGAAATAATGCACATATACATATGGCAGTTTTTATACTCCATTTTTTCCTATCTGTTATTGTCTTAACTACAGGTGCTTTTCTCCACAGCCACACCAGACCAATAATACAAATCACAATAATTAAAGCTATTAGCAGAACCTGTACTGCATTCACATATAAACCAGCTATCTTCCTGGCATCCTTTATAAGATAGAAATCCATCGCTGTAAAAGGAGTTTTTCTGGTTGAAAGAATAATGAAATTAGTAACAGAAGCTGCAAGCCATATAAATGCAATTACACAATATGTAAATATTCTTCTCTTAAAAAACAAAGCAACAGCCATACTTGTCATTATAATCATAGTATTATAGATAAATATTACCGGATGAAGAAAAGGATAAACCAATCCTGATATGCTCCTTCTGTTCAAGCATTCAATAATCAGCGCCAATATAAGTGAATATACAAATGTATGCACTAATTGACACTTCCATATATTTTTTAAAACCTTTTTTATATCAGTCATAACAATCACTTCCTAATATTAATTATCAAGTTCCAATGATGCAGCAGACAGTCTGCAGTACAGATTTTTATCACCATCTTCCCTGTATGTTTCAAACACACCCATAACTACTATATTGCTGTTTTCAGCCGGATAATCATCTGGGTATACATGGGAATCATCATCCCATACAAACTCCATTCCCTGTGCACAGCATGCTGTTGCATCTTGTATAACGCAGTAATGATAATATTTGTCTGTATTTTTGTAATATGATGAATAAAATGTTCCATCCATTTTAAAAACCTTACCAACATATTTATCAGGATTAGTCATCATCTGATAAACAGTTGCATAAACCATATCACTACTCATAGTTGTCAGGTCATAATCCACTGAATCATAATCATTCTTAGACTTAACCAAATCTGTACTAAATGCTCTGGTGCTTTCAGCCCCGGACGAATCAGCTATCTGACTGTTAATTACATTATTAACCGAATTGCCTGCTGTAGATTTTCCTGTATGTACATTTTGGGAACAACCCGTAACAAGAAGTATTCCGGCACATGCAATCAATATTTTTAATTTCTTCATAATCATATTCTCCCTGCTGCTTTTCCAATAATACTGCTGATAAAAAATGCTGCTATATCTGTTGCAACAATAGTAGAACCAACTGGTGTTCCGGCAAGAATTGACAGCACAATTCCTGCCATTGCACATATAACTGATATTATTACCGAGCAGACTGTAACGCTTAAAAATGTTTTAAATATTCGCATGGCAGATAATGCTGGGAATATTATTAATGCAGATATCAGTAAAGAACCAACAAGATTCATGGCAAGCACTATAATAACTGCAGTAATCACCGCGATAATAAGGTTATATATCTGCGTTTTCATTCCTGTGGCTTTAGCAAATGTTTCATCAAATGTTACACAGAATATTTTGTTATAAAACATTATGAAAAGCACAACTACAATTACTGATAATATTCCGCATAATTTTACCTGTTCAGAAGTAAGTGTCAGAATAGAAGTAGAGCCAAATAATGTACTGCAAACATCACCTGAAAGATTAGGTCCTGTGGAGAATATATTCATCAGCAGATATCCTATAGCCAGTGCTCCAACAGAAATCATGGCAATTGCTGCATCACCTTTAATCTTTGTATTCTGTCCTGTCCTAAGAAGAAGTATTGCACACAGAACAGTAACAGGAAGTATAAACAGCATGTTGTTGGTAAGATTAAGTACAGAAGCCACTGCCATTGCTCCAAATGCAACATGTGAAAGTCCATCACCGATAAAAGAAAAACGCTTCAACACAAGAGTGACACCTAGCAGTGAGGAACACAGTGCAATCAAAATTCCAACTATTAATGCGTATCTTACAAACGGATACTGAAAATAAAAAACAAGCTTATCTATCATCTTCTGCACTCCTTATACTTATATCTTTTCCTATCTTCATAACGCGTGTTGCATCATTCATAGCATTGTCGACATCATGTGAAATCATAATAATAGTAATATCTTCTTCCCTGTTTATCCTGCTGATAAATTGATACATTTCTTCTGACGCTTTTGGATCAAGTCCTGTAACAGGCTCATCAAGCAGAAGAATTTTACTCGTTGCACACAAAGCCCTCGCAAGTAACACTCTTTGCTGCTGCCCACCTGAAAGTTCCCTGAAGCATTTATTAGAAATGTGTGTTATCTGTAATTTTTCCATCATTTCACTGGCAACCCGCTTTTCTTTTCTGCTATAAAATGGTCTTAGCCCGCATTTATTCTGGCAGCCTGAGAGAACAATTTCTCTGACGGCTGCCGGGAAATCCTTCTGAACTGAAGTCTGCTGTGGCAGATAACCAATCTCATTCTTTTTGAGTCCATCTCCAAAAATAATTTTTCCTCCCAACGGTGGCTGCAATCCCAACAATGTACGCATGAGTGTTGACTTTCCACAGCCATTCTCACCTATGATACACAGATAGTCACCTTTGTTTACTGAAAAATTAATGTTGTCATGAAGTACCACGCTGCCATAACCTATTGATAAATTCTCACATAATATCTGCATTATAAATTCTCCTGTTACTGTAATGCTTCCTTAAGTACATTAAGGTTATTCTGCATTACTGATAAATAAGTTGTTCCATTAGCTGCATCCTTTGATGTTGTTGCCTGCAGCGAGTCCATTTCAAGTATTTTCTGATTCTTATTCTTAGTATTGCTTATAATGGTTTTTGCAATTTTCTTATCAGATTTTTCTATTGTCAGTATACTTTTAAGTCCCAGCTCGTCAGTCTTTTTGCTAAGAAAAGATATTGTTTCAAAGCTTGCCTCACTCTCTGCTGAACAACCGACAAATGCTGCATAATAATTTAGTCCATAATCATCAACAAGATATCTGAAAGGGAATCTGTCGCCAAAAAGAAGCGTATTCCCTGAAGAACTTTCTACTGTGCTCTTATACTGGGCATCAAGTTCATCTAATTTTCCCATATACGAAGATACATTTGCATCATACACATCTTTATGCTCTGAATCTATTGCAGACAAATTATCAGCTATTGCTTTGCACAACACTCTGGCATTCTTTAAAGAAAGCCATACATGCTCATCATATTCAGGTTCTTCCTCTTCTTCCTCTACCTGCATTCCTTCTACAATCTCTTCCTCTTTTACGCTGTCTCCAAGTACATCAAGCAGATTAATAACCTTCATATTCTTATTTACAGCTTCCTTAAGTGCGTCATCCACCCATGCATCAGACTCTCCACCAACATATATGAAAAGATCACAGTCAGATATTTTCATAATATCAGCTGCAGTCGGCTGATAGCTGTGAAGGTCTACGCCATTATCCAGAAGCATTGTAATATCCATATCAGATACCCGTTCTCCCGCAATCTGTTTAACCCAGTCATATTCCGGGAATATAGTAGTAACAACTTTAATTTTTCCATTTCCTGATGGATTTTTTGATAAATTCTGGCCGCACGCCGCCAGACCAACTACTGCCATAACAGCAATTAATAATATAGATAAGTATTTTCTTTTCATGAATAAATCCTCCTAAAAATATGTCAAAAAGGGTGCAAAAATAAAAGGGTACACCTATACCCTTCAATCATAAAAGGATTATTCAATCATTAAGCTGGACTTTTTTACTTATAAGAGATGTCTTAAATACAAGAATAAAGCATGCTGATATTCCAAGACAAACTGTGAATAACATCATGTTTATTGCATGAATAGATAAAGAAACACCATTACCGATATTTTTTAATACAGCCTCCGCCTGATGTATGCATACACACACAGCACAGTCTTCACCTGTACAATCATGGTTTAATTCTTTTTCAATATAGAAAAGAGAGAGAAATGTTACAGCCATTAATATGAAACAGGCTATTATTGCAGCTATTCTTTGCTTTTTCATAACATTCTCTCCTTCCAGACTTTATTATTCCCGGCAGTCACTGCATATTCCATAAAAAACAGTTCTCACCGGATTCATTTCAAAGCTATGATGTTCCATCATATGCTTCCTTAAATTTTCAACCTCATCACATTGTAAATGTATAAGCTTTCCGCATTTTTCGCATTTACAATGATAACATGTACCCACATGCTCATGCTCTTCGTCACCAAGATACTCAAAGCATGCGCTGCTTGTACCATCAACAGTATATTTAGCAACAATTCCTTCTTCAACCATCTTCTCAAGATTCCGGTATATAGTTGTTGTTCCTACAGATATGCCTTTCTCTGTGAAATAATCACTTATCTCACTTACTGTAACATGCCTGCCCTCTTCTTTTTTCATATAGCTTATTAATTCAGCCAGCTGTTTGGTCTTATATTGTGCTTTAGCCATATTGTTTCCTTTCTCAATTTGAAAACAGTTTTCATTTTATCAAAGAATTATAATTTGTCAATACAATTTGAAAATCATTTTCAAATTATTTTCAAATCCAACTCCCAGTTCAATTTAATCATCTGAACACCAGCTGCACAAGCAGCATATAACATATCGTTCCGCCTGCGATAGAGACAAGCATCTGCTTTTTCCATTTGTGAAGAAGAACCGTCACAATAATTGCAATCAGTTCCGGCAGGCCATAGCTGTAACTTGTGACCTTAACATTTTTAAGGCAGTACACAATAAGCATTGAGAATATTGCTCCCGGAAGAACCTTTCCAAGATAAGTTATGTACTTTGGTGTTGTCCTCTTTTCATTAAATATCATAGACGGAAGAAAACGCATTGCCATAGTTCCAAGAGTACACATTGCAATCGTAATAATCTGCTGTGTTATCGTCATTGTGCCGCGTCCTCCTTCAAATCATCTTTTACCGGCTCATTTTCTGACTCCTTCAAAGCCCTCTTCTCATCATATTTTCTTAACATCGTAAGCATAACAACAATCACAACCATAGTTGGTATCAGGAAATTGTCTGCCCCGAATATAAGAAGGCAGGCAACGCTTGCAATCATACCGATAAGCTCACTCATGTGATTCTTTTCTTTCGACCACTGTTCCATGAATATAACCACAAACATTGCAGTCATCACGAAATCCAGTCCCTTCGTGTCAAATGTTATGAGATTGCCAAGCAGTCCGCCAAGCGTTGCACCTCCAACCCAGTATATCTGGTTAAACAAAGTCACCCAGAAATAAAACCAGCCACGGTCAACATCTTCCGGAATCTCTGCTGAATAATTCACACTGAAGGTCTCATCACACATTGCATATATAAGATAGAATTTCTTCCAACCCATATTCTTGAACTTGTCAAGCATTGCTATTCCATAAAACAAGTGTCTTGCCTGAATCATGAATGCCATAAGAAGTGTCTGTATTGGTGCAAATGCTGCTAAATTACTCCATCTGTAAATATATTCAAACCTGTATTCTAATACAGATTGACCTGTTTTTCCACAAGTCTGCTGCCTTCATACTTAAGCTTTATCGAGAAAAATCTCTCCTCCCCCGAAAGAAGAAGGTTAAGAAATACCCTGTCACCCTCCCATGTCGGAAGCTCGGGAACTTCTTCTTTATCAACCCAAGCCAGTTCTCCTTCATCACATTCAATAAGCTCACCTGTAAAGCCATCTGCCGTAAATACACACATAAGCTCTGGCTCACATTCATTACTTATAAATGTTACAAGCCCGCGGAATCTGTATGAAGTAAGCGTAAGACCTGTTTCTTCCTTTACCTCACGCACAAGACATTCCTCAGGAGTCTCCTGATTCTCAGCATGTCCGCCTACTCCAATCCATTTACCTTCATTAATATCATTATGCTTTTTCACTCTGTGAAGCATAAGATACTTCCCGTCCTTCTCTATATAACATAAAGTTGTAGTTATCATCAATTTTACCTTTCATGTCCGATTTTTTCAATCAAATTCACCTTATAGATTCAATTATTGCCTCTGCATCTGCTTTCGCAAGTGCGTCAAGTTTTTCATTGGTACTGAGAAAATTTCTGTAATCTCCTTCATTACTCAAAAAAGCATGTTCAACAATAATAGAAGGAAGCCCTGCCTTGGTACCACAATACAACAATGTATAATAATCCGCTGGCGAACCATCAGGATATGTTTCTCCTACTGTTGTTACCCTCTGCAAAATTCCTCCGGTATTTTCAGTATTCCAGTCATTGGCTATTGGAAGTCCTAACACATTTAATTTAGATATTATTGATTTAGCCATCCTCATCTCAGAATCATATACGCTTGCCACCTTTGCATTTGATGGCTGATATCTGCTACAGCTCATAAGAACCATACAACCATGTGAATCAACCTCATCGGTACTTCTGCTGTTAACATGAACAGAAACAAAATAATCTGCATTATTATCAACTGCATACTTAATACGGTTCGAAAGACTTAAATCATAATCACCGTTTCTTGTAAGAATAACCTTAACTCCTTCATTTTGTTCAAGATACCATTTCAGACTTGTTGCAATACGATAGTTAAGATTTTTCTCCATCACAAGAATTCCATCATATTCCTGCTTTGTTCCTTCACTGTCTCCACCGTGTCCCGGATCAATACATATAACAACCTGCTTTGGTTTTACTTCTTCTGTAACTTCGGGTTCTGTCTGTACTTCCGTTTCAGCCATCGTATCTTCCTTCGATTCTTCTGCAGCATCAACACTTTCCTCTGCCACAACATTTTCCAAAGTTGTCTCTTCCTCTGTACTTTCTGTCTCTTCTGCAACTTCTTCCAAAGTCGTTTCCTCCTGTGTTGTCTCCTCAACAGTACTAATATCGGTCTGTGATTCATACAAATATGTCTCATCATGACTACTTTCTATATCTGTCGCAGCATTCTTTTTTTCACATGCACACATACATATAGTAACCATCACCATACAAAAAAACAATTTCTTTTTCATTATATTACGCCTTCACTTCATGTACGATTTTTTCAATCTCGTATTTCCCGCATACTATATTAATTTCATCAGCATTACCCCAGTCAAGACTTACATACACTTTCTTCTTATCAACATCCCACTTAAGCTCATCAATAGTCAGCGCGCATCTTGTACGAAGTCCCTTAACCATGCCACTTCCCAGCTTGTCTGACCATGCCGGAAGCAGTTCAATAGTATATTCATCCGAATATACAAGCATTTCATTAATAATTCCAACCAGTCCAAATGCGGTATCTGTACAAAACACGCCTTTGCTCCTGTCAGTATTGTGGTCTGTAAATAAAGTTGTGTAAAATATGTCACTGTGTACAAGCAGATTAAGCGTATCATATACAGCATCTGCATTTTTAAGACGAGCCTCTACTAACGCCTTATGTATCCAGCCATGTGAAGCAGTATCATCTTTTCCTTTATTCTCATGGTTTCTGTTAATAACTGCCTGACGACACGCAGCTGCTAACTTACTGTCATGCTGAGTCTGCAAAGCCGGCCATGCCGGATAAAGATGGCTTATATGCCTATGAGCATTATTCTCGCCATACTCCTTCATAGACCATTCCTTAACTGCGCCTGACTCATCATACATAAAATCAGGTAACATTCTTAAGAGTGCTTCCGCCTCTGATACAGCCTGCTCATATCCATCAACCTTCGTATAATTAAGCATCTCTGTGTACATATTAATTACATCTTTAGCCGCAGAGATATCCATTGCTGCATTGGCAGTAATCGCACTATGATATCCAAAAGGCTTATTCTCCGGTGAAAATGATGGAATAATAAGATAATGCTCACTCTCATTAAGGCTGCATTTACCCTTCTCATACCTTGCATTACCGTCTGTATCTGTGTAATATTCAGGATTTCCAATCTGTTTCCAGAAATTATAAGTCTTTTTAAGTAGTGGCTCATATACATCTTTTCTTACATCAAATGTATCTTTGCCATACATTTTAAGCAGACTCTCGTCATCAGTTGTTATCACTGCATCGCCGTAAGTCTGTAAGAATTCATATATAGGAATAAGCATCCAGCCAGCACCGGCATTCCAGTACTGGAATGGATAATTAATATCGTACTCTACCATCATTGCCCTATGACCGTCAGTATTAACCGGAATAAGCACAGCATCCTTCATTCCATACACCATTGCTGCATTATTAACCCAGTCAGGTATCTGCCGAAGAATAAACCACATATAACCAACAGCTGCTTCATACAATCCTGAGCTGTTCATTCCCGAAACCTGAATATTAACATTGGCATCCATTGTGTACGCACTTCTCCACAACAGATTCCACTCACCAACCCACAAACCGCTGAGTCTCGGTGCTGTCGTTCCTGCGCATGCCTGCATTCCATACAGACCATTATAATATAATTTTTCCAGCAGATGAGGCATAATGTCATATTCATTTTTCTGCAAGTCAAGCAGTTCTTCATTAGCAGACTCGCAAAAATATCCGCCGTCAAGCTTAAGTTCTATATTCCTATGTTCTAAGCTTACCGGTTCTTCCGTTATATCGACACTGTTAACTTTGTTAATACATTTGTCTACCAGTGCAAATGTATCCTTGCCATTAACTCTGTCCCTGAACTCACAATATTCCCCCAAATCATCTGTCCAGTCTGTGTAAGTTATAAGTGTTATACTCTCTGCATGTGATATATCAATAACCGGCGCAGTCTCATCAATGCAGGTATATGCACGGCTGTCTTTAGTCTTTGATGAAACCCTCATATCACCATCTGTCAATATCCTTGTAACACCTGCAAATCCACCCTTTGCAAGCTCACTTCCATCATATTCAGGATAATGCACAACCGTACCTATTATGTTATCTCTTACAAATCTTGAATACAGCATATTTCTTTCAGGCGCAGGGATATTGTTCTTCTGGACTCCGAATTTCGGCATAGACTCAAAATCATCTATTGATATCGACATATCCACAGACTTTTCAGATATTATTTTAGTTATAATCACATTCTGTTTTATGGATACATATGTACTTCTTGAAATAGAAGCTCCGTCTGATTTAAATGTAGTATTTATTGTACCTGTCTTATAATCTGTCCATCTTCTGTAATCAGAAATATCCGGCTCTCCTTCAAGTGTCAGTCTTATCATATGGCCTGGATGATAACAGTACATATTCGTTCTTTTTCTATCATGTATATTCCATGTATCATCAAAATTAATAACTGACTGTCTGGCTTCATCTAACTGTGCTGTAACCTCGTAAGGCACATGTCTTGGCTCTTCTGATGGCATGACAAATTCAACATTCTGATATATAAGACTGTCCTCTATAGGCGCACATGATTCAAGCACGCCAAGCCTTCCATTACCTGCCACCATAGCCTCATGCCATGGTACATCCGTAACATTATAATCATCATAAGGTTTAATCTGACTGAACTTCTTTGAAAATGAACTATACATTTTTAGACTTCCTTTTCTACTTATCTTGTTTTTCTTCTTTCTCTTCAGTTCCAAATGATTCAGCGTAAAGAAACTTATGTGTTGCAAATAATCCTGCAATTGCAGCCACCCCTGCCAGTACCTCAAATCCCGATACATGTCCTACTATCATCTGTCTTGCAATAGCAAAAAGCAGAACTTCAATAACCGTACCCGGAGTATGAGTGCAAAGCATCTTTACAAACTCAACTCCAATTGCAAATGTCATAACATTCTCAAGGAAATACTCAAGCGTGGCATTATCACAACCTATTTCCAACACGCTTTCCACAATAAATTTCCCTGCAAGAAATATTATAACTATCAGTAAAAATGCAGATAATACAATCTCAACATATGAGGCAGCCTGCTGCATTAATTTTCTTAATTTCATTTTCATAGGGTAAACTATCCTTTCAATTAATTTTATATATAGTGCCTTATTTAAGCTTTAATTATAACTTAT
>OHPL01001608.1_pt1 | contig 11302 bp, 11 predicted proteins | sample 1577711 | NCBI WGS metagenome assembly OHPL01 (sample SAMEA3879538, study PRJEB24766) | human gut metagenome | biome: human-associated habitat; feature: feces | place: USA | collected 1985/1987
GTGCTCAGGACATAGATCGCGCTGGAATGAGAAGCATCCCGGTCATAGAGCTGTGTCATGGAGGTGACTGTTGCACAGGCGGGGGTAATGGCAGAAAGGTAGACCGTCATCAGGATGGGCTTGCCGTCCGGGACCCAGTGGGAGGCTTGAACTGCCCAAAGCAGCAGGACGATGACCAGCGGAACACCCAACAGACGCAGAAATACCGGCAGATAGTTGCGCGGGGTGCAGAAAACCTTTTTGAGGGGGACTTCCGCAATGGCCATGCCTGCCAGCAGCATTCCCATGGGGCCGATCATATTGCCGACACTGCTCAGTGTGCTGGTGATCGGGGCAGGCAGCGAGACGTGCAGCAGGTACAGCAGAGCACCGGCTGCAATGGCGATCAGATTGACATTGGTAAGGAGCTTGCGCCATTCCAGCTGTGCAGAGCCCTGCAGGCAGGCACTGGCATGGGTCCAGAGCAGCACCAGCTGTACAATGACAAAGGCGCAGGAGTAGACAACGTATTCCTCCCCCAGCAGGGCCTGCACGATGGGAATGACCAGCGCAGCGGCATTGCTGTAAATGATATTGACCTGCTCCACGGCATCCAGCTTGAGAGCTTTGCGGAACAGCGCATTCAGAAGCAGAAATACAACGTGCATTCCTACGGCGATGCCTATGGAATAAAGCAGCCCAGTGCGGATCTCCGGTGTATCCTTGATCTGAAAGGCGTTCAGAACGACACAGGGCATGACCAGATAGACAAAGACCACAGACAGCACCTTACTGTCCGATGCCTTCAACAGGCCGGTTTTCACAACGGCATATCCCATCAGCAGGATCAGGAACAGCTGCGCGATCTGCTGCATCAATAAAAGGCTGATTTGCATTTGAATCTCCTCTTTTGCAATTCGTTTTTGCAGCACCATCCTACTCCATTGGCGGGGCATCGTCAAGAGAAAACAGAGAAAAAACATGTTTCAGAAGGATGGCATAGAGCAATTTTATGCTCAAAGCAAAAGGCAAAGGGAGTTCTGCCCGGACATTTGTCCGCGACAGAACTCCCTTTTTGATTCGCAGAGTAAACCACAAGCGATGCTTGTGCATTATCGCAATTTTCAAAAATAGTGCCAATCAAAACGGCATCTTTGCGATATGCAGTTTGCGGATGTTGCTTGTGCATTAAAAACGCAAACTGCTATAAAAACACAAACTGCTATAAACTACTTCATTCCCCTTCTTTTTCGCTGTTTACGATAGCCTGCACCTTAGTGGGCAGACCATAGATGCTGATGAAACCGGTGGCATCGCTCTGCTTGTAGTCACCGCCTGCGGCAAAGGTGGCGATGTCCTCCCGGTAGAGGGAGTAGGGCGACCAGACTCCTGCATTGATGAGGTTGCCCTTGTACAGTTCCAGACGCACCTTGCCGGTAACGTGCTCCTGCGTGGAGGTGACAAAGGCGCTCAGTGCCTTGCGCAGCGGGCTGAACCACTGGCCGTCGTAGACCAGTTCACCAAAGGTGATGGCCAGCTCGCGCTTCTTGTGGGCAGTCAGCTTGTCCAATGTCAGGGTCTCCAGCACTTCATGCGCCTTGTACAGAATGGTGCCGCCGGGGGTCTCGTAGACACCGCGGCTCTTCATGCCCACCAGACGGTTCTCCACCACGTCGTACAGGCCGATACCATTGCGTCCGCCAATCTCGTTGAGCTTGGCAATGAGGGCAGCGGGCTTCAGCTTCTCGCCGTTCAGAGCCACCGGTACGCCCTGTTCAAATTCTAACTCCACGAACTCGGACTTGTCCGGGGCGGTCTTGGGGCTGACGCCCAGCTCAAGGAAGCCGGGCTTATCGTACTGCGGCTCGTTGCCCGGATCTTCGAGGTCGAGACCCTCGTGGCTCAGGTGCCACAGGTTTTTGTCCTTGGAGTAGTTCGTTTCCCGGCTAATCTTCAGCGGGATGTGGTGCGCCTCGGCGTAGTCAATCTCTTCATCGCGGCTCTGGATATCCCACTCACGCCACGGGGTGATAATCTTCAGGTCGGGTGCAAAGTGCATGATGGCCAGCTCAAAGCGCACCTGATCGTTGCCCTTACCGGTGCTGCCGTGGCAGACCGCATCCGCACCCTCGGCGCGGGCGATCTCCACCACGCGCTTTGCCAGAATGGGGCGGGCAAAGCTGGTGCCCAGCAGATAGCCCTCGTAATCTGCCCCGGCCTGCATGGTGGGGATGACGTAGTCCTCCACGAACTCGTCGGTCAGGTCTTCGATGTACAGCTTGGATGCGCCACTTGCCTTCGCGCGCTCCTCCAAGCCTTCCAGCTCACCCTTCTGACCCACATTGCCGCACACGGCAATGACTTCGCAGTTGTTGTAGTGCTCTTTCAGCCACGGGATGATGATGGACGTGTCCAGACCGCCGGAATATGCCAGCACGACCTTTTTGACCTCAGACATAGGAACTGCCTCCGTTCAAACCAACTTTATGTACTTTTCTATTTCCCTCATGCAATTTCAAGATTGCAGTGTCATTATACAGGTACTTAGAAAATGTGTAAAAAGTATTCTGCATATAGCGGCGATATGAAAGCGGTATTTCACAGCAGGACTTTCTGAACCTATAATAGCAGTTGGAAATAAATAGAAAGAGGGTCTTTTTGATGGCTACGATATTTCCAAGAGAAGAAAAAGCAGAGGCACTGTTCGGGGAGATCCTGAAAAATCCGGAAGCCTGCCGCCGTCTGATGGATACCTTCAACGATTCGTTGGACATGGCAGACGTACTGGATGCGCCGACGCTGAGTGCACAACAGTTTGCTGCGGCATTATTCGATGCCTACGAGAACAAGGATCTGTCTGCATTTCTGATGGCGATCTGTCAGCACAGTATGTTTGATCTGCTGCGGAATTCAGCGTTGATCCCGTTCAAGTTCAACGCAGACGGTCAGCCGAACCCGGTGATTCTGACGGATGATGCCGGCGTTCTTTTGCCGGACAACAAATTTGCCGTGAGCAGCAAGGTGTACGAACGGTTCATCCGGGTGTTCCAGAAGCAGGAAAAGGTGAAAATGTACCTTGCCAGCGGCTACTGCAAGTATCACGGTTACGACGAAGGCTCTATGGATGTGGTGGAGTACCACTATAACCAGCATCTGGGGCTGCTGCTGATTTACGAACTGCCGGACACCGTAAAGCAGAAGGTGACCGAAGCCGAAGCCTATTCCACCGTCTGGGACATCCAGATGAAGCTGCAGCACGCACTGCCCCGTTCCGTGGTCTACTATGGACAGGATACGCTCAAGGACGGCGGAACCCGCTACGATGAACTTGGCGTTTTTCTGCCGCTGGAACACTTTGCCGACCGGCTGGAACGCCATGTGGAAACTGCTACCAAGATCGTTTACGGGGAGTAAGTTCTCCTGCAAACGAACTCCCTTTATAAGTGCATCACACAACAAAACAAAACGCAGCGAACCTTCTGACGGCTCGCTGCGTTTTGCATTATAGAGGGGAGAATGAAAGGCACTGCACTTCAGGTGCAATAACGGAATGTCTTATCCGTGATGATGCGGGCAAAAATCAGACCCAGCGGCAGCGCCACGATGATGAGGATGGCGTTTGCGAACCATGTGGCAGAATCCGTCAGGGACAGGATGCCCAGATTATAGATGGCGCGGTAGAAATACAGCCCTGGCACCATGATAACAATGGACGGAACCGTGACAGAGATGCGGGGATAACCTGCGGCGCTCTTCAGGCAAGATGCCAGCAGGCCGGCCAGCAATGCGCCCAGAAACGCCGCTACGGCAGGCGGGAACCCTGCAAGGCTTACCAGCTCCAGCCGGAACGTGTTCGTCACCGCACCGATGAGCGCGGCGCAGACTGCCAGATTCCGGGGGCTGTTGAACATCAGCGAAAAGCCGAACACACCGCCAAAGCTCGTCAGCAGCCGGAACAGGATCTCTTCCGGGAGCGTCAGGCTCAAAGCCGGGAACTGCACCGGCTGCAAATGCAGCAGCAGTGCCATGATCCATGCCGTCATGGTCGCCACCAGAATGATAAGGAGGGCGTAAGCCAGACGTTCCAGCCCGGAGCGCATATCCAGCTTGGCAAGGTCGATTCCGCTGGTGATGAATGGAAAGCCCGGAATGATGAAGAGCATGGAGCAGATATATCCCGCTTCGTGCTGCGCCGATACGGCAAACAGAACCTCGGCCAGCTTCAGCAGGACGGCATACACGAGGCTCGCCGAACAGACCGAAGCTGTGATGCCCAGAAACAGAGTGAAGTGGTGCTTTGTCAACTTGCACCGCACAAAGTTGCCGATGCCCGCGCCACAGAAGGCACATAGCATCTCAACGATGCCGCCGCCCAGCAGAAAGGTGAAGCAGCCGCAGGCCAGTGCGGCTGCAAAGCCCAGCGCAACCGGCGAATACAAGCCGTGGATACGCTCGATCTCGTCGAGGTGGCTGTGCAGTTCTTCGCCGGTCATAAATTTGCCCTCCCGGTCGAAGTCGCTGGCGAAATGCTCCAGCCGGTTCAAGCGGGAGGTGTTCACGCCCGTGTTTGTCAGACAGAGTGACTGGGTATAACACTGGTCACCGTCAAAGCAGGTGAACTCAATGGACAACAGGCCGATGTCCGCTGTTGTTGTGACTCCCAGCTCCCGCGAAAGGGTGTTCATGGAGCTTCGGACACGCCATGCGCCGGTGCCGCATTCCAGCAGCATCAGCCCGGTGCGTCCAATGACGGAGGCTTTTTCCACAAGCCCCGCCTCGGTAATGGGGACGCCCTTGCTGGCCGACGCATAGTCGTGCCAGTAGACTTCCATGTGATTTTTGATGATCTCACTTTGCCGTTGTCCCATACCGGAAAGCCTCCTTTGTGATATGGGAATGTTGCAGCCGTTTCAAGACTGCGGTGCTATTATAAGGGAAATTGCAGGGCAGGTAAAACGTATCCTGGATATGCCGGCAATGTTCGTTTGGTATTTCAAAGAAGAAAATACGTTGCGTTTTAGAAGTCGCATAGAAAGACATCCCGTCTGAGGGCAAAGCGAAGGCTTTACTTTCAGGCGGGATTTTTTTGCGTTTCGAGGACGTTGTATATAATACATGGACTAAGAGGGTGGGTAACTTGGACTACGAGTCCATAAACTTTTCTGCGAAAGTACGATACAATTATGTCACGGAAACGGACCGGGCCCGAGAGGGAGCGGAAACCGGAGCCGACGAACCTTGAAAATTGAATATGCAGCTTCAGGTACTTCCAGACAATGATACTTCCGTAATTCGCGGCCCGGTCATAAAGAAGACGGGGTGGCCGAGAGGCCAATGGAGTGGTGCAAATCCACCGCCTGAATGTTTCCCTTTCTCAGGGGTGTCGGGGGCAAATTAAGAGAGACCATACAAAACCTTTTCCAAACGCCGTTCAGGAGAACCCGGACGGCGTTTTTATATATCAGCGAAAAGGAGTATGCAAATGAACCGCAGAAATATCAGACAGGTGGATGAATCCACACTGACGACCCTGTGTGCGGTCTGCCGGGGAGCCTTTCAAAGTGCAAAAAGCGTTCGGCTCCGCAGGGCAAACCCCAGACAGGCAAACAAGGACGTCTGCACCTATTGCCAGACACGCTACGGGTTTGACTATTACGTTTTGCCCGTTGTCCGCAGCCCGAAAATGACCGGAAGGAGGAAATACCGTGAAACTGAGCCGTCTTAAGATCGACCCGGAGTTCCAGAGCAAGATCCCGCCGCTGCAATTCGAGGAAGAGCAGCAGCTTGAACAGAACATCATTACTGAGGGCAGGCTTCTGAACCCCATCATCGTGTGGAATGGCTACATTCTGGATGGGCACACCCGTTACCGCATCCTGAAAAAGCATAGCTTCATCAAGTACGAAGTGGAGGAGATCCAGCTTGCAAACAGGTACGAAGCCCTTGCATGGATCTGCAAAAATCAGCTTGGCCGCCGGAACCTCAGCCCGGAGCGGAAGAAATTCCTTCTGGGCAAAGAGTACGAATCGACAAAGCTGGCAGTGGGCGGGCAGCCCGGAAATTGCAATCCTGTAAAACGATGTGGTCAAAATGACCACATCGTTTCGGAAAAACGTACTTGTGAACGCATTGCTTCCGAGCACGGCGTTGGAGAAAAGACGGTGCGACGTGCCGAAAAATACTCGCGGGGTATAGATGCCGCTGAGGAAGCGGTGCCCGGAGCACAGGAGGAGACTCTGACCGGGCGCATCAAGGCAACGGATGCGCAGATCGCTGCTTTGCCTGCGATCCCCAAGGAAGAGCGTCCGGCCATTTTGGAGGAGCTTCGGAAAGGAAAAGACAAACGGAACGAGGCACTGCTTTCCAGATTGAAGCCGGAGCGTCCGCCGCCAAAGCCTGCGCCGCCGAAACCTCCGGAACCGCCGGAACCTCCGCGGAACGAGGAACCCGCAGCACTGGAGCCGGTGACACCCTCCCCACCGGAAGAGGAAATCGAACCTGCCAGCAACGGACCACCAAGTTTTCTTCAGAAGATACAGGGGCACAAGCGCCATCTCTCGGAGGAGGACATGGTACGGTTGAAGGCATCGGTGGACAGCCGGTACCGAGACCGCATTGCAAAAAGTGGTTTCATCATGTTGTGCGAGCTGCAAGGCGCAGCAGAGGATTTTATGTTCCGATGGGGCGTTGTTTTTCAGAACTACCCGGATGTTTTATCCAATGAAACCAGCAGGGAAGAAGTTTCTGCACTGATCGACCGAATGACGACCTACCTGAACACTGTAAAGGAGATGTAAATATGTTGAATTCCAACCTGAACCTCAGCACCCTGCCCGAATGCACCTTTACCTACCAAATCGTGAACAGCGCATTGCTCTTCCCCTGCATGGAATACCAGCGCCTTCTGCACACGGAGAAGGTGGCATCCATTGCGGAGAACTTCTCGGAGTACATTGCGAATGATCCGAAGGTCAGTTTCCGGGATGGCCGCTATTACGTTTTTGATGGGCAGAACACGGTGGAGGCACGTCGGGCCTGCAACGGCGGTAAGGACCTGCCCATCCGCTGCAAGGTTTTCCTTGGTCTGAGCAAGGAGGATGAGGCAACGCTCTTTGCGCTGCAGACCGGCATTTCCACCTGCCTGACGGCGGGCGAACGTCTGCGTGCCAATCTGGTGGCAAGAAACCCGGATGCGATCCACTTTGTGAGAGCCACCGTAGATACCGGTGTGGAGTTTGCCTACGACGGCATCCGGGCAGCCTGGAAGATCTATTGCATCGAAACAGCATACGAACTCTACAAGCAGTACGGCAGGGAACGCTACATTGAGATGTTGAACATCATCAACGAGGCGTGGAGGGGCAATGTGGATGCCTACCTTGCCGGGGTGATCCGGGGCGTGACTCGTTTTATCTCCGTCTATGAGGGCGAATACGACCGGGAGCGTCTGGTGCAGCAGTTGGCACGGACCCACCCCAAGACCATCACCCAACTGGCGCAGAAGGATACCGGAAGCTCTGCGAACCGTCATATGCGGCAGATTCTCCGCCTCTATAACGGTGTCAACCGTAGGTCGAGCCTGCCGCTGAAAAACTGACGATTTCATTCTACCTCCTTCTTTTTATGTTACCGAACAACTGGAGATATCTCAGAGGGGACATCTACTATGCAGACATGGAGCCGCATATCGGCTCGGAACAGGGCGGAAAACGTCCTGTGGTGGTTCTGCAGAACAACATTGGAAACCGTCATTCGCCTACATTGATCGTAGCAACCGTTACCACCCGGACGGAAAAGAAGAAAAACCAGCCCACCCATGTGCTGGTGGATTCCAACCCGGCCTTTGAAGAACCGTCCATGATTCTTCTGGAGCAGATCTTCACGATCGATAAATCCCGCATCGAACGCTTTATGGGCTATTCCAGCAAGGCTGAAATGCTCCGCATTGATATGGCTTTGCTGGTCAGTCTGGCTCTGAACGTTCTGAGCGGAAACCGCAGCGAATAGCGGACAACCAGTAACCCGTAAAAATGAGGTGATAGCGATGTAATCGGAGGTGAGTGAGCCATGCGAAAGAGTGCCCCCATTGAAGTGGTGGTACATTACCCCAAAACGAAAGAGGGATGGGACGAACTCGGAAAACGGGTCGCAACCGCCCACGCCAACTATGTGATCGAAAAAATCGACCGTCTGAACTGCCCCACATGGCAGAAGCTCGAATTGCTGCAGGCGGTGATCGATACTACCAAAGGAACCTACAAACCCAAAGAACACCAAAAGCCCGGCTGGCAGCCGAGCCGATAAACAAAGCCCCACGCTCAACATATGCTTTTCTGCTCTGACCAGAGACGGTCAGATTCAGAGGCAGTGTTGAGCGTGGGGCTTTTTGTGTTACATAAGTTTTTGGAATTTTGCTGACAAAAAAATCATTGATTGTTGGCGGCCAATATGGTATTCTTTTTGTAAGGGAAGGTGAAGTGCATGAATCGTCGCAGCGTGAAAATTATGAGAAGAAAAGCAGGGGGAACAGCAGGAAAGAATGCAGAAAAGTATTCGGTCAATCTCCCGGCAGTGTGGCTTCGTGCGATGGGAATCCAGAAAGATAACCGCGTGGAGCTTTCTTTTGACGGTGAAAAAATCACCATCCAGCCACTTGCATCCACAGACCCGGAAGTGTTTCGCAGAAATGCAGAACAGAAAGGTCATCGGCTGAAAGAATACAGGTACTATGACGGAAATGTTCTGTGTACCGTGATTTTGGCAGATTTTACAGCGGAGCAGATCTGCATCGAAAACAAAGTTGACGAAATACTGGATACTGCGTTTGGTGTGAACGAAACGCCCTCGTGGGAAGACTTCCTGGCCTTTCTGGCAGACCGATGCATTCCGAAAACACGAAAGGGCTTGGATTACTATCTGGATGCTGTTGGCGTTCCGGAATATGACCCGGTTCTGCTTGTTGAAAAGACGCAGGGAAGAATGGCGGAGGATCACAAATGGCTGGAAATTATTTGACGCTGCATACCAACGACAGGGTTGTGGTGACGACTTCGCGCGGAAATCAGGAAAAATGGTTCGATGCGCTTTTTCTGAATCAGGACCGGCACCTGAACAATATTGCGCTGATTCGGGATAAATTTGGTTATAAGCCCTGCCCGATTTTTGACTGCGGAGATTCATTCTTACTGGATTTTGCTCTGTACAGCCCTGAAATTGAAAGCCGTGCCTATCTGACAAAGGCACAGTGCCTTCCGTTCAAATCCCGTTTTACGCAGACGGTGCATACGGCACAAACTCTTTACGGAAAGCAGCTTGCGGTAAACATTGATAAAACAGGTATTGATACGATCCTCGACAAATATCTGTGCTATTACCCCAAACAGTTCCGCTTTTTGCTGAAAGAGCGTATCGAAACCGTCCTGATGGAGCAGCAGAAAAAGCTTTTTGAAAAGTAAAAGCTCTTGCGTCCCGTGAAAAAAGAAGGTAATATAAATACAGAGCAAGACACAGAACGCAGGGAGGGATGAAAACCATGTTTTACGAGATCATGCACCGGGAAAGCTGTGTGGCACAACTCAGCACGACAGGGGAATGCAGGGTCTGCCTCGAGGATTTCATGCCCTATGATCTGGTTCTGGTGGAATCGGATGATTTTGACGAGCGCATCAATAATGTAACGAACTTTTACTATTGGTGCGCCTCCCGGATGTTGACGTTGGATCGCACCTACGCCAAGGAAATCCTGAACAGTATCGGTGCATCTCAGAGTGTTACGGACAGGGAACGAGCACAGATTGCATTATCCTACCATTGTCTGTCTTTGCTGGATGTGTTCTGGGTGAAAGAAGAAAACGAGAAGATTCGATTCGAGGATATCAACCTTTTTGCACACTCCTTAAGCAATGCGCTTGTGGATATTGCGCTGCGGGGGCACCAAATGACGGTGACAAACGCCCATCTTCTGGCAAATGACCTGTCTACGGGTGGCGTGTACCCCAAGGCGTGGGTGCGAAAAGAGGATGGCTTCTATCTTTACAAGGATGGTGGCAGGGAAGCGGTGGAACGTGAAGTGCTGGCAAGCAAAATCTGCCGGTGCTTTGACTGCCATCAGGTACTGTATGAGCAGGGGATGTTTGAAAATGAGCCGGTTTCTATCAGCAAAATCATGACATCTCAGCGATACAGTCTTGTGACCTATGCAGCCTATGACGTCTACTGCACGAACCATGATTGGAACACGCTGGATAAGATCTTAGAGTTGGATGCTCCCAGCTACTATATGATGAACATTCTGGATTATCTGGTGGGCAATACCGACCGTCATTGGGAAAATTGGGGTCTGCTGGTAGACAACGAAACCAATCAGCCCATCCGTCTGCACGACCTGATGGACTTCAACCGGGCGTTTCAGCAGTACGACACGCCAGAAGGTGCAAACTGTCTGACCGTGGGGAAACGCCATCTGAGCCAAAAAGATGCTGCAGTGGAAGCGGTGCGGAACATCGGACTGAACCAAGTCTGTCAGGTGGAGCACACCGTATTCTCCGAGCATCCGGCATGGAAAGCAACGTTTGAAGAACGACTGCGTGTTTTACGGAACGCCATGTAAGTCAGAGCGAATATCAGAATAATTGAAACAGAATGATTCCATAACGAAAGCCCGTCTGCGCTGCCACATATCGTGGCTTGCAGACGAGCTTTTTCGTTTGGCCGGAGAAAAATTACCATACCTCACATGCGAAGCATAGATGGAAAATCGGAACCAAGGTTTTCCACCAGATGGCAAAAGCACTTCTGACTGATGGTCTTTTGTCCACTCTCCCAGCAGCGGATGCTTGTCCGGCTGACCTTTGCGTGGTCGGCAAGCTGCTGGCGATTCCAGCCTTTTGCCTCCCGGTATCTGCGGAGGAAGTCTCCGCCGCCCCGGTGCAGAAACAGGGTGTAGTCGTCCAGAATGTCCTCCACCGGGATGCCGTAAAGGGCGGCGAGCTTGTCCGCAATCTCCGGGGAGAAGCTCCGGCGGAAATTGCCGCTTTCCAGATCCTGATAGAGCCATTCCTCCATGCCCACCATGGCGGCAACCTCTTTTTGCAGCAGGTCAAGACCATAGCGGCACCAACGCAGACGGTCCCATGGGTCCGGGATGTCGGCGTAAGAATGGTACATACGGTAGAACGCCTGCGCCTCTACGGTGGTGCGGGGGCCTGCCAAACTTACCTGTAAGATGTAGAGAGGGGTTAGACCACAACCCTCACATGACACCCTCTGAAGCAGAAAAAAGGAACCACTCTCTCGGCTCCAAAAAATCCATTTTGACGTAGAT
>OHPL01001610.1_pt1 | contig 11298 bp, 9 predicted proteins | sample 1577711 | NCBI WGS metagenome assembly OHPL01 (sample SAMEA3879538, study PRJEB24766) | human gut metagenome | biome: human-associated habitat; feature: feces | place: USA | collected 1985/1987
GGCGCTGAATCCCTATATCGGCAAGCTGGACGCTGCCGTGTTGGGCTGCACCCACTACCCCTTCGCAAGAGCCGCCATTTCCCGGATTCTGGGCAAAAACGTGGTTCTGCTGGACGGCGGCGAGGGTACGGCACGGGAGACCCGTCGGCGGCTGGAGGCAGCCGGGCTTCTGGAAAACGGAAGCGGAGAAACGATTATTTGCAGCAGCTCCCCGGATCCGGACATGCTCCGGCTGTCCTGGGAGCGGCTGAATCAGGAGGACTACACATGAAAGACAGCATTCTGGTCATCGGCATTGCCGGCGGCACCGGCAGCGGAAAAACCACCCTGATGGACAACCTGATCGGTCAGTTTCCCGATCAGGTGACCATTCTCAGCCACGACAACTACTATCGCCGCCACGATAATCTGACCTACGAGCAGCGGTGTAAGCTTAACTACGACGAGCCGGCTTCTCTGGAAACCGATCTGATGGCCCGGCACCTGGAGGCTCTGCGCCGGGGACAGGCTGTCGAGTGCCCGGTGTATGACTTCACCATTCACAACCGTTCGGACAAAACCATCCACATCGTGCCGAAAAAGGTCATCATTGTGGAAGGAATTCTGATTTTTGAGGACGAGGCTCTGCGGAATCTGATGGACATCCGGATTTTCGTGGACACCGACGCGGATATCCGGCTGTGCCGCCGGATCGCCCGGGATGTAAACGAGCGGGGCAGAACTCTGGAAAGCGTGCTGACCCAGTACCAGCAGACCGTCAAGCCCATGCACGAGCGGTATGTGGAGCCCAGCAAAAAATACGCCCACATCATCGTCCCCGAGGGGGGCAGGAATCTAGTGGCTCTGGATATGATTACCCGGAGAATCGCCCATCATCTGGAGGCTTCATGCGCTACGAAAGCTTGATTTTTGACATTGACGGCACCCTGTGGGATTCCCGGCAGCTGGTAGCCGAGGGCTACAACATTCAGCTTGCCAAGGAGGGGCTTTCCCACCTGGCGGTAAACGCCGAGCTGTTCCGGTCTCTGTTCGGCAAAGTCATGACGGAAATTGCCGACGTGATTTTCTCCTCCGTTCCCGCCCCGGAACGGTATGAACTGATGAAGCGGTGCATGGATGAGGAAAACCGGTACATGCACAACAATGAATGCAACATCGGCTATCCCGGCGTCCGGGAAACCCTGGAAAAGCTTTCCGAAAAGCATCGGCTTTTCATCGTCAGCAACAGTCAGCAGGGTTACCCGGAGCTGTGTATGGAAAAGCTGGGAATAAGCCCCTACATTCAGGGGCATCTGTGCTTCGGGGACACCGGCACCACCAAGGGACAGACCATCCGCACCCTGATGGAGAAATACAACATCACGGACTGCGCCTACATCGGCGACACCCAGGGAGACTATGAGGCCACCCTGGAAGCGGGAGTGCCCTTCCTCTGGGCTGCCTACGGCTTCGGCACGCCTGTCGGGTACGATGCCAGAATCGATCAGTTTTCCGATCTTCTCAACCTATAAGGTTATAAGGAGCCTTTTCATGAGTATTTCCATGGACGCCGCCTGCCTGCAATGCGGCCTCCGGCGCAACATCGCCACCGTGACGCCCCTGGGCACCGACCAGCAGACCATGGACTTTGCCCGGGAGCTGATGAAGCTGTACCTGGACGGGCCCGCAGACGTGCCCTCCACCTGGTTCACCCCCGAAATCACCCGGCTGCTCCATGAGCGGTACGGCCTGGGTCTGGATCGGTTCCGGCAGGAAAAGCTGGATTCCAACCACTTCGTGCTGGAGCGGCTCCCCATGATCCGGAAAAGGGTGACGGAAGCCAAGGACTCGGTTCTTGCGGGACTGCAATTCGCCATTCTGGGGAATTATCTGGACTTTTCCGCCCTTCAGGGGCAAATCAGCTTTGAGAAATTTACCGAAATGCTGGATACCGCCCAGGATATGGAGCTGGACGAAGCCGTCCTTTCCCAGTTCCGGGTAGATCTGGAAGCCGGGAAAAAGCTTCTCTACCTGACGGACAACGCAGGAGAAATCGGCTTCGACCGGATTTTCGCCGAGACCATCTGCCGGCTGTATCCCGATCTTGACATCTGCTTCTGCGTCCGGGGCGGCCCCGCTCTGAACGATGCCACCCGTGAAGATGCCAAGGCCGTCGGGATTCCCTTCCGGGTCATCGACAACGGAAATCTGATTCCCGGCACCTGGCTGCCGCAGCTGGGGCAGGAAGCCAGGCAGGCCATGGAGGAGGCAGATGTGATTTTCGCCAAGGGCATGGCCAACGTGGAGACTCTGCTGGGCTGTGGAAAGAATGTCTACTATGCTTTTCTCGTCAAATGCCAGCGGTTTGTGAACCTGTTCCACCGAGAGCTGATGACCCCCATGCTGGTGCGGGAGCGGAAAGTCTTAAGAAAAAAATAAGGGATTTTTCTTTCAAATCCGTTGCAAACCGAATTTGTCTGTGTTACAATGGCCAAAACCATTTTTGGAGAATCCTATGTTTTTGAAATATCTTTCCGTTTTTTTGATATCCATGGTGCCCCTTGTGGAACTGCGGGGGGCTATTCCCTTCGCCACGGTAAGCCTGGGGCTTGCGTACTGGCCGTCTTTGGCTGTGTGCGTGCTGGGAAATCTTTTCCCCGTGCCGCTGATCTACTTCTTCGCCAGAAAGGTTCTGGAATGGGGGCAGGACAAGCGGTATATCGGGAAATTTTTCACCAGGTGCCTGAAAAAGGGAGAATCCGCCGGACAGAAGCTGTCCCACCGGGCGGGCAAGCGGGGAATGTTCCTGGCTCTGCTGCTTTTCGTGGGCATTCCCCTGCCCGGCACCGGTGCCTGGACTGGCACCCTTGCCGCCAGCTTCCTGGATTTCGGCATCAAGGGCACTTCCGTGGCCGTGTCCTTAGGCGTGGTGCTGGCCGGAATCATCATGGGCGTCATCAGCATGACTGGAATTCATGTATTCGGATTATAAGGGAACCTCTGATTAAAGCGGCAAGGACTGGCAGCGAGAGATTTTTCTCTAGCCGAAAGGTTCAAAAGTGGCGGAATACTGTATGTATTTCCCACTTTTGAAGCTGCACGGATAGAGGAAAAGATCCGCTGTCCAGCCGCCGACGCTTTATTCAGAGGTTTCCTAAGTTATAAGGAGCGAATAAAAATGACTGACTGTTTATTCTGTAAAATCATTGCCGGGGATATCCCCTCCACCAAGGTCTATGAGGACGAAACCGTCTTCGCCTTCCGGGACATCAACCCCCAGGCGCCTACCCACATTCTGGTGATTCCCAAAACCCACATTTCCGGCTGCAACGGCGTTACCGCTGACAACAGCGCGGTGGTGGCTCACATTTTTGAGGTGATTCCCCAGATCGCCAAGGCCGAAGGTCTGGTAAACGGCTACCGGGTGGTGAGCAACTGCGGCGCCGATGCCGGTCAGACCGTGCCCCACCTGCACTTCCACATTCTGGGCGGCAAGGCTCTGAATCTGGAAATGGCATAAATTACAGAGCCCGGACGGCTGTCCGGGCTTTCTTTTTGCCGGGGGTATACGCCCGGTAAGCGGTTTTGTCAATACTGCCGAAATTGCCCGGTTGTCCTTGACTTATTTCAGATTAGGACGCATAATGAGAATATATGCCATATAACCAGGGAGGAAAGAAATTTATGAAGCGGAAAGGCCTTGTGGCTCTGATCCTGATTTTGCTTCTGCTGCTGGCCATCTGCGGAGCCGGCTTTGTGATGATGAATTACGCCGTGGTGAATTTCCACCTGTACCCCAAAAGTGCCCGGAGCCTTGACCTACGAGCAGAGGATCTGAGTCTTTCCCAGTACCGGTCTTTGCAAAGAAGTATGCCCGGCTGTGATATCCTGTGGAACGTGCCCTTTCAGAGTCGGCTCATCAACAGCAATGCCCGGGAAATCACGCTGACAGAATTGTCGGAAGACGATATCCTGACCCTGGCCTGCTTTCCGAACCTGACCGCCGTCCACGCCGAGGGCTGCACGGACTATGAAAACCTGGCCCATCTGCGCCAGTCCCTTCCCAACGTGGAACTGACCTATTTCATCACTCTGGGCGGGCTGAACTACGCCCAGGACGCGGATCTCGTGGAGCTGACGGACTTTACCGGGGAGGATGTGGCAAGGCTTGCCTACCTGCCGAAGCTTTCCACCGTCATTGTCAGCGGCGGGACACCCGAGAGCCTTTCTCAGGCTCAGAGCTACTGCCGGCAGGCAGGCATTGCCTTCCTGATCCGGCTGGGCAACAAGCTTGTGGAGACCTCCGCTACCAATCTGACGGTGGAGGATGTGACCGATGCCCAGCTCCATCTGCTTGGCTGTCTGCCCGATCTCAAGCAGCTGCACCTGGTGAACCCTCAGGCAGAAGCGGAGACGGTTTTCGCCTTGGACACCACCTATCCCAATGTGCGGACCACCTGGGAAATCCGCATCGGCGACGCCTCCTTCCAAAGCACGGACACGGAAATTGACCTGTCCCAGGTGGTGGTCACCGATCTTGCGGACGTGGAGCGGAAAATGAAGTATCTGCCCAACGCCCAGACGGTGATTTTTGGCCTGTGCGGCATCGACAACCCCAGCTGGGGCAACAGCAAGACCAAGAATCTGGCGGTCTGCGAAATCGAAAACGAGGCACTTTCCGAATACCGGGATCGGGTGCGTGACAAGTATAAGGTGGTCTGGACGGTGCGGCTGGGCCCCAGCATCGCCCTGCGGACGGACAAGGACAACTTCATGCCCAACCACTTCGGCGTGGGCCAGTTCTTTGACGACTACACCGTGAACCTCAAGTACTGCGAGGACATGGTCTGCCTGGACTTAGGCCACATGACCATGCACACCATCGATTTTGTCACCTATATGCCCAAGCTCAAGTACCTGATTCTCGCCTGGACGGAGGTGCAGTACATCGAGCCCATCCGCACCTGCAAGAATCTGATCTGGCTGGAGCTGGACAACAGCTGCATCCGGGACTACTCCCCTCTGGTTGACTGCACCGCTCTGGAGGACCTGAACATCGGCAAGACCTTCTGCGACATCACGCCTATCCTGCAAATGACGTGGCTGAAAAATCTGTACATGATCTTCGGCAACAGCGGCGATGCCTGGAAGGCCTCCCAGGCTCTGCCCAACACCCATGTGGTGGCCTCCGGCGATGCCACCGTAGGCGGCGGCTGGCGCAGACTGCCCAACTACTACGCCATGCGGGACGCCCTGCATATGTACTATATGAACTGACGAAAAACCAGATTTTTACAAAAATGAAAGAATTTCTTAAGGTTCCCCCGGCTTGACGGTAGACGGAATCTATACTATAATGTTTTTGAGAAAATTACGGAGGGATTGCCCATGAAAAAAATACTCTTTACCCTTACGGTCCTCCTGTTGGTGGTTGCCTTCGGCGTCAGTGCCTTTATGGTCGGCAATTATCTGCTGGAGGGCAAGCGCCAGGAAGACCAGATGAAGGATCTGGCCGATCAGATCAGTCAGGCTCAGAGCGAGGCAGCCGATGAGGTGCTGGTGACGGCCCCTGTCCGGGTCACCGAGCCCAAGGAAACCAAGGATCCCAACGCCATGCTCCCCGGCTACGACGTGCTCTATCGGCAGAATTCTGACGCGGTGGGCTGGATCAAGATCGAGGGCACCAAGCTCAACGAGGCGGTTTTCCAGACCCCCAACGATCCCAATTTCTACCTGTACGCGGATATCAACAAGCAGAAAAGTGACCACGGCAGCATTTACGCCTGGGGCACTGCGGATGTGAACAAGCCCAGCGACAACATCACCATGTTCGGCCACAACATGAAGGACGGCAGTAAGTTCGCCTGCCTGGGTGCTTACACCAGCAAGGCCGCCTGGGAGAAGAACAATCTGATCTTCTTCGACACGCTGACGGAGTACCACACCTATAAAATCTTCGCCGTGTTCAAGACCTCCGCCAACGAGGGCGAGGGCTTTAAGTACCACCAGTTCGTGGACGCGGCCAACGAAAAGGAATTCAACGACTTCGTTTCCACCTGCAAGAAGCTGTCTTTCTACGACACCGGCATTACCCCGGTGTACGGCGACAAGCTGATTTGCCTGTCCACCTGTGAGTACACCCTGGAAAACGGCCGACTGGTGGTCGCCGCCGTCCGGATTACCTGATGTTCCATACCGAGTCAAAAGGCCTGCCCATTCCGGGCAGGCTTTTTTGTTTGTCCGGCGTTCCGGAACTTGTAGGGGACGATGCCCACATCGTCCCGGGAATAAGGTCAGCCAACGAAAAAACGGGTCGATGAGGGCATCGACCCCTACGGCCTTCTGCGGGGATTCCTGAAATATTCTCTCTTGCCCCGGGGGGCAGAATGACGTATAATGAAAGAAAACGCTCGGAGGCGAGAAATATGCTGAGTTTATGCAACGATTGGGAGTTTACGCCGGAATGGTTCGACGGCTTTGCCCTGGGTGAGGGAAAGGGAGTTCCCGTGCGCCTGCCCCACACCGTGAAGGAGGTTCCCCTTCACTACGCCGATTCTCAGACCTATCAGGGCTTCTGCGGCTATCGGAAAGTCCTGACCCTGGGGCGAGAGCTGGCGGGAAAGCACATTTTTCTCCAGTTTGACGGGGCCGCCCACATCGCTTCCGTCTTTCTCAACGGTCGGGAGCTGGTGGAGCACCGGTGCGGCTACACCGGTTTCCGGGTAGAGATTACCGAGGCCGCCGTCCTGGGTGAGGACAACCTGCTGGCCGTCCGGCTGGATACCACCGAAAACCCGGAGATTCCTCCCTTCGGCCACGTCATCGACTATCTGACCTACGGCGGCCTGTACCGGGAGGTCTGGCTGGATATCCGGGAGAAAAGTTACATCGAAGATCTGTTCATCACCACTCCCACCCTGACCACCCTGAAAATCCGTCCCAAGCTCCACCACGCCAAGGGCTGTCTGCTGCTGGTGGAGCTGCTGCGGGGCGAGCGGAGCCTGGTGCGCAAGGCCTTCACTTCCGACGGTGTCATTACCATCCAGTGCCCCGGAGTCCGGCCTTGGGATACGAAGCACCCGGTGCTCTATACCTGCCGGGTGTCCCTGCTGAAAATCGGCCAGGTCATGGATGTGCGGGAGCAGAAGGTGGGCTTCCGGGTGGTGGAATTCCAGGCCGACGGCTTTTACCTGAACGGCAGGCGCACCTTCCTGCGGGGGCTGAACCGGCACCAGTGCTGGCCCTACATGGGCTACGCCGCTCCGGAGAGCCTTCAGCGGGAGGATGCCCGGATTCTGAAGCGGGAGCTGTCCTGCAACGCCGTGCGCACCTCCCACTACCCCCAGAGCCACTACTTCCTGGACGAGTGCGACCGGCTGGGTCTGCTGGTGTTCACGGAAATTCCCGGTTGGCAGCACATCGGCGGCAGCAACTGGAAGGCTCAGGCGGTGCAGAACACCCGGGAAATGATTCTCCAATACCGGAACCATCCCTCCATCGTTCTGTGGGGGGTGCGGATCAACGAAAGCCCGGACGACGACACCCTCTACCGGATGACCAACGCCGTGGCCCACGAGCTGGATCCCAGCCGTCCCACCTCCGGCGTCCGGAATCTGGAAAAAAGCAGTCTGCTGGAGGACGTGTACGCCTTCAACGACTTCTCCCACACCGGCGTCAACCCAGGGTGCAGGCCGAAAAAGGCAGTCACTCCGGATGAGAGCAAGGCTCTGCTGATCTCCGAGCACGACGGTCATATGTTCCCCACCAAGTCCTTCGATTCCTGGCAGCGGCGGCAGGAGCAGGCCCAGCGGCACATGCGGGTGCTGAACGATGCCATGGCGGACGGGGAGCACGCCGGATGCTTCGGCTGGTGCATGTTTGACTACCCCACCCACCGGGACTTTGGCTCCGGGGATCGGGTATGCTATCACGGCGTTATGGATGCCTTCCGGAATCCCAAGCTGGCAGCCTATGCCTATGCCAGCCAGGGCGAGGGCAGCCCCGTGCTGGCGGTAGGCTCCACCATGGACATCGGCGACTATCCCGGCGGGCAGATCGGGGACATTCTGGTGTTCACCAATGCGGATTATGTAAACCTATATAAAAACGGCAGCTTTGTCACCCGGCTGGATCGCACCCGCTGGGAGGCTCTGCCCCACGGCCCCCTGGTGCTGGATGACACCATCGGTTCTTTGCTGGAAACCCAGGAGGGCTTCGACGCCAAAAAGGCCGAGCAGATTCGCGCCTGTCTGCTGGCGGCGCGCAAGTACGGCCCCGGCAGTCTACCCCCAACGGAAATGGCCCGGATGGGCTACGTCATGGTCAAGTACGGCCTGAAATATTCCGACGCGATGCGGCTCTACGAAAAGTACGTCGGCAACTGGGGCGGTCAGGCCACCACCTGGCGGCTCATGGCTGTGGTGGAGGGCGAGGTGGTATCCAGCTGTACCCTAAGCCCCAGCTGCCGACTCCATCTGGACGTGACACCCAGTTCCGTGGTGCTGAGCGAAAGGGAAACCTACGACATGGCTGCCGTCCGGATCCGGATTCTGGACGAAAACGGCAACAACGCCCCCTACGCCCAGCTGCCTCTGCGCTTTACCCTGGAGGGGGCGGCAGAGCTGGTAGGCCCGGAGACTGTCACCGCCGAGGGCGGCATGGCGGGCACCTATCTGCGTACGGTGGGCGCCGCCGGACAGGCAAAGCTCACCATCTCCTGCGATCAGACAGAGCCTGTGACGATTTTGTTTCAAGTCAACAAAAGGTAAGGGAACAGGCCGGCGGCCTTTGTATCCAATTTACAGTTTCTTCTCAAAAAATTTTACCAAAAATAACCGTTGCTTATTGACATTATAAGCTGCGCGTGATATTCTTATTTCGGTACTTGAGTACCGAATGCAAGCGTGCGGGGAGCTATTCCGACAGCGAGCCGCATAAGTCCTGTATGCACCTGGGCCACACTAACGGCAGGGTGCCGATTACACAATACAAGGAGAATGAGTATCATGGGATTCAAAACTGACATCGAAATCGCACAGGAAACCGTAATGGAGCCGATCACCGAAGTGGCTAAGACCGCCGGTGTAGACGAGAAGTATCTGGAGCAGTACGGCAAGTACAAGGCCAAGGTTGACTACCAGATCCTGAAGGACATGGCTGACAAGCCCAACGGCAAGCTGGTTCTCGTCACCGCCATCAACCCCACCCCCGCAGGCGAAGGCAAGACCACCACTACCGTGGGTCTGGCTGACGGTATGCGCAAGCTGGGCAAGAACGTCATGGTCGCTCTGCGTGAGCCCTCTCTGGGCCCCGTGTTCGGCGTCAAGGGCGGTGCTGCCGGCGGCGGCTACGCACAGGTCGTCCCCATGGAGGACATCAACCTGCACTTCACCGGCGACTTCCACGCCATCGGCGCTGCCAACAACCTGCTGGCTGCGATGCTCGATAACCATATCTATCAGGGCAATGCTCTGAACATCGACCCCCGCCAGATCGTATGGCGCCGCTGCGTCGATATGAACGACCGTCAGCTCCGCTTTGTCGTGGACGGCCTGGGCGGCAAGACCAACGGTATGCCCCGTGAGGACGGCTACGACATCACCGTGGCCTCCGAGGTCATGGCTGTTCTGTGCCTGGCTTCCGACATCAACGACCTGAAGGCTCGCCTGGCTCGTCTGGTGGTTGCCTACACCCGGGACGGCAAGCCCGTCACCGCCGGCGACCTGAACGCCCAGGGCGCTATGGCTGCCCTGCTGAAGGACGCTCTGAAGCCCAACCTGGTTCAGACCCTGGAGCACACCCCCGCTTTCGTACATGGCGGTCCCTTCGCTAACATTGCCCACGGCTGCAACTCCGTCACCGCTACCAAGATCGCTCTGAAGCTGGGCGATTACGCCATCACCGAGGCTGGCTTCGGCGCTGACCTGGGTGCCGAGAAGTTCCTGGACATCAAGTGCCGCATGGCCGGTCTGAAGCCCTCCTGCGTGGTTCTGGTTGCCACTGCCCGTGCTCTGAAGTACAACGGCGGCGTGCCCAAGGCCGAAACCGGCAAGGAGAACCTGGAGGCTCTGGAGAAGGGTCTGCCCAACCTGCTGCAGCACGTTGAGAACATCACCACCGTTTACAAGCTGCCCTGCGTGGTGGCCATCAACCGCTTCCCCACCGACACCGAGGCCGAGCTGAAGCTCATCCGCGATATGCGCCGCCGGAATCCAACCCTGGGTATGGTCGAACTCTGGCACCGTCTGCGGCAGCGCGGCTACACCCGCTGCCCGGAAAGCCTGTTCCGTGTCATGCGCAAAATGGGCCTGTTTCCAGCCGAAAAGCCGAAAAATACATACAAGCCCAAGCCTTATGAGCAGATGACCTACCCCGGTCAGCGCGTTCAGGTGGATGTGAAGGTGGTTCCCAGAGCCTGTGTCGCAGATCCGGAGCTTCGACTGTTCCAATACACCGCCATCGACGAGTTCACCCGCCTGCGGTTCCTGGCGGCCTATCCGGAGCAATCTACTTATTCCTCCGCGGACTTCCTGCTGAAGCTGCGGGCATGGTACGCCCGCAGAGGCATACAAGTGGAATGTGTCCAGACGGACAACGGTTTTGAGTTTACCAACCGTTTTTCGGGCAGCAAGCGTAATTTGCCGACGCTATTTGAAAAAACGGCCGCCGAACTGAGTATCCGGCATAAACTGATCCGTCCTTACACGCCGCGCCACAACGGCAAGGTCGAGCGCAGCCACCGCGAGGATCAGAAACGCTTCTACTCTTGCCGCTCGTTCTATTCCTTGGATGACTTTGCAAAGCAGCTTGCCGTCCACAACCGTCGTTCCAACAACTTACCCATGAGGCCTCTCCGCTGGATGTCTCCCGCCGAGGTCACTGTCCAATATGTTTGACAAACCTACAATGATAGTCAAGCACCGTGCTTAGAAGTATATAAAAATTGCGGGTCAAATTTTGACCCGTAACAATATTATTGTACAACAGGGCCAGCATCATTGTCAATAATGTCAAAGTCATTGCATCCGAAATCAAGGTTTTTCATATACGTGCACAAAATCGCGTCTCAAAAATCATTGATTCTGCGAATTGAAAAACGCCGTCCCATTTGCTATATTAGCCTCAGAAAGGGTGAGTCCGATGTACAAATAAGTCACCCGGCACAGGATGTGATCCGGGTTCGGCGCTGCAAGATCAAAATATTCAGGAGGACAGAAGCACACAAGTCCGCCCCGCTTAGAGGCAAGAAAAATGAATATCTGTGCTTGGTAAATGTGTCCCGTTGACAGGCGGCGCTGCATCCTAACGAAAGCGAGGTAA
>OHPL01001615.1_pt1 | contig 11244 bp, 9 predicted proteins | sample 1577711 | NCBI WGS metagenome assembly OHPL01 (sample SAMEA3879538, study PRJEB24766) | human gut metagenome | biome: human-associated habitat; feature: feces | place: USA | collected 1985/1987
GCTGGGCAAAGTCAAAATCCATGACGTTGGGCTCGTAGGCCGCAGGCTCCGTTTCCCCGGGCTGGGTCTCCTGCACCGGCGCGCTTTGGGTCGGCGCGGGAATTTCTGCCACAAAGTCCCCCTGGTTCTCCTGGGAGGCATCCGTGTGGGTGGCGTTCATAATCATGCCCATATTCAGGCCGAAGCACCGCACCGCACTGTCAAAATTGTAAGCATCGTTCAGCCGGGAGGCATCGGTTCCGCTTTTGGCCACGGCAAAGGCCAGGCAGTAGGCGACCAGAGCCGCAACCAGTGCGAACCACCGCAGCCGCCAGCCGGTTTCCCGGGGAGCGGCGAACAGGCCATAGCCGATGACCGGCAGGAAAAACAGAAGGATTCTCCAAAGCCCCCGGACTACCAGGGACACCACGACCCCGGCAAAATCCGTGGCCACCCCTCCGGCGCCGCCCAGCAGCATTCCCAGCTGCATGAAGGCCATGTAGGCGTCGTTGCAGAAGTACTCCACAATGTACAGAACCGTCACCAGAGCCATGACCCCGGCGCACACCCATTTACCCCAGGTCTTCTGACCCAGGAAGGTAAACACCTGACCGATGAGGCCGCCGAAGCCCACCGCGAAGAGCACCACCGCGGCAAATCTTCCGAACCGGAAGGACTCCATGGTCCACAGGTGCAGCAGCGCCTCGCAGTAGACCACCGTCACCACCGCAAACAGCCAGGCGGGAATGGGAAGCTTTCCCAGGAATTTTTTCATCTGTCTTCATTCTCCTTCGGTGCCGGGCCGTTCCCTCTGCCGCCCCGACGGCGGCGGTAATTGGGACGGCGGCGGGGCTTCCGCTCACCGGATTCCGGGGCGGCCTCCTCGGCGGGAGCCGCCGGCTTCGGCTGCTGCCGCTCCTGACGTTCCGGACGCTCCTGACGGGGGCCGTCCTGTCTGCGGCGGCGGCGGTTATTGGGTCTGGGCGTCTCCTGCTGAGCCGCCGACTCCGGCTGCTCGGCAGGCTCGTCGGAAACCACCGACTCGGTGCTGTAGCGGAAGCGGATAGGCTCCAGCATCATGGGCTGCTCTGCCTCCTTGGGCTGAGGGGCCCGCTTGCCGTTGCCGGAAATGGGAGCCAGATCGGCGGGAATCGGCGGGTCGTTCTTTCTGGCCTTGCCGCTGCGCAGCACCGCAATGTCCGCATTGGGGAAAACGCTCACCGTCTCCGGGTTCTCCTCCATGCGCACCTTCACCCGCTGGCGCAGCAGATCCAGCTCCACCACCGTGCCTCGCCCCTCCGGGGTATCCACGAAGGATTCCGGCTTTGGGCTGGAGCGGATCAGGTCTTCATAGGCATCCTGCTCGTATTTCAGGCAGCACATAAGCCGGCCGCAGGTGCCGGAAATTTTGGTGGGATTCAGAGAAAGACTCTGGGTTTTTGCCATTTTGATGGAAACCGGCTGAAAATCGTCCAGGAAGCTGGCACAGCAGAAGGGTCTGCCGCAGATGCCCAGACCGCCCACCATCTTGGCCTTGTCCCGGACACCGATCTGCCGCAGCTCAATGCGGGTGTGGAAAATGGAGGCCAGATTTTTCACCAGCTCCCGGAAATCCACCCGCTCGTCGGCGGTGAAGTAGAAGAGAATCTTGCTGCCGTCAAAGGCCACCTCCGCCGACACCAGCTGCATATCCAGCCCATGGGCGGCGATTTTGTCCAGGCACACGTCATAGGCCCGCTTTTCCTTGGCCCGATTGTCCGCGGCGATTTTCTCGTCCTGGGCCGTGGCCTTGCGCAGAACTTTGCGCAGAGGCGCCACCACGTCCTTCTGGGCGATTTTGTGGTTGCATCCCGCGCAGATGCCGTACTCCGCCCCCCGGGCGGTGTCGATGATCACATGCTCCCCGGTCTGAAAAGTCAGGCCGTTGGGGTCAAAATAGTAAATTTTCTGTCCGGGGCGGAACTGGATGTCCACGACCTCCACGATCTGCTCCGGCGAAACCTTCATTTCCTGTTCCATATTGTCTCCTTTATCGTAAAAAGCCCTGATTCAACTGGCAGACGCCGGCAATGGCTTCAGCGTTTCCGCAATTCCCAGCTCAGCCAGCCGCAGACGGCCGCCGGGGAAACATTGCTCATGGTATATTCCAGCGCCTTTCTCAGCGCCTGAATGCCGCCGTAAAGCTCTGCCGCCGTTCGCTTCCGGGCAAGCTCCCGAGCCAAAGGGGAAACCGTATCGGCGCCGCTGCGGCTCATCAGGGCGTTTTCCAGCAAATCCAGCCACTGTTTCAGGGTCTCCGACAGGGCGTCCCGCTTGGATTTTTCCATGGGGGTCAGCAGCTGGGTCAGACCCAGGGCGTCCCCGTCTCCATAAGCCTGGGCAAAGGCCTGGGTCTGCGGACTGACCCCCTCGCCGCCTTCCATCAAGGCCTTTGCCTGACCCAGAAAGCCGCCGCTGCGTGAGGCGGCCGCGGCGATGTCCTCCTGAGAAGCCTTGGGGAAGTCCTTTTGCAGCTGGGCTTCCAGAATGTCCGTCGGAAGAGCCTGTAATTTCAGTTCCGTGCACCGGGAGCGGACAGTAGGCAGCAGTTTATCCGGATTATCCGCGATCAGGAGGAACACCCCGTAGCTTGGGGGCTCCTCCAGCACCTTCAGCAGAGCATTCTGACCGGGGATACCCATATCCTGTGCCCGGGGAAACTGGTAAATCTTATGGTCGGATTCGTTGGGCTGGATGAACATATCCGCCCGGGCCTGGCGAATCAGCTCCACGGGAACGGTTTTTTTCTCCGGGTCGTCTACCAAGATGTAGTCCGGATGATTGCCGTCCAGAATCTTCCGGCAGGGGGTGCAGACGCCGCAGGGCTTATCCGTGCCCTGACACAGGATAGCCTGAGCCAGGAGCCTTGCCAGGGTGCGCTTACCGGATCCTTCCGGGCCGGTAATGAGATAGCAGTGGGAGATATGTCCTTTGCTGAGGCTTTCTGTTAAGTTTTCCTTCAGCTGCCGGTTTCCCAGAAGCGTGCCAAAGCCCATATGCTCCCTCCTTGCCGATTTTTTATTTTATCATAATTTTTTGGAAAATGAAATAGAGAATTCTGATTTCTCTTGATTTTGTGGGCGCAAATCCACAAATTCTGTAGGGGACGATGCCCTCATCGTCCCGTTTGCGCGCTGCCAAAATGGTATCTTGCGGGTCGATGAGGGCATCGACCCCTACGTTTGCGATTCCAGTGCTTCCTTAAGTCCACAGGTCAGACAGCATGGGAATGACCTGCTTTTTCCGGCTCATGATCCGGGGCAGGAACGCGGTATTTTCCTTTGGCGTCACGTTGAAGGCCTGACGGACGGACTCGTCGTCCCCCACATACAGAATCTGGGTGCCCTCCTTCATCACGTCCGTGGCCATAAGCAGCACCAGGTCGAAGCCCTTCTCCTCCTTGTGTCGACGCATCCGGTCGAGGATTTCCGCCTTCCGGTTCAGCACGCCGCCGGAATCCACGCAGGTCAGCTGGGCAACCGCCAGGGAGTGTCCCGCCACATGGAATTCCTTGTAGTCCGTAAAGAGCATTTCCTCCACGCTTTTGTGATCCACCGCCCCGGAGAAAAGCATTTTGCCCAGTTCATCCAGAGACACGTTGGCAATCCGGGCCATCCGCTCCGCCGTGCGGATGTCCCGCTGGGTGCAGGTGGGGGATTTGAACATCAGGGTATCCGACAGAATAGCCGCCGCCATCATCCCCGCCAGTCCTGCCGAGGGCATGAGCCCCCGATCCTGGAACATGCTGGCAATGATGGTATTGGTGGAGCCTACGGGCTCGTTGCGCACATAAATGGGGTTGTTGGTCTGCACATCCGCCAGCCGGTGGTGATCGATGATCTCTAAGATTTCCGCCTGTTCAAGACCCAGCACCGACTGGGAGGCCTCGTTATGGTCAACCAGCACCACCCGCTTGCGCCGGGGGCGGAGCAGATGATACCGGGTCAGAATGCCCACGACTTTTTCCTTGCCGTCCAGAATGGGATAGCTGGGATGGCGGTACTTCAGCACCACCTCCCGGACGTCGTCCACCCGGTCGTTCAGATGGAAGCCGATCAAATCCCGGGTCTTGCAGATACGCCCGACAGGGGTGGACTGGAACAGCAGGCGGCTGGCCCGGTAAGCATCGAAGGGCGTGGAAATAATGACGGTCTCCGTGGGGAATTCCCGCAGCTCCACCGGAAGGGAGCTCTGGCACAGCACCAGGCAGCTGACGTTCATTTCCAGAGCCCGGCGCATCATGTCCGGCTGATGGCCGCAGAGCACGATGGACTCCCGCTTCTGGAACAGCAGATTCTCCTGGCTCTGGGGCAGGGCGATCACCACCTCGCCGGTGATGGTGTCCGTATTTTCCCCGGCCTCGTTGAGGATTTTTCCTTCCAGCACGGACAGCAGGTTAAACAGCGGCACCTGCTCCAGCAACCCGGAGGTGATGCCGGACATGTTGTAGCCGGCAATGTCCGTCCGGGAGAGAATGCCGTACAGGGTACCGTCCTCGTTAGCCACCGGCACCGCGGCGATGGCCGGGTAGGAAGCGAATTCGTCCCAGGCCAGGCTCACGGAAACCCCGGTGCTTAAAATCGGCGGGGTGTCGAAGTCCAGATCCCGAACCTGGTTATACAGATTCGTGATTCGGTTGGGTGCCTGAAAGCCGAAGCGGTTCAGCACATTCTGAGTCTCTTCGGAGACCTGCCCCAGGCAGGCGGCCTCATATTCCCGATCGCCGCAGGCATTGCGCAAAGCCGCATAGGCGATGGCCGCCACGATGGAATCCGTGTCCGGATTCCGATGTCCGGTTACATAAATGGGATCCATAAACGCACCTCCATATGTTGGGGATTGCTAGGGAATCTCTGATGAAATCGGCAAGAGCTGGGAGCGAGAGATTTTTCTCTAGCCGAAGGGTTCAAAAGTGGAGGAATACTTTGTGTACCCGCAAGGGGTATGCCACATCCGTAAGCCAGCTTCGCTGGCAACGGCTGCGCTATATTTCCCATTTTTCAAACCGCAGACTGGGGGCAAAAGATCCGCTGTCCAGCCGCCGCCGATTTATTCAGAGTTTCCTTTGTCATAATCCACATGAAGTCGGCGCAAACTTCGTCATAAATTGTCTTGGATGATACCTTGACGCAAAAATTTCCCCATGTTATAATTTGTTTGTCACAAACGCAAACCCTTATGACTGACGGATTCGTGGAGCACCACATGGAGTAAGGGCATATGTTTTCTGCCGACCGTCTGGGCTCACTGATTCCTTTCCCGGGAAGAAGTGTGCCCATTTTTTGTTGCGATTTTGGAGGTTACACATGAAAAAAGTTGGAATCATCATGGGCAGCGACAGCGATCTTCCCATCCTGCGAAAGGCAATGGACACTCTGGAATCCTTGGGCATTCCCTACGAGTGTCATATCTATTCTGCCCACCGGACGCCGGAGGAAGCCCGGCAGTTTGCGCTGAACGCCCGGGCAAATGGCTTCGGTGCCATCATCGCCGCCGCCGGTATGGCCGCCCATCTGGCCGGCGCCATCGCCGCGAACACCACCCTTCCTGTTATCGGCATTCCCTGCAAATCCACCTGTCTCGACGGCATTGATGCCCTCCTTTCTACCGTAATGATGCCCTCCGGTATCCCCGTGGCCACGGTAGCCATCAACGGAGGCGTGAATGCCGCTTTGTTATGCGCTCAGATTCTGGCGGTGTCCGATGCCGAGCTTGCCGCCCGGCTGGATGCCAAGCGGGCGGCCGACAGCGCAAAGGTCCTGGAAAAGGACGCCGCCCTTCAGACCGAGCTGAACCGATAACCCCGGAACGATTCTTTCTTCCGCTGAACTTGTCAGCGAATCGGAAGGCGGCGCGCCGCCTTCCCACTTTTCCTTTTCCGCAGATTTCTGCGACATCAAATTAAGGAGGATTCCATATGGGTGGATTCTTCGGGGCAGCCTCCCGTAAAAGCTGCAAATACGACGTTTTCTTCGGCACGGACTACCACTCCCACCTGGGCACCAAGCGGGGAGGCCTGGCCTTCTACGACCCGGACAAGGGGTTCCAGCGCCAGATTCACAACATCGAAAATACCCCCTTCCGGACAAAATTCGAGTCCGATCTGGAAAAGTTCTCCGGCTGCTACGGCCTGGGCTGCATTTCCGACACCGACCCTCAGCCTCTTCTCGTGCGCAGTCACCTGGGACTCTTCGCCATCTCCACCGTGGGCATCATCACCAACGCCGAGGAGCTGGTGGAAAAGACCTTCTCCGGCCCGGGCTATCAGTTCATGGCCATGTCCTCCGGCAAAGTCAATGCCACGGAGCTCACCGCCGCCCTCATCAACCGCTGCGACAATCTCATCGACGGCATCCGCTATGCCCAGGCAGCCATTGAAGGCTCCTGCACCATCCTGATTCTGAACCAGGACGGCCTCATCGCCGCCAGAGACTCCATGGGTCGGCTTCCCATCGTCATCGGCCAGAGCGAAAAGGGCTGCTGCGCCGCCATGGAATCCTTCGCCTGCCAGAAGCTGGGCTACAATCCCTGCTACAACCTGGGGCCGGGAGAAATCGTCCACGTCACCCCCGACGGCTGGCAGCAGCTGTCCGCCCCCGGGGAGAAAATGCGGATCTGCGCCTTCCTGTGGAGCTATTACGGCTATCCCAACTCCAACTACGAGGGAGTCAATGTGGAGGTCATGCGAAACCGGAACGGCCAGATCATGGCACGAAACGAGCAGGAAGCCGGCACCATGCCGGATGTGGACTATGTAGCCGGCGTTCCGGACTCCGGTCTGCCCCACGGCATCGGCTATGCCAACTTCTCCCACAAGCCCTTCGCCCGCCCCTTCGTCAAGTATACCCCCACCTGGGCCCGCTCCTTCATGCCCTCCAATCAGGAAATGCGGAATCTGGTGGCGGAAATGAAGCAGATTCCCGTGCCGGAGCTCATCGAGGGCAAGAAGCTGCTGCTGGTGGACGACTCCATCGTCCGGGGCACCCAGCTTCGGGAAACCGTGGATTTTCTGTACAAAAGCGGTGCCAAGGAAGTGCACATGCGCTCTGCCTGCCCGCCCATCATGTACAGCTGCAAATATCTGAATTTCTCCAGCAGCAACTCAGAAATGGAGCTGCTCACCCGGAAAACCATCCAGAATCTGGAGGGCAACGTGGGTCAGCATCACCTGGACGAGTACGCCGACCCCACCACCGAGCGGGGCAAGTCCATGCTGGATTCCATCTGCAAGGAAATGGGCTTTGATTCCCTGGGCTACCAGACCCTGGACGGACTGCTGGAAGCCATCGGTCTGGATCGGGACAAGGTCTGCACCTACTGCTGGACAGGAAAAGAGTAATCGATCGGAAGGGCCGATGTGGGCATCGGCCCCTACAAGAAACTTTTAGATTTCCGGGAACCATCGTATAACGCTGTCGTTGCGAACCAGTGCTCACACTGGTGCGGCCCTTTCCAAGGATTCCCTCCGGTCACAATCTCCCCGGTTCTTCCGAGAACCTTCGCAAGAATCCATGGCTTTTGCCAGAGGCTGAAATTCGACCTCATCCGCCCTTCGGGCACCTTCCCCTCCCAGGGGAAGGCTTGGGGCACGTTGACCTTTGATTATCAATAAAGGAGTAATATTATGGATCACAAGAATTCCTTCTCCGCCAGCTACGCCGCCGCCGGCGTGGACATCACCGCCGGCTACCGGGCGGTGGAGCTGATGAAAAAGCATGTAGCCCGAACCCGCAACGAGGGCTGCTTGGACGACGTAGGCGGCTTCGGCGGCTGCTTCGGCCTGCCCACTGGCATGGAAGAGCCGGTGCTGGTTTCCGGCACCGACGGCTGCGGCACCAAGGTCAAGCTGGCCATCCTCATGGACAAGCACGACACCATCGGTATTGACTGCGTGGCCATGTGTGTCAACGACATCATCTGCGTAGGCGCGAAGCCTCTCTTTTTCCTGGACTACATCGCCTGCGGCAAGAACGTGCCGGAGAAAATCGCCGAGATTGTCGGCGGCGTGGCCGAGGGCTGCGTCCAGTCCGGTGCTGCCCTGATTGGCGGCGAGACTGCCGAGCATCCGGGCATGATGCCTGTGGAGGATTACGATCTGGCAGGCTTCGCCGTGGGCATTGTGGATAAGAAGAAGGTTCTCGACAACACCCGGATGTCGGAAGGAGACGTGGTCATTGCCCTGCCCTCCACCGGCATCCACTCCAACGGCTTCTCCCTGTGCCGGAAGGTCTTCGACATCGACAACAACAATCCGGAGCTGTATGTGCCCCGGGCTGAGCTGGGCGGACAGACCATTGCCGAGGCTCTGCTGGTTCCCACCAAGATCTACGTCAAGCCTGTGCTGGCCCTTCTGGAGAAGGTGGACGTAAAGGGCATCAGCCACATCACCGGCGGCGGCTTCTACGAAAACATCCCCCGTTCCATTCCCGACGGCCTGTGTGCGCAGATTGACAAAGCCAGCATCAAAGTTCTGCCCATCTTCGACGTGATTGCCAAATGGGGCAACATTCCGGAGCGGGACATGTTCAACACCTACAACATGGGCGTGGGCATGAGCGTTGTGGTGCCCAAGGCTCAGGAGCAGGAGGCTCTGGACATTCTGAAAGCAAACGGCGTGGAGGCCTACACCATGGGCGTCATCGTCAAGGGTGAGGAAAAGGTGGTTCTCCAGTGAAAACCAGAATCGCGGTTTTTGTCTCCGGCGGCGGCACCAATCTCCAGGCCCTGATCGACGCCCAGGGCAAGGTGCTGCAAAGCGGCGAAATTGCCCTGGTGGTATCCAACAACGCCGAGGCCTATGCCCTGGAGCGGGCGAAAAAGGCAGGGATTCCCACCGCCGTTGTCCTGAAAAAGGAATGCGGCTCTCAGGCAGCCTTTGAGGAAAGGCTCAAGGAAGTTCTGACCGAGCATGGCATTGAGGTCATCATTCTGGCGGGCTTTATGACCATTCTCACCGAGAAGTTCACCTCCTGTTACCCCAAGCGGATTCTGAACGTCCATCCCAGCCTGATTCCCGCCTTCTGCGGGGAAGGCTTCTATGGTCTCCGGGTGCATGAGGCGGCCCTTCGCTACGGCGTGAAGGTCACCGGTGCCACGGTGCACTTCGTCAATGAAATTCCCGACGGCGGCGAGATCATCGCCCAGAAGGCCGTCTACATCGAGCCCGGCGACACGCCGGAAATCCTGCAAAAGCGGGTCATGGAGCAGGCCGAATGGGTGCTTCTGCCCCAGGCGGCGGAAACCGTCTGCGCCGGTTTGCAGGGGAAATAAGGGAGGTTGCATATGAACGTCTACGAAATCAAGACCATGGCCGAGCGTCTGGCAGGAAATACCTACCCCGGTCGGGGCATCGTCCTGGGAGTGACCCCGGACGGCACCCAGGCCGTGGCCGCCTACTTCATTATGGGCCGCAGCGTCAACTCCCGGAACCGGGTGTTTGTCCGGGAGCCCGACGGCATCCGCACAGAAGCCCACGACCCCAGTCTCATGAAAGACCCTCACCTCATTATCTATCATCCCGTCCGGGAAGTGGGACAGGGTCTTATCGTCACCAACGGCGACCAGACCGACACCGTCTGGGAATATCTTGCCAAGGGCGAGGGCTGGGAAGCAGCCCTTCGCACCCGGCAGTTTGAGGACGACGGCCCCAACTGGACGCCCCGGATCTCCGGCCTTCAGGCAGGGGACGGCAGCTATAAAATGTCCATTCTGAAAGCCGCCGACCCGGAGGGGAAAGAATGCGCCCGGTATTTCTACGAGTACCCCGCCGAGCCTGGCCTGGGGCACTTCCTGCACACCTACGTCTGCGACGGCAATCCCGTGATTCCCACCTTCCAGGGGGAGCCGGAGCGCACCACCATCCCCGACGACATTGACGACTTCACCGACGAGCTGTGGAGCAATCTGAATGAAGACAACAAAATCTCCCTGTTCGTCCGGTATACCGACCTGAAGACCGGCGAAATTCAACAGAAAATCCGCAATAAGCACCTGGAGGGCACAAAATGAAAGAATTTGCGTTGAAATACGGCTGCAACCCCAACCAGAAGCCTGCCTCCATCTACATGGCGGACGGCTCCGACCTGCCCATCACCATCCTCAACGGCCGCCCGGGCTACATCAATTTCCTGGATGCCCTGAACTCCTGGCAGCTGGTGAAGGAACTGAAGGAGGCCACCGGCATGGCGTCCGTCACCTCCTTCAAGCACGTCTCCCCCACCTCCGCCGCCGTAGGCAAGCCCCTGCCGGACAGCCTGAAAAAGGCCTGCTTTGTAGACGACGTGCCGGAGCTGGACGACAGCCCTCTGGCCTGCGCCTACGCCCGTGCCCGGGGCACCGACCGGATGTGCTCCTTCGGCGACTGGGTGGCTCTTTCCGATGTGTGTGACGTGACCACGGCGAAGCTCATCGCCCGGGAGGTTTCCGACGGCGTCATTGCCCCGGGCTATACCGAGGAAGCACTGGCTATCCTCAAAGCCAAGCGCAAGGGCGGCTACAACGTGGTGGCCATTGACCCGGGCTATGTCCCTGCCGAGCAGGAGACCAAGCAGGTTTTCGGCATCACCTTCCAGCAGGGAAGAAACAATTTCAAGATCAACGCCGACCTGCTGAATAACATTGTCACCGAGAATAAAAATCTGACCGAGTCCGCCAAAATCGACCTGATCGTGGCGCTGATTACCCTGAAATATACCCAGTCCAACTCCGTCTGCTTTGCCTATGACGGTCAGGCCGTGGGCGTGGGCGCCGGACAGCAGTCCCGGATTCACTGCACCCGGCTGGCAGGCTCCAAGGCCGACACCTTCTTCCTGCGCCAGCACCCCAAGACCCTGAACCTTCCCTTCCGGGAGGATCTGGGTCGTCCCGGTCGGGACAACGTCATCGACGGCTACATCAACGGCAACGAGGAGGACGTCTGCGCCGACGGCATCTGGCAGAACTACTTCACCCGTCAGCCCGACCGGCTGACCGAAGAAGACAAGAAAGCGTTCCTTGCCGGTTTCGACGGGGTGGCTCTGGGTTCCGACGCCTTCTTCCCCTTCCCGGACAACATCAAGCGGGCCAAGGCCTCCGGCGTTCGCTACATCGCCCAGCCCGGCGGCTCCATTCGGGACGATCTGGTCATCGAAGAGTGCAACAAGGACGGTATCGTCATGGCCTTTACCGGAATGAGATTGTTCCATCATTAAGAAAAACCTCGGTGCCAGGCATGTAGGGGCGGCCATT
>OHPL01001621.1_pt1 | contig 11212 bp, 7 predicted proteins | sample 1577711 | NCBI WGS metagenome assembly OHPL01 (sample SAMEA3879538, study PRJEB24766) | human gut metagenome | biome: human-associated habitat; feature: feces | place: USA | collected 1985/1987
TCCACCGAACTTCGCGGAAGCGTTTGTGTGCTTACACATACGAATGACGAGGCTTTGCAGGTGTCAGGGCTTCTGCTTAAAAACGGGATGCCGGCACGGTTGATTCAGAATAACAGCGAATTCTGCTTGTTGAAACTTGATGAAATCAATTTTTTTCTTTCTCGGTTGCATTCAGTGGAAGATATTTTCCTGATTGACGATGATGTATGGGATCAGGCGAAGAGGGGGTTTAGGCTGTATTTCAGAACAGTAGTAACATAGAAAGTTGTTTAAACTTAATTCGGGATTTTGAAACGATTAATCCTAAAAGAAGATACAAGTCCGATTTGGAGCTTTTTATCAGAGAGTCTAAACTGAATGATTTCTTTGGTGAAAGCGGAGAGACAATATTCGTTTCGACGATCCACAAGGTAAAAGGCAAAGAGTTCGATCATGTTTTTTTGATGCTGAACAACTTCAATTTGTCTTCTGACGAAAGAACCCGACAACTGTACGTTGCCATGACAAGGGCACGACGGGAACTGACAATTCACCTGAATTCTGATTTCCTCGACGGCCTATCCTCAGAAGATGTCGAGCATATTGAAGATATAAATGACTATCTGCCGCCGGAAGAATTGGCAATACACTTGACTCACCGTAATATATGGCTGGATTATTTCATTGATCGACAGCCGCAGATCGCTCGACTCAGAAGCGGTGATACTTTGTATGTCAGGGGAGACGAATGCTTGGATGGAAACGGACAATCCGTGTTGAAATTTTCTCGAAATTTCATGTCGGAACATTATGAAAGGCTGCACAGACAAGGCTACGAATTAAAACGTGCAATGGTAAATTTCATTGTCTATTGGCAGAGCGAGAAAGCTGCAAAAGAGATAAAGATCATATTGCCCGAACTCTTCTTTGAGAGGAAGAAAATAAGTGAATGATTGTACAAAAATGCGGTATTTTAGTGGCCGAAACTGAAAATAAACCATTGCCCAAAAGAGCCCCCCCCCTTCGATAAATATTCCCGAAAAATTTGATTTGAACTTTTTATTTACTTGTGGTAAGAATATTTATCATTGTCCCTTTGTTGTTAATGTAATGATGAAATATGCATCCCACCCGGTAACCGGCAGTCGGAAGAACATGCGACATCCAACAGTCACGATAAATTGCAGACATGCTATAAAAAGAGTCGCGGTTTTACCCCGATCTTCGGATCCGACATATAGTGTATCCGGGTTGCAGCATATCGTTTTTCATATCGAAAAATCTCCTTTTTACAGGTTTCATTCTTCGCCGGATTCTTTGCGGCAGATTCGGATACCCTCTTCACGTTCCTCTATCACATATATAAACAGGGTTTTCATGTCGGTCATTTCGTAGCATCCTTTTCCGGTCTTTCGGGGCTGGCTCCATTCGATCGGCCGCTCGTCGTAGAACTTTCGCAGCATCGTGAACATATAATCCCGAGCCATATCCTGAAACGACCGAATCGTATGGTGCGCCTGCAACGAGTCCAGCGCGGCACGATAAGTCGCCGCCCCGTAACGATCGCCCGTCAACAGCTCCTTACGGAGCTCCTCGTACCGGGTACGGCCGACAATCACGCCTTTGTCTTTAGGAGAGGTCACCAGCCGGGTACCGTGAGACATCGCCGCGTCGAACGTATTGAGCAGTTTCGCATAGTCGTCGATTACGGACCGATCTTTGCCCCGACCGCATGATAAGGGTGCGTCCGGCTGCGCCGTGACAGCCGCAACTTCGCCGCTCCGTGCCGCAAGTCTCTCCTGCGCTCCGGCATGTCCTTGTCCGGCCGCCCTGCGGAACCAGTGCAGGGCGTTCCGAAGATCATCCGGCCGCGGTTCCTCCAAATCCTCGCATAGGTTCAGGTAGCTGCATGCGAGCAGATATTCTGCTTCGGAATCCCCCGAATCTGCCGCCTTGCGGTACCAGTTCTGTGCGGCGTAAAGATTCCGCGGCTGGATGGATTCATCTTTTGGGTTTTCGTAATATTCTCCCAGAGTCCTGCATGCAGCGACGTCGCCCTCGCCGGCCGCCTTGCGGCACTCTTCGATGTCGAACGGCTCGTCCGATGCGGTTTCCGCAGGTTGCTCCGCCTTCGTATCCGGGACTTCGGGCGTTTCGGGACGCATGACGAGGTTCACGAGGTTGCCGTCGGCGAGGATCTTCTTTGCCAGACGCTGCACGTCGGACGAAGAAACGGCTTCGAGTGCCGGCAGATAATCGCTCACATAGTCGAGATTCTCGAATTTCCAGTCGCTGATGAAAGAGAGCCAGTTGCCGTTCTGTTCCAGTCCGCTTTCCCAGTTCTTCCGCAAGTAGCCGCGGATTTTCTCCATCGTTTCGCCGTCGGGCCCCTTGTCGGCCATCTCCCGTATTTCCTGCCGGACTATGTCCCGCAGTTCTTCGACCATCTCCTCGTTGGTGTCGAAACTGATTTGCAGACCGTATCTGTCGACCGGAGTATGCGAAACCGAACCGGAAACGCTTACGCCGTAGGTTCCGCCCTTCTCCTCGCGCACCGTGTGGCGCACGGAAAACTTCTTCATTTCCGGGGAATCATTCTTCACCTCCGTCAGGATGCGGACCTTCCCGCAGGAAGGAGTCACTTCCGGCGTCTGCACCCAGACGCCGTGCGCGGGAAGATGCACGGGAGAACACACGTTCAGATGCACGTTCCGGTACAGGCCGCCGGAAAAGGTATGCTCTCCCGCCCGCGGGGCGATGCGGGGACTCCAGCGGTTGTCCACGCGCACCTCCACCCAATTCTCTCCGGGCTTCAGGAAAGGCGTCAGATCCGTCCGGAACGCCGTATACCCTCCTTCATGCGTTCCTGCGGCCTTTCCGTTCACCGTCACCTCCGCCACCTGGAAGGCTGCGCCGCAATCCAGAAAAACCTTCTGCCCCACCCATTCCTCCGGCATCACGAGCTTCTTGCGGTAGGAGCCGCGCCCCGTGTAAAAGGAATCGGACATGAAATAGGGCAGGCTGAACGTATGGGGCAGATGCGCCGTCTGCCAGCCGCTCTTTCCGGGCTCGTCTTCCAGCCGGAACTCCCAGCCGCGGTTCCAGACCATCCTCTTGCAGGGGGCCGGAGCTTCCCCAGCGACGGAAACGGGCGTTTCCGCTCCGGCTGCGGAGAGGCACAGAACGGCGGCGCCCAGCATGTAAGCAATCATCTTGCGCATGAGCATACTACCAGACCGCGGCATTCTTTCTTTCAATCAAAAAACATTCCCGCGCCTTGTAGCCCCGCAACGGCAAAGCCGTGCACCCCTTCCGGGCTGCACGGCTGGAAAAAGCCTTCCTTCAGGAAAGCGGCGCTTGCGCCGGTCCGCTACTGGGTAATGATATTCAACTCCGCCACAGTGGCGCTCTGCTCGCCGCCCTTCACCGGGGAGCGGGCGTCCAGCTTGAAATAGCGGGCCTCCACAGGCTTGCCGAAGTCGATGCGCTGAACGGCGGGATCCTTCCGGATGTAATGGTAGGTGAACTGGCCTTTTTTCACTTCCTTCCAGTTCTGCCCGTCATCGGAAACGGAGAACGTGTACTGGCTGATGAGGCCCTTGTCCTTGTCCATTCTGGGCGTGTAGATGAATCCGGTGAACTTCATTCTGGTTCCCATGTCCACGGCAATGGAGTGGGGGAAGCCCGGCAGGCCGTTCGTATAGGACGTGTGCCAGCAGGTATCCGGATTCCCGTCAATGGCGAAGTGGGCGAAGCCGGTATCCGGCTCTTCCGAGGAAGCGCTCAGGATCTTCCATTCGCCCTGCCCCTTGACGAGGGGGAATTTCCGCTCGCCGGGAGACGTGGGAGGCACCTTGCCGGATTTTCCGGCGGCAGCCCAGGCCCTCACTTCCCCTTCGGGAAGCTTGAAGGGTTTCCGGTACGTTTTTTCCGGTCCCTTGTTGACGGAATACTTCATCTCCGCTCCGGGCGTGGAGGAAACCAGGCTGACCATGCCGTCCCCGTCCCGTTCAATCACGGGGGAATGGGGCACGCCCAGTCCCGCGCGCGCCAGGTTCAGCAGGGCGGACGTGGGGGCCAGCACAAAGCCCAGGGGGGTGGCTTCGCTCAGCGTCTGGTACTTCGCCAGGGGGCGCGGCCCGCAGGAGGAACCGCCCAGCCCCATCTGGAAGGCGTCCAGATTCACGACCACCTTGTCCTTCTCCGGCAGCCTGTCCAGGCTTTTGGCGTTGTTGAGCTCCTTCGGCGTATAACGCAGGATGGACACTTCCAGCGGGGCCCTGGGAGAGGCGGAGCCTACCCACAGCGCCGGAGCCGCCTTGGGTCTGGACAGGGCCACCCAGTCCGTCTCCATGCGGTTGCCCATGTCCTGGGGGCGGGAATAGGCAAAAAACATGTCGTCCACGGAAGTGCGGAACACGTCCTTCCAGCAGCTCGTGCGGCGGTCCCGGTAATTGTCCCACGGCCCCAGCCCCAGGTATTCCACCTGGTCATAGGCGGCAGGCATCCCGAAGGTGACGCCCAGCCGCAGGAGCTCTTCCCCCTTGGCGGAGGGATACATTCTGACGGAGGCATTGATGACGCCGTTGCCGAACACCGTCCAGGCAACCTCCCCGGAGAAGGAAAGGCCGGAGCCTTTCGTCCGGAATTGCGCCGTAATGCGGGCCACGCCGGGAGAAATGACGGCGGCCTTCACATCGGAATACTCCGCCTTCATGGTCTGCATCTTCATCTTCCCCTCAACCTTGCTCCTGATCCAGGCGTCGTTGTCCACCGGGGAACGGTACGCCTGGAGCGCCACCGGATAGCCGGGCAGAATCAGGTCCTGGCTGCCGTACCGGAGGGCGGAAAGCATGCCGTCCTTGAAGGAGGCGGAAAAGCCCTTCCCCTGCACCACCACGGGATCGCCCTGGCGCACGGAGACGGCGGGCAGCGCCGCCGGAGCCTTCACGGAAGCCTCCTTCTCCACGGCCGCCGGGAACCACTCGTAAGCTTCGCACTCGTCCGCCACATGCTCCAGTTGTTTGGCGGAAAGCTCCTTCACGTCTTCCGGCAGCTTGAACCGGGCGTCCGCCAGAACCATCAGGGAGCCCGTCTGCATGGCGGCGGAAGGCAGTTTCACCGTCACGGACTTGCCGGGGGCCGTCTCCGGCAGAGCCATGCGCTCCACGGCATGCTTGCCGCCGGGCGCGAGGGACACCAGGTAAAGCGTATAGCCCTTCAACGGCTTGTGGAAATACTTGTTGCGAACGGTCAGGGAACCGTCCTTGCGGTCAAAGGCCATGTACTGGTACACCTTCTTTACTTCCTTCGTCTTGGCCGTGGTGTTCCGGTTGCCCAGAATGATGCCGTTGTCGCAGAAATTGGCCTGGTTGGGCCTGTCCCCGAACATGCCGCCGTAGGCCTGCGTCACGCCCTTGAAGGGAGCGGGCTTGTAAATGCCGTTCCCGGCAGGGTTGGCGCGGAGGGACTGGTCCACAAAATCCCAGATGGCCCCGCCCACCATGCGAGGGGAGGACTCAAAGGCTTCCATGTACTCCTTGAAATTGCCCAGGGCATTCCCCATGGAATGGGCGTATTCGCACACGAAGAAGGGGCGGGAAGTCTTCTGCCTCCCCCAGTTTTCCACCCGGTCCACGGGCGGATACATGGCGGAATCCATGTCCACGGCCTTATGGCCGTGCGGGAATTCGCAGTAATGGAGGGGGCGCGTATCGTCATAGGCCCTGATGGCTTCCGAGGCCGCTTCAAAATTCGGCCCGTTGCCGGACTCGTTGCCCAGGGACCAGAACACGATGGAGGGATGGTTCTTGGAACGGTGCACCATGCTCATGTTGCGTTCCACATGCGCCTTCTTCCATGAAGGCTTCCGGGAAATATCCATGCCGCTGTTGCGGATGCCGTGGGCCTCGCAGTTGGCTTCATCCATCACGTACAGGCCGTAGCGGTCGCACAGTTCGTAGAAATAGGGATGGTTGGGATAGTGGGAGCAGCGGACGGTGTTGATGTTGTGCGCCTTGATGATCTGCACGTCCTTTTCCATCACCTCCCGCGGGATGGCGCGCCCGTAGTCCGGATGCGCTTCATGACGGTTGACGCCCTTGAACTTGACGGCCTTTCCGTTGACCAGCACCGCGCCGTTATCGGCGATTTCCACGGAACGGAAGCCGATATTGACGGACCGGGGGTCCTTCCCGTTCAGGGAATAGGTCACCTTGTACAGGTTGGGCGTTTCCGCCGTCCACGGCTTCACGCCGGGAAACTTCCTGTCCAGAGCCACCTGAACCTCGCCTCCGGCGGGAATGGCGGGAACTTCCAGCGTGCCGGAATCCAGCCTGCCCCTGTTGTCCGTCTGCACGCGGCCGGAGCCGCTCGCGCCCTCCCAATTTAAATTGGTGGAAATCCCTTCAATGGAATAATCCAGCTTCATTCCGGCGGGAATATCCTTCTTGCCGGAATTGCGGATGGTGAACGTTCCGTCCAGCACCCCGGTCGTGTAATCCTTCCTGTCCAGCCCCGCCTTCAGGAACAGGTCGCGCACGTGCACCTGCGGCTGGGCGAACAGGGTCACGTCCCGGAAAATGCCGGAAAGGCGCAGGAAATCCTGGTCCTCCAGATAGGAGCCGTCGCTCCAGCGGTACACCTCCACGGCAATCGTGTTCCTGCCCGGCTTCACATAGGGAGTCAGGTCGAACTCGCCGCCCGTATAGGAATCCTCGGAATAGCCGACTTTCCGGCCATTCACCCACACGTAAAAGGCGGACTCCACCCCGTCAAACCGGATCATTACCTGCTCCCCCTTCCAGGAGGCGGGGAGATTGAAATCCCGTCGGTAGGAGCCCACGGAATTGCGCTCCTTGTATGCCGGCCAGTTCCTGGGCGGCTCTCCCATCACCTTGGGGGGATTCGGCTTGAAGGGATACGGGACGTTCGTGTAAATGGCCGTTCCATAGCCCGCAAGCTGCCAGTTGGAAGGCACCTTGACCGTATCCCATCCGGAAACGGAATAGGAAGGCTTGAAGAAATCGGCAGGCCTCCCGTCCGGCGTCATGGAAAACTTGAACTTCCAGTCACCGTTCAGGCTCAGCGTCTTGTCTCCCGCCGGGAGAACGGAGGCGCGGGGAGCCTCCTTGTTGATTCCCGTCACCTCTTCATTCTCCCAGTCCGGGGCTTCCCCCAGCAGGGGAAGCGCCGGAGCCAGGCACATCACGGAAAACAGGAATGCTCGTACCGTCTTCATCTCGGGTCAGGTGCTGGATTGCTTACTTGTACTTGTTGATGGAAGGGTCCTGATAGCGCTCGGAATCCTTCTTTCCTTCCTCCCCCCCGGAAGGCTTCAAGGTCCATTTGCAGGAATCCGTGTACGTTTTCCCGCCCACGGAGGCCGTGGCCGTGATGGTGTTGACACCGGGCTTGAGAGTCACTTCAGGCCAGACGGCGCGCTTCAATTCATCCGGCTTGACGCTTCCCACGGCCTTCCCGTTGACGGCCAGCTTCACCGCAGGGGCATTGCTGTAAACCTTCACGGGCACCGTCTTTTCCGTGCGCTCCGCAAACCTGCGGGACGTAATGTACACAGTCGGCTGGGGACTCCAGTTGGCCTTGTAGAAGAAATAGGCGTCCTTGGGCGTCTTGCGGTCATAGGTCACCAGCCCCTTGTCATTGATGCCGGGGCTTTCCCCCTCAAAGCGGGAGGCGGAACCGAAGTCAAACATGTTCCAGACAAAGGAGCCCCACACCTCCGGCCTCTCCCTGATGCACTTGTAATTGATCTCATGCGCCTGGGACTGCCATTCCTCCGGATGCCAGAACCCCGTGGGGGACGGCCTTTTGGCCGGATTCTCATGCATGCCCGTGCTGGCGCCATGGCCGTATTCGCTGACGGCGATTCCCATTTTGCCGCCGTAATCGCGGATGTAGCCGTTCAGGTTCCCCTTCATGGTTTCCGGGCCGCCCCCGTACCAGCCGGGATACGTATTGAACGCGATGTGGTCCGGAATATTGTTCAGCTTCTTGCGGCCCGCCTGGTTGCTGGCCGCCACTGTCATGCGGGAGGGGTCCGTCTCCTTCACGAACTTGTTCAGTTCCGTCAATTCAGCCTCCATGTCCACCCCTTTGGAGGAAGCCTCCGGCTGGTGGCCGATTTCATTGAAAATGCCCCACATGCAAATGGAGGGGTGGTTCCAGTGCTGGTAAATCATTTCCCGGGCCTGGAGGCGGTTGTTCTCCCGGAACTCCGGCGTATCACGCACCAGGTTGACGTTGGGCACCTCGGACCAGACGACCAGCCCCGTCTTGTCGCACAGGTCGTAAACATTACTGGAGGCGGGATAGTGGCCCGTTCTCAAGCCGTCCGCTCCCATGTCTGCAATCAGCCGGATGTCCCGCGCCTCATCTTCCGGAGAAAGCGCCCAGCCCTTCCCCTTCATGTCCTGGTGGCGGCTGACGCCCTTGACCTGCATGGGCTTCCCGTTCAGGACAAAGCCCTTCCCGGGATCGACGGAAACGGTCCGGAGGCCCAGAGGCTGCACTATTTCGTCCGTCTGGCCGTCCGCCGTCCTGATGGAAGTCTTCACCTGGTAGAGGTAGGGATTCCTGACTCCGTTCCAGAGCACGGGCTTGGCGATCGCCAGCGTTACGGGAACCTCCAGGTTCTTCTTTTCCCCGGCGGCTTTCACCGTCTTTCCGGCCACCTTCCTGCCCTTCATGTCCAGGATTTCCACGGCTACATCCACGTCCCGCGCCTTCCCGTCCGAGTTCAGCAGGGTCTTCACTTCCACCTCCGCTTTGGACTTATCCAGGGACTTCGTCGTAATGAAGACGCCGGGGGAGGCGTAAAAGAGGGGGTCAATGCACACGCCGTCCGTTTCAATCAGCTCAATGGGCCGGTACAGGCCGCCGAACATGGAAAAATCCCCGCGCTGGGGCGCTATATGTTCCCGCTGCGTATTGTCCACCAGAACGGAAACCGTGTTGGCGCCTTGTTTCAGGAGGGGAGTGATTTCATAACAGAAAGCGGTAAACGCCCCCTCATGCCTGCCGGCAGGCTTCCCGTTGACGGAAACCTCGGAAACGATGCTGGCGCCTCCGCCGCGGATGAAATACCTCTTGCCCGGCCTGGGGGCCACCGGAAGAGTGCGGGAATAAACGGCGGAGCCGCGCCGGTAGGCGTCGCTGTTGACGGACTTGGCGTCTCCGCGCTGCCCCTTCACGCCGTCCGCGGCATCCTCCGCATTCCAGGTATGGGGAACCGCCACCTTCCCGGAAGAGCCTCCGTTGAAGCTGTAATCCCAGGAGCCGTTCAGGGAATGGACCTCACGGGCATCAGCCGCCAGAAAGGAGCCCAGGGCGCAGCACAGCCCGGCACACGATACGTTGAAAGAGTGAATTCTGATGTTCATGGTACAGCGGAATAATTTATCTCATACGTTCAGGCATGTAAAATACTTTCATCCTGCGGGGGAGTTCTCCCCTTCTTCTAACAAGAATTTATTGGCGTCAAATGGATAGTGTTCAATTTGACATTCATGAACATAACCATGCTTTCTAACATTTTCGGTTCCTGCACTACCAGAAACTTTGATTTTCCGATCGGATCAAAGAAAACATAAGTAACAACATATCCTTTACGGTTACGCGTTTTCCGATGGAAAGCATAAGTTTTCTTTACTATAAGGATGGCCTTTTTCATTAAAACCGTGTTTGTACAAACACGAGGAATGAGTATGAGAAAAGCACCGAATACAAATAAGTTGAAATACGTTGGAGCCGCGCTTCTGGAAGGGGAATCAGTCACCCTGATCCAGGCTGCAAGGCTGGTATTGGAAATCAAGGAGGCCCTGGGAGATGAAATCTGCACCATCACCCGGTGCAGGGAAGTCGTCTCCCTGGGACTGAACGCCATCAAGAACAAAAACCATACCGTCAGCTTCGGTACGGCGGCCGTGGAATGCCTGCGTTCCAAAAGCCATCGCCGTCCCCGGACGCTGACGGACATCAGGAGCATCATCCACAAGCTCAAGAAGAGCAACCCGGAACTGGAGCACACGCCCCTCCGGAACCTGAGCGTGGAGGAATGCCAGAGCATCCTGATGAACACCTTCACCACGTCCCGTCAGAGGCACAAGGCGAGGCTCATCCTGAGCGGCATCTTCTCCTTCTCCGTCAAGCGCGGATGGTGTGATGAAAACCCCATCCTCCGCGTGGATACGCCCTTCCTGCGGGAGCAGGAAATTCCCGCCCTGACGCTGAAAGAAGTGACCCAGCTTCTCAAGGCGTGCATGGATGAATTTGACGGAAGCTGCGTGGCTGGAGCGGCCCTGATGATCTTTGCGGGCATCCGTCCGCAGGAAGTGGAACGCCTGCTCTGGGAAAACATCGCCATCCGCGACGGCTGCGTGATCCTGAACTCCAAGCATACCAAGACCGGAGGCGCCAGACACGTCACCATCCTGCCCGTGCTTGCCAAATGGCTCAAATTCTGCCGTGACAAAAGCAAGCCCGGACCCGGCACGCCCATCTGCCCGAAGGGCTGGACGATCAAGTGGCGCAAAATCCGCAAAAAAGCCGGCTGGGGCGGAAGAAAGAAATCATGGGTGCCTGACTGCCTGCGGCATACCTATGCCAGCTATCACGCCAAGCACTTCAAGGACTACAACCTGCTGCAAATGGAAATGGGCCACCGCTCCTCCTCCCTGCTCCGCACGCGGTACCTGAACATGAAAGGCATTTCCCCGCAAACGGCCACGCGCTTCTGGGGGCTGACGCCGGCCAAGGTCATTGCGGAGACGGAACCGCCGGAAGAACCGCCGGCGGCCTGATGGGCAAAGAGAAAAACGCTTTGGAACGGAAGGCCCTTTTCCCTGCCGGGGCATGGAAAAAAGGCCGTTTCCTACAGCTCGTAATAGGTATATCCGTTCAGGCCGGAACGGAACACTTCCAGAGCCCTCCGGCGTTCTGACGGCGATATTTTCCCGTCGGCTACGGCCTGTTCCGCAAACGTGCGGAACTTGTTGATCAGCTCCTTGGGGTCATACTCCACGTAGGAAAGGACGTCAGCCACCGTATCGCCCTCCACTTCATGGGTGTAAACGGGGCGGCCGCCTTCCAGGTGCACGCCCACCACGTTCGTATCCCCCAGCAGGTTGTGCAGGTCTCCCAGGGTCTCCTGATAGGCCCCCACCAGGAACACGCCTATGTAATAATCGTCCTCTCCGGGCTTGATGGCATGGAG
>OHPL01001622.1_pt1 | contig 11208 bp, 7 predicted proteins | sample 1577711 | NCBI WGS metagenome assembly OHPL01 (sample SAMEA3879538, study PRJEB24766) | human gut metagenome | biome: human-associated habitat; feature: feces | place: USA | collected 1985/1987
TGGAAATCGGGCCACGACTTACGTTCCGGAGCCGACCAGGCTACTTCCGCCAATGCCAGCATACGGGGATAAATCATATATTCCACGTGTTCGGGAGTGGGGATATATTCCACCCATAGGTTACCCTGCACACCATAGACTAACTTTGCCTGCTCCGCAGTTAAGGAAGCGGGGACAGGATCGTAGGCATATACTTTCTTCAATGGCAGGTAGCCACCGATAGCTTCCGGCTGGGAGTACGGGGCGTCCTGATAGCTGTCCAGATAACAGTATGCACCCGGTGTCATGATGGCATGATGGCCGGAGGTGACGGCAGCAATACCACCCTCTTCTCCACGCCACGACATAACGGTTGCATTGGGCGCGATACCTCCTTGCAGAATCTCGTCCCATCCCAAGAGACGGCGTCCGTGATTGTTGAGGAACTTTTCGATACGGTGTATCAGATAGCTTTGCAGCTCGTCTACATTGGCCAGATGCTCGTCTTTCATTCTCTTCTGACATTTCGGACAGGTCTTCCAAGCCGATTTGCCGGCCTCATCACCTCCTACATGAATGTATTCGGAAGGGAAAAGTTCCATGACTTCCGTCAGTACATTCTCCAGAAAGGTGAAAGTTTCTTCATTACCGACACAGAAATCGGAGTTCTTGTAAGGTTCTCCCGAACAGGATAGCTGCGGGTAGGCAGCCAGCACTTCTTCCGAATGGGAAGGCATTTCAATCTCCGGAATCACCGTAATGTAATGCTGACGGGCATATTCCAGTATTTCACGAATATCGTCCTGGGTGTAATAGCCGCCGGAAGCTCCGGGTTCATCATAACGGAGGTATTTACGTCCGCCGTTCCACCATTTCTTCCAGGTGGGGTCTGTACGCCAGGCTGCAAAATCGGTCAGTAAAGGGTATTTCTTGATTTCAAGCCGCCAGCCTGCCGCATCGGTCAGGTGCAGGTGCAAACGGTTGATTTTGTAATATGCCAATGCGTCTATCTGCTTCTTTATAAACTCTTTGGTAGAGAAATGACGGGATACGTCCAGCATCAATCCGCGATAAGCAAAACGAGGGGTGTCTTCTATCTCGACAGAGGGTACGGAATAGCTGCCTGTGCTTGTCGGTTGCATCAGCTGTAACAGGGTTTGCATTCCATAGAATAATCCGGCTCCCGAAGTTGCCCGGATCTCAATTCGTTGAGAGGTGACGGAGAGTGTATAGCTTTCCGGTGATGGCACTTGGGGGTTATCAATAAGAAAAGCATCTGTTTCCTGTCTTTCATTCTCGCTTCTTTCAGCTGAACAGGTAATGCTTTCAGGTAATTCTCCCAGAGTTCCGCTTCTCCACCTTGCAGGTTTGTATAAAGTTTAGTCTTTTCTGACAGTAAAAAAGAGCCCGTCCCCTGCTCCATTTTTAATGGGACAGGTATGACGGACTGTGCCAGAATGGGATGTGCATGGAAGCACATCCCCAATATCCATAAGAAAAGACAAACTTTAGGGTATTCTTTTCTTATATTCATTAATCAATTTTGATTTCGTCTACAAATAAAAATGCGTTTTTACCTTTTCCTCCATGCCATGCCGGAAGTGATTTCTCCGGTGAAGCAATGACTCTCACGTATTGGGTGGTCACAGGAGCAAAGGTTAGTTTGTGCTCAACGATTCCGTCTTTGTCTGTCTCTTTCATCTCCGGATATTCTTCGGAAGCAATCTTTTTGAAGGTCTTGCCATCATCTGAAGTTTCTACGGACAGGTTTCTGGCATCAAATACCCAGTCTCCTTTTGCTACATTGGTAGAGATTGCCACGCTTGAGATTTCAGTAGGTTGCTGGAAGTCGATAGTCATATCCATGTCGTTTCCGTTGAAAGCGATCCAACGGCCTGACTTATAGCTGCTATTTCCTTTCAGACCATCTATCAAAGTGGAAGCTCCTTTGAACAGGTATTGTTCATTGATAGGCTGATTGGCTACAATCGGCTTCATGCTGGATTTGCTGAAATCAATCTTCTCTGTCACTGTCTTGCTTTCGCCGTTGGGACGAATGGCTTTGGCGGACAGGGTTACATTTTCCTTGATTTTCAATACTCCTTCGTAAACGGGGGAAGCGGCAGTAGGTTCTGTGCCGTCCAATGTATAGTAAACAGGGGCACCGTCGATGGTAGACAGGGTAACGTCCATTGTTCCTTCTGCCGGATTCGGGTCAAACTCGGCTTGTACGTCAAATACGTGTTTAGCGTAATTGTATCCTTCTGCATCGTACCACTTAATCAGTTGTGGAAGACGGGACAGGAAGTTGGCATAGTTTTTCTTTTCGGGGCTGGACCACTGAATTTCACACAAAGCAGCCCAACGAGGCAATACCATGTATTGTGCATGCGGGAAGGTAGCGATGTATTCTGTCCAGAGGTTGGCTTGCACTCCCTTGATGTATTTCTGTTCTTCCGGAGTAAGAGAAGCCGGCATCGGCTCGTAGCTATACACTCTTTCCATCGGCAGATAACCACCGATACCGAACGGTTCGTTTTCGATGTCTTTAGCTTGGTAGTAGTCGAAATACAGATAGGTGTTCGGTGTCATGATGACATCGTGTTTCTGCTTCGCAGCTTCGATACCACCTTTCTCACCACGCCATGACATCACGGTAGCACGTTGCAGAATACCTCCTTCCAAGATTTCATCCCAACCGATAATTTTCTTTCCTTTGGTATTCAGATAGTTCTCAATTCGATTGATGAAATAAGTCTGTAATTCAGCCTCTTTTGTCAAATGTTCCTGCTTCATCCGTTCCTGACAGTGTACACAATTTTTCCAACGGATACGAGGGGCCTCATCCCCGCCTAAATGGATATAGCTGGAGGGGAAAAGTTCCACCACCTCATCCAGAATATCCTGCATAAAGGTAAAAGTAGATTCCTTAGTACAATAAATGTCATTGAAAACACCCCAACGGCCTTCCACCTCAAAAGGGCCTCCGGTACAGGAATATTCAGGATAAGCAGTCAGTGCCGCCACGCTATGTCCCGGCATTTCTATCTCAGGAATAATTTCCACAAAACGCTTCTTGGCATACGCCACCACTTCTTTGATATCTTCCTGTGTATAAAATCCACCATAGCGTTTGGTATTCCATTCAGTAGGATTGTCCCACATATATCCCACAATCGTTTTCTTACGGTAACCTCCGACGGTAGTCAGTTTGGGATATTTCTTGATTTCGATACGCCATCCCTGGTCATCAGTCAGATGCCAATGAAGGATGTTCAATTTATGAAAAGCAAGCAAGTCGATGTGACGCTTTACATCTTCCTTAGGAATGAAGTGGCGGGAAACATCAAGCATCACTCCGCGATAAGAGAATGCAGGCGAATCTTCTATCACCACACAAGGGATGTTCCATTTTATTTTTTCCGCCACCTGCTTGTCACTTTCAATGGCAGAAGGTAATAATTGGCGCAAAGTTTGAAAAGCATAGAAAATGCCTTTAGGGGTTTTGGCATCTATATGGATAGAAGATGAAGAGACTGTCAGCTTGTATGATTCCTCATTGGGAAGAGCTGTGTTAAGCCGGCAACGAATCACATTGGAAGAACGGGGAGTGGAAGAGACCTCCAATGAGAACCCGGCAGCCGTATCAAACAAATCATTCCAGAAAGATACGGCATTGCGCATCTCCTCGTTATCTACTGACAACGTAATTACAGTTTTGTCATTTACCGTAAAATTGCCTCTTTTTTCGATGCACTTTTGCGGCATCGGGATAATGGAAACCGATGCCTGCAAAGTGCCGAATAACAACACTAAAAATGAAAAGGTTAGAATTAATTTCTTCATGGTTTATTTTTTATTTGTTGGATAATTCGGACTATATAAAAGATTTTTATTGCGGATGACCAACTTGCCGTCTTTCACCCACTCTTCCCCTCTTTCCTGCAAATGTCCGGCCATCGCTTTCCGCATCTTTTCCAATGTCTTTCCGGAAGCTTTGGCTTTTGACAAATCATGCAATTCGTATGGGTCTTTTGACAAATCGAACAATTGTTCCTCACCTGTACGGAAAAACCAGATATACTTTATTTTCCCATCCGTCAAAGCACACCAATAATTATCCGCCCAATAAGCGGTGGAATGTTCTATATCAATATATTCACGCCAGGGAGCTTTCCCTTTTTCCAATAAAGGAAGTAAAGACAGACCGTCTATTTCTTCCGGAATCCGGCAGCCGTTCAATGCCAGAAAAGTAGGAAGCAAGTCGCGTAACTCCACCGGAGCCTCTATTTTTTCACCGGGTTTCAGGCTACTTTTCATGTTTTCGGGTAACTTTATAATAAAAGGAATAGCTGCCGAACCTTCATAAGCATACGTTTTACGCCACAAATGATGATCTCCCAACATATCGCCATGATCGGCAACAAAGCATATCAGCGCATTGTCATACATTCCTTTCTTTTTCAGTTCATCCACAATGCGCCCTACCTGCTCATCAATAAAAGTAACCGAAGCGTAATAATACTTACGGGAATTCCGGGCATATTCCACTCCATAGTTTCCTACAGCCGCTTCAGGATTTTTTTCGGGATGAGTATCTATTGCCAGATCTTTACACCAGTCACCTACAACGGGAGCGGGTATTTTTCTGCCCTCATACTTATCCACTATTCGCCGGGGAGGATCATACGGACTATGCGGACGGGCAAAAGACACTTTCAAAAACAAAGGCCGTTCAGAAGAATAACCTTTTATCGCCTCCACCGCCCTGTCTCCTGTCCATACGGTAGGATGCAAGCGCTCGGGCAAAGCATATGCTTTCGCTCCGTGGGCATTCCACTCCACCCCTGTACTGTCGGGATTCAGGCCGAAAGCCTGCGTATTGAACCATTTACGATAATCACTCATAAAATAAGGAGACTCCACACGTCCGCTTTCATCCAGAATAGTCACTTCGAATCCATGCAACACATTCTGCGGATGCCAATGCATCTTTCCTATTCCCAATGTGTGATAGCCCAAGTCTTTCAACATCTGCGGCATTTCATATGGATAATGCTCTGCCACCTGTCCATATCCTAACAAGCCATGATGCCAGGGAGACATACCCGTCAGCATACCCGCACGTGCCGGAGTACTGCTTGGAGCAGCCGTATAGGCATTACAAAACAAATGCCCATCGGCTGCCAAGCGATCCACATTTGGAGAAATCACAGCTTCATTTCCCGCACATCCCAATGCATCCCAACGTTGTTGGTCAGTCATTATCAAGATGATATGCGGTTGCTTTTTTTCCGGTTGTGCAGCCTGTCCGGACATAGCGGACAAACCAAGGCTACCGGCCATACACCATCCTACATAGTTATACTTTTTCATTACTTATCAGTTTTTAGAAAATAAAATGTCCAATTCCGCTACCCCCATGCTCTTTTGACCATCCACTGTTGACAAGGCATGGAAACGGATGTAGCGTCCTTTATGCGTCTGCCGGAAAATTACCTGCTGTTCTACAGGATTGTTCTGAATATTGGCAAACTCTCCACGGGCTGCCTCTTCCCATCGGATTCCATCCAAAGAGATCTCAATCATATATTTTACAACAATTCCATTAGCCCATCGTGCCTGATCAGGCAGATAGCTTATACCGGTCATTTCCTTTGCTGATTGCAAGTCAACCTCAAGCACATCTTTTCCAACCCAAGTTGTATGCTGGTTTTCATCAAAAACAAGCATACCGGCTTTATCAGGCAAGGTACTCCAATGAGCCTTACTGCCGGTAAAAGTACGCGTAGCAGTTGTTGACTTTTTCTTTCCGTCCACTGCTATCGCTTTAATAATCCGATCACCGTCTGCCGGAACAGGCGACTGGTAACGAGGGCTTACACCAGGTTGTGGCTCTTTACCATCTGTAGTATAATAGATAGAAGCATCCTTATTGCTGCATACCAACTTCACCTCTCCATTCTTATTTCTGGTAATCACAGGAGCATCCAGCGGAGTTTCCGCTTTAAAGACCTGTATTTCTGCCAGACAAGGTGCCTCCCATGCATCTGTTATCCGTATTCGCAGACGTGAAGCAGTGACTTCGGGAAAACGCAGAATCCGTTTATAACCGATAGTAGTCTGTTCATCCAATTTCTGCCAATTCCCATTATCAAAATATTCTACAACAAACTGCTTTACTCTTTGCCCTTTCTCAATAAACTCTTGCAATAACAAACGGTTGAAAGTTAATTCTTTTCCAAAATCCACTTCCAGTACAGGCGTTTTTGTATCAGCTTCCCAATATGTACCTCGATTACCATCCAAAGTATATTTCAACTTCTTACGGTTCTTGCCCGTTACTTTCATTTTCTGATTAACGAGATTCTTCTTTAGTTCAGAGGTATATCGCCGATACCATTCTACCAAACGCAAGGAATCCTGCTCAGGAATCAATCCTTCTTGATTGGGGGTCAGATTAAGCAATAACAAACTGTTACGTCCCACACTCTCATAATAAATGTCAGTCAATTGGGACAATGATTTCAGTTTATGGTCTTCCGAAGCATGATAATACCAACCGGGACGGATGGATACATCAGTTTCTGAAGGAATCCATAACGTACCATCCGCATGTCCGCGCATCCACTGTTTACCATTTGGTATCCCCTTATCATAGAATTCCGGCTTTCTCACTGTACTCCAATGCTCTTCCAAAGCGTACCCTTCCTCATTGCCTACCCAGCGGATGTTCTGTGCACTTCCACCATGCACCACACAGTTGGGTTGCAATTCATATACCATTTCTGTCAAAGATTCCCATGGATAGTAATCTGCGGTAATCTTTCGGGTATGTAAGGAATCCGTACTATAATAACCACGTCCCCCGTTGGCGCCGTCAAACCAAAACTCATACAATTTCCCATAATTAGTCAGCAATTCGCGCAACTGATTGCGGAAGTAAGTGATGTATTCCGGTTTTCCATAATCAGGATGGTTACAATCCCAAGGAGAAAGGTATAATCCCACTTTCATCCCATACTCATGGCAAGCATCCACAAATTCGCGTACCAAATCGCCTTTTCCGTTCTTCCATGGAGAATTCTTCACACTGTATTCCGTATAAGCCGACGGCCACAAACAAAACCCGTCATGATGCTTGGCAGTAAGGATCACTCCTTTCAGTCCCGCTTCTTTACAAGTCCGTATCCATTGACGACAGTCTAACTTAGTCGGATTAAAGATGGCAGGGGACTCGTTGCCATATCCCCACTCCATATCCGTATAAGTATTCACGCTAAAATGAACAAATGCCGTTGTTTCCATCTGCTGCCATTGCAATTGTACCGGTGTAGGTACAGGCAAGGTCTGTGCCTTTACCGGAAAGCATAAAACTCCCAGTATTACACTTAATAAGAATGTCTTATTCATTGTCTTTATTTTACAAAGTCTGTATCATTATATTGGATTTGCAATTTCTTCAACTCCGCCTGCATATCAGCCAATACTTCACTATAAGCAGGATCATTGATTACATTGTGCATCTCGGCAGGGTCTTTTTCCAAGTCATAAAGTTCCCATGCATCAATGTCATTGTAGAAGTGAATCAATTTATAAGGGTCTGTACGTACTCCATAGTGACGTTTCACCATGTGTTCGGCAGGATATTCATAAAAATGATAATATAATGATTTACGCCAGCCCGCAGGCTTCTTTCCTTTCAATAAAGGTAACAAAGACTCGCCTTGAATATCTTCGGGTACTTTTACACCTGCCAGTTCCAGGAAAGTAGGTGCATAGTCTATATTCTGTACCATTTCAGTTATATCACCTTTCCTGTCAAATCCTTTCGGCAAACGCATTATCAACGGAGTACGCATGGATTCCTCATACATGAAACGCTTGTCAAACCATCCGTGCTCTCCCATATAAAATCCTTGGTCTGATGTATAGACAACTAATGTATTATCCAGCAACCCGTTTTCTTCCAGATAATTGAGCACACGTCCTACATTATCATCCAGTGATTTGACTGTTTTCATATAGTCGCGCATATAACGTTGGAATTTCCAATTAGCCAAATCCTTTCCTTGCGGATTCTTCTGATAAAAATCATCGATCACAGGACCGTAGAATGCATCCCACGCGGCACGCTGTCTTTCGTCCATACGTCCGATAAAGCTTTCATACAATGATTTCAAACGGGATTCCTTGTCAGGGCGGAGCATTTTCAGATCATATATCATATCCATATCTTTCACAATACTCATCTCCTGAGCCGCAGCTGCGGAACGGCCCTCATAATCGTCAAAGAAATTATCGGGTAAAGTAAATTCTTTATCTTCGTATAAGGCCAGATTACAGGTATCCGCCATCCAATTACGATGAATAGCCTTATGATGAATAAGCAGACAGAAAGGTTTTTCTTTATCGCGCTTATTTTCCATCCAGTCTATGGCATCATCGGTAATCAGATTAGTGATGTACCCATGTCTCTGAATGGTATCATTGGTTTGTGTGATGAAATCCGGATTATAATAATCACCTTGTCCGGGAACTATTTCCCAATAAGTAAAGCCTGTCGGCAAACTTTCCAAATGCCATTTCCCAATTAATGCAGTCTGATAACCCGCTTTCTGCAATAGTTTCGGAAAAGTTTGCTGCGATGAATCAAATACGCAGGTAGAGTTATCATAAAATTTATTCTCACAACTATGTTTGCCCGTAAGCATACAAGCACGACTAGGGCCACTCAGAGAGTTTGCGACAAAACTGTTTGTAAAACGTACCCCCTCATTGGCTATCCGATCCAAATTGGGTGTATCCATATAACGTTTGTCATAGCAACTCATCATTTGAGCTGTATGATCGTCCGTCATAATATAGACAATATTCAAAGGTTTTTCTGTTACCGGCTCCATACAGCCGGTCAGAGCGGATATCGCCAATAGTCCGCCATAAATCAATTTGTTTTGATGTTCCATTAATGGTAATGACTTAAAGTTTAAAAATAAGTTGATCCTTTGTCGCCAAACAAAGGTACTCTCTATTTATATGGCAATCGGGAAAGGAATGTTCCTAAAGAAATAAAATATTTTTTTATAAGGTTTGAAAGTTTATCATCACACTCTTTCATTTGGATAAATCGCATCCGATTTTCTCAAATGGAAGCCGGGGGAATCCATTGATCCGTTGATAAATGAGCGCATCATCCTTAAATCCCTTCAACGGATCAGCAGCATCCACAAACCCTGGATCCGAACCGGTAGCCCAATTGTTATACAATTCCAGCCATTCGCTCTGTCCGCGCACCACATTTCCTATCTTATAAAACAAGTTTCCTTCTATCACATTGCCTTTTGGATAAGAAGTGTCATTGTCCCAATATGCAGCGAGCAAAGGATAGGCCGTACTGTAAGGAGGATTTTTATAATTGACTGTTTGCAAACGCTGGTCAATTATCGCACCTTTCTCTATCATGAATTTGCCCCAGCCCTGCATACGCGCATCTATATGAATGGCAACAGGAGAATCTATAAATATATTATGCCGGTAATGATTATTATGTCCCCCACCGATTAGTACCGGCAAAGACCCTGCTTTGTGATAAATATTACCATAAACTTCCGCTCCGCAAGCTCCGTCATCATGATAAGTAGCCGTTACACGATGGCGCGGACTCAATTCATGAAAATAACAATAACGGATAACATTTCCCTGCTCCGAAGGATCACGACCATAATAAACAGCTCCCTGATCATCGACTTCAGAACACACATTCGTTATGTCACACAGTTCTATCACATGGTTATTTCCATGAAACAGGATAGCCATGCTGGGCGCATCATAGATGTCACATTTAGAGATGCGGTTACCCACACCATCCATCCATATTCCGGGACGATAGGATTTCTCAATCCGGTTATAATCATGTATCCGGCAATTCTCCACATAGTTTCCGGCAGAGGTCAATGAGGCTCTGTCTCCTCCTCCTCCAGCAGGTTCAAGGCAAACCATTGACGCCAAGGCGCACCTGTCATAAATCCATATACCGTATGCTGCCCTGTATGAATCATTTTATGTATCGTGTCGATGCTTTCCACACAAATCATGTCATCGGCATAACCGTGCGCAAAGTATCCGCTTATCCACATATTCTCTACCGATTTCCAACTTGAAGGGCGCTCTTCCTGATATCCGAATACAGGGAAAGGAGCCTCTTTCCCTTCCTTAGCCATCCCCGATTCCTGTATTTTTCCAATCATAACCGTAGAGATTCGGCCAACGGGCTATTCGCAGAGACTGGCCATCCGCAAAGATTTCCGTCCATGCCGCCTGGCTGGGCCTTCCGAAACCTGTAGCGTGCAGGGCCACCAGCTCCATCCGGTTTTTCTTGAAGTCAAACTCTCTTATCAGACTTGCGGGCAGAAGCGGATCGCCCAAGCGGAAGTCACTGGGAAAATAACGGATAGGATCACCTTCCTTCTGTTCCTCCGGAATAATTTTATATGATTTCTCCGGCGCATTCGGATTATGGGGATCCGCATCCTCGCCTATCGTCCAGTTAATTCCGATCTGGCATTGCGGCTCACGGCTTTTGATGGTTCTGTATATGCCTTCTACCGGCCAGCGATAACCGGGTTTCACCCAACTTCCATCAAACCAGAACTCCACTATTTTAGTATATTTTTCCGTGATGTCCATCAGTTCGTCCAACTGCTTCAACATGTATGTATTGTACTCCCTGTCCGACTCCACATTGTCAACATCCGCATTGACTTTCCTGTCCCACAACGAGTAATACAGTCCCAGCTTCATGCCCTGTCTCTTACATTCCCTAGCTACGGCTTCAATCACATTCGTTTTATTTCCCGAACTTGCCACGTCATAATCAGTATATTTACTGTCCCAAAGACAAAAGCCCTCATGATGTTTTGCCACCAAGATGATATACTTCATACCGGCATCTTTCGCTGTCTTCACCCATTGACAGGCGTCAATCTCCGTAGGGGCATAAGTTTCCGCCGGAAAAGATCCGTCCGACCATTCCACATCATGGAATGTATTGATACCAAAATGAATGAACATACCATACTTGCGCTTGATCTGATCTTTCTGGTATTTTGAAGGTTTTTCAGAAGGTATTGCAGTTGAGATACCCGGTTGTGCCTGTGCTACTTCCAACGAGCACAAGAATAAAAATAATAATAACATTTTTTTCATATTGATTAATTTTTAGAATAAGTC
>OHPL01001626.1_pt1 | contig 11195 bp, 9 predicted proteins | sample 1577711 | NCBI WGS metagenome assembly OHPL01 (sample SAMEA3879538, study PRJEB24766) | human gut metagenome | biome: human-associated habitat; feature: feces | place: USA | collected 1985/1987
GATATTTCGGAAATCGACCTCTACGGTTATAATATTATCGAAACTTCTCTTTCAATGGTACATAGGCTGCAAACTGTTCTTAATGATTTGAGAACGAAAATACAGACTTATGTATTTCTAACCAAAGAGGATGAAATCTTGTTTTTCAAGACACAGAAGCCGGAGATACTCGGTCGGTTGCTATTTTTCTATAAGATATACAAGATTGAAACGCAATGCCCTAATGGTAGTGATGAAGCGATTAGAAATTATATCAATCGGGAACTGGATAATCTGACTTATTTCTTCAATCGCAATTTGGACTTTTACCAATATTACCGTTCACATTCCACTGTGTACGATGAATATTACTTTGTACGTGGGAAAGCTGATTTGCGATTATGTACTGATAGCGCACAGTTTGACAAAGACCCTAATTTCTCAACCGGATATGATTATAAAGTGGCAAAGATTATCGCCAATGAAATGCTACGCATCTATCTGAATAAACGACTGGTGAAACTGGGAACTAATAATCAGATAGAAGACAATTTACAAAAATGCTTCAAATATCCGTTCCGCTTTACAGGCAAAAAGGCATATCTTATCGAACTGGGATATTCGCTTGTATCTTCGGGCGACATAAACAATGGCAATGTGGAGATAAAAGAAATGATGAATTTCCTTAGCACGATATTCCATATTGATTTAGGGGATTATTACGCTTCATATATAGCTATGAAAGAGAGAAAAGACCGAACGGCATATCTTCATCATCTTATAGATAGTCTGATTAAGCGGATGAACGAGGATGATATGAAATGTTAGCATAACCAACAATTACGAAAAACATTGTTACTGAATTTCTATAATTCAATATGCAACACTTCTACTTTTTCATTTGTTGAAAGTGAAAGAAATGCATTAGGAGTATTGCCTGAAAGCCTTTTTACTTCCCTATATAGGTGCGGTGTATCATAATATCCCGCTTGGATAGCAACAGACAAAAAGTTATCGAATGAAGTATTGGATTTTAAAAGGTGAATAGCGTTCCAAAACTTGACGATTCGACTATATTCTTTGGGCGAATAACCTGTATAAAATTTAAACTTGCGCTCAAATTGTCGTAGGCCTAAGCATGCTTCTGTTGCCAATTCTTTAATCGAAACAATACCTTTCTGCCTACTAATCAAGGAAACAGCATAAGATATTTGCTTTTCTGTATCCGTATTGTTTTTGTACACTTGTCTAACCAATTCATGTTCAATAGCATCAATTGGATTTTTATTGGATTCGCAGAGTTGATATATGAAAGATTGACTAAAAAGAACTGGAAATTCATGGCTGTCAATCCCTTGATTTGTCAATTCGTTTAGCGGAATATCTATAAATCGAAAAAGTCCACACGGACGAAAACGTACCCCTATAATATGAATGAAGTTTGTGTGAGCAACCAATTCCGTAAATGTATTCATCGGTCCAAAGAAATAGGAATGATAAGGTTTCATTATCAAGCTATTCCTGATGCAATCTGCGGCATTGCCCACGATGAAAACAAAATCAGAACAACCATGAGGTGGAATGTTGAATTTCAATCCATTTCTTGTTTCTCCTTTATATTCCCAAAAGTGATAGATAAAAGGAGCTAATACGCTACATGGGGAATATTCTTTATACATATAACAAAGATATATCATCAACTCTAATTCTAAGAAATATTAGTGGTTAATTTTTTGTCTTGATTGATAAAGCTCATCCACGAATGGTGAATATGATAAAGAGAAAGTATAAACACGCATGAAAAGTAAATATGTTCCGATGTCCACAATAGTGGAACACTCGAACTAAAATGACTAATTGTTTCCACATATACTATGTAAACTACTAAGGATATAAATGCTATCAATAAAGAAGCGACAGCATGACCTATTCCCGAAACTGCACTAAAAAATACGAATGTAGGTACAGCTATCAAGTAAGAAGTTAGCATAACTTTTAATGTAGGGATAGCCTCAAACACCAATACTGTATTGTCACTATAAATCCGCAAAGCAGATGATGGAAAAAACAGGAACAATACCATTATCGGCAAAATAGTCATGTAACATAAGAATATTACTTTTTTACATACATATAGGATAGAGTTACCTTTATTCTCTCCTATGAGATTTCCAACCAAAGAACTAACAACAGATGCAAAAGCTTGTACGAAAAGAAAAAGAAAGGACGAAATATTTCTCACAATATTCGTAATAGCTAATGACCTCTCCCCGAAATGCTCCATTGTAATGAAAAAAACAAACCAACTGCCAAATACTAATCCATGCTGTAACATCATCCAAATAGAAATAGATAGTATCTTTTTTAATATTGTACAATCTATGGTTATTCGCCTTTTTAATCCATATTTGCAAGAACTTACGTTCTTTTGGGTATATATGATAAAATGAATTACCGCAACCGCTTCGGAAATGACTGACGCTATGGCTGCTCCAGAAATGCCTAATACGGGAATACCTAATGCTCCAAATATTAAGATATAATTCAGAATAACATTAATTGCTACCATAGTTATAGAATTGAGCATTAATGCGGAAGTGTGTATTATTCCGATATAAAAGGCTCTAAACATGATAATTGTAAAAGAAAAAAAGAAACCATAGATTCTCCAATCAAGATATTGTAAAACAGCTTGGAGTACAGATTCAGAATCTATAATTGATTTTAAAATAATTGGTGAAATTATAGAAGAAAACAATATTACTATTACCGCAATTATCAGCAAAAACAATATGCCCTGTGAGAGAATTTTTCCAGCTTCTTTATACTGTTGGTTTCCATTATATTGGGCTATTAAGATTTGCGCTCCTATGCTGAACCCAAATCCAATCATGTATATAATCATATAATAAGTACCAGCTATAGCTGATGCAGCCAATTCAGTTTCTCCAACTCTTCCTAAATAGGCTGTATCAGTAAAACCTATTAAGTATTCCATTAATAAACTAACCAATACAGGCAGACTGGTTTTATAAATTGATATATAAGTAATATTCATATTCATTTCATTTATCCGGCAAAGTTACTTCACTTGGTTCGTATTAAATTGTATAAAAACGACATGGATGTTTTTATATGGCATCAAAGAAGCAAATACGATACTTACAAGATATTAGCAACCGTTTCTTGACAATTTCACGTTGGTTCAAAAAAGGATGAAAATGATATGAACTATAAATTTCTGTATTCCAATATGTAGAAGTACCATGTTCACCCCAATATGGTACTTCCTTTTATGGTGAAATATATTTTGAAAATGATATTTTTTGGGGAATTTTTACACCGATATTCCCCAAAAATAGCCTAAAAAAAATAATACCATGATAGGTACAACCATGACTTTTAGGTTATTTCTTCTGCCGAACTTTGCGGCAAATCAATAAGTTAGCAATATGGAGATTATAACATTTGAGTCAAAAGCCTACAAGGAACTTGACAACAAGATTACCGCTATTGCCGATTACATTTTCAATCATTTGGACGAAAACAAGACCGATGAAGATGAAATTTGGGTGGACAGTTACGAAGTATGTACTTTCTTGAAAATCAGTGGCCGAACCCTGCAACGCCTGCGGGCGGCAGGGATGATTTCTTACTCTGACATCAAGGGGCATTACTTCTATAAGATTAAGGAAGTCAAACGAATGTTGGAAGAACGCCTGATTAAACGTGACAAGGAGTGTATAAACGAACTGATAACCAATCATCAGAAATATGTTAAGGAAAGAAGAAATACTAAACAGGACAAATAATGGTCTGCTCGTTTTCAAACATTACTTACCCGGTGACTGGCGTATAGGCAGGCATTTTCTTAACCCGCTCTATCAGGACAGGAAAGCATCGTGTAATATCTATTTCGACCGCCATAGCGGTATGTACAAGATGAAAGATTTCGGTAACGACAATTACAGCGGTGACTGCTTTTTCTTCGTGGGGCAGTTAAAAGGATTGGACTGTAACCAGGCAGCTGACTTTGTGGAGATACTGGAGATTATCGACCGAGATTTGGGGTTGGGACTGGGGTTGGCGGCAGGAACTTCGATAGCTATTCCTACAACAGTAAATAATCGGAATGCGGCAGACAAAACCGAAGAAACACCCGAAAAGCCAGTCAAGCCCTACCAGTTCCGGGAACAGAAGTTTCCGCTTGCAGAACTGATGTACTGGCAACAATATGGCATCACGCCCGAACTGCTGGAGCATTACAAGGTCTGTTCACTCCGGGAGTATAACAGCGAAACGGTAGATGGAAAACCATACGCCTATGTTTCATCGGTGACAGAACCTATGTATGGCTACAAGGGCAAACAGTATATCAAACTGTACCGTCCGTTCTCCACTCCCCGCTTCCTTTATGGCGGTAGTTTCGGCGAAAACTACTGCTTCGGGCTGGAGCAGCTGCCCGCCAAAGGTGATACCCTGTTTATCACGGGCGGCGAAAAAGACGTGCTTTCTTTGGCGGCACATGGATTTCACGCTATCTGCTTCAACAGTGAAACGGTGACTATACCGCCCACGCTGGTATATCGGCTGACGTTCCGATTCAAGCACATCGTCCTGCTCTTTGACATGGACAAGACGGGCAGGGAAAGTTCATGCAAGCAGGAAAAACTGTTGGAAGAATTTGGAGTGAAACGCCTGCTCCTGCCGCTTCCGGGTACGAAAGAGGAAAAGGACATTTCCGACTACTTCAAAGTCGGGAACACCCGTGAAGATTTCCTGAAACTGTTTATCGAATTTTTAGACAACCTGTATAGCGACACATTGATTATGCTAAAATCATGCGAGATAGATTTCAACAACCCGCCCGCCAAAGCGCAAGAGATTATTTCGGCGGGTGACGTTCCGTTAGGAACACAAGGCAACCTGTTCGGCATCACCGGAGGTGAGGGAACGGGCAAGAGCAATTATGTAGCCGCAATTGTGGCAGGCTGCATCTGCCCGGCTGGTACGGAAGTAGATACGCTGGGAATACAGATAACCGCCAACGGCAGACACAAGGCGGTCTTGCTCTATGACACCGAACAGTCGGAAGTGCAACTGTTCAAGAATGTAAGCAACCTACTGGCACGAGCCAAGCAGCCGGACAAACCCGATGAACTGAAAGCGTTCTGCCTGACGGGTATGTCACGCAAAGAACGCCTGAACGCCATTGTGCAGAGCATGGATAAATTCTACTACCAGTACGGCGGCATCCAGTTGGTCGTCATTGACGGCATCGCCGACCTTGTAAAGAGTGCCAACGATGAAGCGGAAAGCGTGGTGGTGATAGATGAACTCTATCGGCTGGCGGGCATCTATAACACGTGTATTCTTTGTGTGCTGCACTTCGTCCCTAACGGATTAAAGTTACGTGGGCATTTGGGTAGCGAACTGCAACGCAAGGCGGCTACTATCCTTTCAATAGAGAAAGACGAAGAACCCACGCAGTCGGTAGTGAAAGCCCTGAAAGTAAGGGACGGAAGCCCGCTGGACGTTCCTCTGATGCTTTTTGCGTGGGACAAGAAAGCCGGGATGCACGTGTACAAGGGGGAAAAGCCCCGTGAAGAAAAGGAGAAGCGCAAGGAAAGGGAACTGGTGAACGTAGCCCGTGACATCTTCGGGCGACAGACACATATCACCTACATAGACCTTTGCGAACAGTTGCAGCAGGTCTTGGACGTAAAGGAGCGTACTGCCAAAAGCTACATCCGATTTATGCGTGAACGGGACATTATCATCAAAGACCCGTCCAACCAAAGTTATTTTATGATTGGTTTAATTTAATCAGGCAGCCTTATGTATATAGATAAAGACGTTTTTACCGTATGGATGGAACGTATCATGGATAGGTTCGACATGCAGGACAAGAAGATAGACCGGGTAATAAAAGGACGTAATTGTTTGGACGGGGAAGAACTGCTGGATAATCAGGACTTGTGCCTGCTTCTGAAAGTAGCTCCCCGAACACTGACCCGTTACCGAAAAAAGGGAATACTCCCTTTCCTTATGCTGGATGGCAGATGTTATTACCGTGCTACGGACGTACACAAGTTAATCCGGGAAAAAACCGATTAATTTTTTCTTTTCTAATGGCTTTCAATCCTGTTTTGTCGTGAGATAAGGCAGGATTTTTTTTATTGTATGCCAGACTTTTCAAGGATTTGGCTAACTTTGCAAAAGTTACATAAGAAAATAACGGCGATTGAGCAGTAACCTGTGATTTCGCCTTTATATATAACATATTCGTTCGCAGAACGTCTCAAAGTAGAAAACTGGCACTTTTCAATAATGACGAGATTTTCAGCGCAATGTCTATGCTATGTTTCAACATAGCGTGGGCTTGCCTGTTTCGTCATTAAGGTATGCCAGTACCTCTACTTTGAAGCAGTGTAAGTTCACGCTTCTTTTTTGGGGTCAAGTCAAAAAGTATGTGGGTATAATATTTGAGAAACATTTAAAGTTTGCAATGCTAAAAACATACATCCTTCCAAAGTATTATAAATCAAGCACATCAGACGAACACCTGATTGGACGTCAGCATTGTAACTCAGAGGTCATGCTTATCACCCACAGGGTTTTCGGATTGCCCCCTTTTTTGGCGTACTGGCGAACAGTTTATAAAAAGTAACTGTTAAATACTCAATTATGAAACATTTAAAAACTTGTATTGCCGTTTCTCTTGATGGTTTCATAGCCACAAAGGATAATGAATTGGACTGGATGCCTGAAAACGTCAAAAAGGAAATTTCGGAAGCCTATGAACAGCCGGGTGTATTGCTTGCCGGAGTTAATACCTATACCTATATTTTTGAACATTGGGGCGGATGGCCGTACAAAAGCAAAAAAACTTTTGTAGTGTCCCACTACGATACCAATGTGTCGGAAAAGGAGAATGTAAGCTTTCTTACTGATATGCCATTACGTGCGGTCAATGAACTTAAATCAAATTCGGAAACCGATATTCAGGTTATCGGCGGCGGTAAATTCATAACATCCCTGATTGAAGCGTCCCTACTTGATGAAATAACGCTATATATTATCCCGGTCATGCTGGGGAACGGCATCAAGTTTATAGGTAAAACTTTCGGGTCGAAGTGGGAACTGACCCAAAACAAGATACTGGATAATCAGGTCGTTTGCCTGACCTACCAGTATAAAGGAGAATGATTAAAAAAGCACCCGGTGTCCCTCCGGGTGCTTCAACCACAAAAATTTCAATTATAATCTATCTATAATGAAACTTTCTGTGGCAAATATAACGATTTTCGTTTTACTTCTTCGGCTTACCTTTCTTTTCAGGAAACACGAAAGTAACATTAAACTGCTCGTCAAAGGTAAGTGAAGCGTCAAAGACTTTGCCGTTCTTGCTTTTAAAGCCTTTGATTAGCCCGGTTTTCCCGGTAGTCACCAGTTCGGTAATCTGCTTGTCTGTTAGCTGCTTGTCGCTCTTATTGCGAAAGATGGTAACGGAACAATCCACATTGGAACATTTGGCGACTTTCGGATAGAAAAGGATGCGTCCGGTCTTGCATTTGGGGCAAATGCAACCACTACCCGAAGCGAAAGAAAGCTGAACGTCCAAAAGTTCAGCCGTAATTTGCCGTGCGTACACTTCGATGCCTTTGCGGAACGTGTCGGGGTTCATTTCTCCGCTTTCTATTTTGGCAAGCGTGTTTTCCCACATTCCCGTCATTTCAACGTCTGCTATCTTCTTATCCCGGATAATGTTGTAAACGGCAAGCCCTTTCTCGGTCGGGACAAGGTTCTTTTTCTCCCGGATGATGTACTGGCGGGAAAACAGCGTTTCGATGATGGCTGCCCGTGTTGCGGGCGTGCCGATACCCGTATCTTTCATGCTGGCTTTCAGGTCGGCGTTTTCCAGTTCCTTACCCGCTGTTTCTATTGAAGAAAGCAAACTGCTTTCCGTATGTAACGGCTTGGGCTTGGTCTGTTTCTCCAGTAATTCAATGCCGGAAAGCAGTAAACTATCTCCGTCCTGCATAGCTGGCAAAGTGGCGTTATCTTCCCCGTCCTCTTTTTCAGCGAATACGGCACGCCATCCGGCGGACTTGATTATAGCCCCTTTGACCGTGAAAAGTGATCCTACACATTCCAGCATTACACTGGTAACGTCTTTGACGCATTTTTCAGAAAAGGCTTCCAACATCCGTCCAGCTATCAGTTCATAGATTGCCTGTTCGTCCGCTTCCAGTTTACCGGGCAGGTTTTCCGTCACAATCAGGGCGTGGTGGTCTGTTACCTTGCCATCGTTCACGGAACGGGAATTTAAGGCTTTGCCTTTCATCCCTGCGGCATACCCGGAAAAGCGGGTGTACTGTTCCAAATTAACAAGACGTTCCGGGATTTCCTCGAACACGTCCTGTGATATATAACGGCTTCCGGTTCGGGGGTAGCTGATTAGCTTACCCTCGTATAATTTTTGTGCGATGGATAATGTCTTGTCTGCGGAGAGATTCAGTTTCGTATTCGCTTCCTTTTGCAACGTAGTTAAATCATAGAGCAAGGGCGGTTCTTGGTTCACTTCCTTACACTCTACGGATTTCACCCGTACCGTTTTCGCTTCCTTTATCCTTTGCAGTGTGTCGATGGCGGTCTGCTGTGCATCGTATTTTTCTACGGATAGGGCAGAAAAAGAGATATTGTCTTTTGCCGCCTGTAATTTCTGTTGCCAATACTTTTGCGGGACAAAGTTCTTGTTTTCCAAAAAGCGGGTGCATATCATAGCCAATGTGGGCGACTGTACCCGTCCCAAAGAGAATATTCCTTGTCCGGCTGCCACGCTTAAAGCCTGTGTTGCGTTTATTCCAATCAAATAATCCGCTTCGCTGCGTGCCTGTGCCGAACGGAACAGGTTATCATACAGACTACCGGCTTTCAGATTTTGCAGTCCCTCACGGATTGCCTTGTCCGTAAGGCTGCTTATCCATAAACGGACAAAGGGCTTGTTGCATCCGATATACTGGTAGATGTACCTAAATATAAGCTCTCCCTCTCTCCCTGCATCGGTAGCCACAATTATCTTATCCGACTGGTCGAATACGTCTTTTATTACCTTTAGTTGCTTCAATGCGCCGGGGTCTGCCTTGTACCCTTTTTCCGCTTTCACTTGCCGGGGTGTAAGTTGAAAACTATCCGGGATAATAGGCAGACTTTCCCGGCGGAAACTCTGTATGCCGTATGCTTCCGGCATTGCCAAACTTACGAGATGGCCGAACGCCCAGGTAACGAGATACCCGTTACCTGAAAGATAGCCATCCTGTTTTTCACTCGCTCCTAAAATGCGGGCAATATCCCTTGCTACACTTGGTTTTTCTCCGATTACTGCAATCATTCTAATTTTGATTTTAATTGTTCCACTTCTTTTGTCTTAGGATTTTCCGGTCATAGTAGATGTGATAGCCACCTATATAATATTGTCGGTTCTGCTCGTCTATGGCTTCCCAGTCCGTTTTGTAACAGGCAAAGAGAAACAGGACGAAACCGATAACCGGAATAAGGATTAATACCGTTATCATCTTTTGCGTCCCCTGCTTTGTTTGGATTTGTCCGTCTGCTCCTGCTTCTCCTTTTTATCCTGCTTGGTTTTCTGTTTTTCAGTGGGCTTGTCCTGACCCTTTTTCAAAGGTTCTTTCACTTTTTTGGTGGCTTCGTTGGTCTTGCCCTCCGAATTAACCGCTACCTGTGTGCGGTTCTTGCTTGCCGGAGTAATCTCTTTCACGGCGGAACGGTCAAAGCTGGGATTGTCACTGTAAAAGCCGAGTTTCTTCTTGTCATGGTTCACCTGAATATAAGCATCGTATTCGACCCCTCTCTTGTCTTTCAGCCCGGCAACAAAGATGGTCTTGTCATTGACTAAATCCTGCTGTTGCTGGCGGGATAGCTCTATTCCTGAAATACTCTTGGGGATGGTTACACCGTCACTGGTGACAAGGTTGTTCGGCTGTTCCTGTTTCTGCCGTTGCTCCTGTGATTGTTTGGCATTGGGATAAATAAATTCCAGACTTTTCTTATCAGCATTGACCTGAACGGTAGCGGAAAAAGGATTTTTACGGTTGGAAATCATGTTTTCAAGGAATACACCCTTTCCCTCCCGTAAGGCTTGCTGCTGTTCCTTGTTCAGTTTGACACCCTTTATTTCATCGGGGATTTGGACGCTGCTTGCACGCATGGAAACCAGTTCGTTTGTCACCTTATCCACGCTGACGAAAGAAGGTATCATTTCTCCCGTGATATAGTTTTTCAGGTTCACTATCCGTCCCATATTGCCCGTTTCAAGAAGATTGGCTTTATCCTCTTTGGAAAATTCATGCCCGAAGAACGGACGTTCAAGTTCCGGCTTTTGGCGGATGCCGTGTATCGCCAAAACCACATTCCCGCCTTTGTCATGCCGGAAAGACAGGCGTGCGTCCAGTTTCATGATGGCGGAATTGTAGTTTCCTGCGATGGAGAACGCACCGGGCGACTTGTACCCCCTTAACATGGGTTCTAAAGCCTTTGCCTTTTCAAGCTGTTCTTTGGAAAGCCCGAAGTTTTTCAAGGCTTCCCAGTCCACCTTGTCAGGGTTGATAACATACTTGCTTTTGTCGGGTTGCTGCGGTGCTTGCGCCGTTGCTCCCTGCTGCGGTTGCTGTACCTGCGGTTGTGTTTGGTTCGGTTGTTCGTTCTTCACTTCCTGTTTCTGTGTTTCGGGTGTTACCCGGTAGCGTGCTATGTCCGCTTCATTTTCGGGTGTCGAATGGTCGAAGTTGTCCCTGATTATCGGTGTAATCTTGGGAAGTTCAATTTTGGGGATTTTGAAGAAGTTGAAGCGGGTCGGGTTCTTCAACTGGTTCATCATGTTGGAAAAGAAGTTGGAAAAGAAATCGCCGTGACGGTCGAATTTCAGAAGTTCGCTGTTGTTCTCCGGCGGTACGGTTTGGAGTTCCCCGTTTTCATCCACGCCTTTCACTGCGCTGATTGTCTTTTTCTCCTTATCCAGTACAAGAAGAATATCCATCATCTGTTCGTCAGTGGTGGATTGGCTGGCTGTGTTTACATCCATAACTTTTTGAATTTTAGTGAGTAAATAAAAATTTCGGAAGTAAAAGTAAGGATGAAATAGAGTATATTTAAGGATTTGGGAACGGGTGGCTGCATTAGTCCTCGTTTGGCTT
>OHPL01001637.1_pt1 | contig 11133 bp, 9 predicted proteins | sample 1577711 | NCBI WGS metagenome assembly OHPL01 (sample SAMEA3879538, study PRJEB24766) | human gut metagenome | biome: human-associated habitat; feature: feces | place: USA | collected 1985/1987
GGAGCAAGCAACTGAGCAATCGTTCCTGTTCCACTGTACAGGTCAAAGACTGTCTTATCATTCCTGCCATCGTCAGAGATATCTCCCAGGAATTCTCTTGCCGTCTCGTAGAGAACTTCTGCCCCCAGGCTGTTTGTCTGGAAGAAGGAGAACTGTGATATCTTAAACTTTAATCCAAGAAGCTCTTCATAGAAGTAATCCTGTCCGTATAGTAATACGGTCTCATCACTCTGTACAACATCAGCTACAGAATCATTTTTTGTATGAAGAACGCCTGTTATTTTACCTTGTAATGGCAATGCAAGAAGCGCATCTACATATGGCTGCAGATCCTGTTCTTCCTGAGTTGTAGTAATCAAGGCAATGAGGATTTCGCCTGTCTTCTGTGCCTTACGCACCAGTAAATGACGAAGATATCCTTCATGTCTCATTCTATGATAATATGAAGTACCTTTTTGTGTGAAGTAATCTAATGTGGTGTTTAATATCTTACGATAATCCTCATCCACCAGCTGACACTCTCTGACAGATACAATATCATAGAAGCTTCCTCTCTTATGCATACCTAATGATAATGGTCCGTCCTTGACCTCATCTCCAAAGGAAAATTCCATTTTGTTACGATATGCACTCTGTACCGGGCTGCCCTTGATTCCTTCAAAGATGTGATTAACATATTCATCTGTCAGCTCTGCTTCTCCATCAAGAAGTGCCTGTTTTGCAAAAACGGGTGTCAGAAGCTTTCTGCCCTTTCTTTAACTCTAGCTGTTTATCATAAGGTAAGGTCTGGTATGCACAACCGCCACATACACCAAAATGAGGACAGACACTTGGAATTTCATAAGGTGCATTTTCCAGAACATCCAATAAACGTCCTTCTGCTTTACCCTTTCGTTTTTTGGTTATCATGAAAGATATTTTCTGTCCAGGAAGAACATTTTTAACTACTACCTTTTCATCTTCGAAGCTCAATACTCCTTTATTAGGGAAATCAAGTCGTTCCACATATCCTTCACATATCTGTCCTTTTTTCATTCTGATACCTGTACCTTTCTGTATGTCTTACTTCCATTTACCTAAAAATGCGGATAAGCAGCACTTCGCAATCTCGTTCGCTCAGTCGCATTGCCATTCCTCATCTATTTACCTAAAACGTGAATAAGCAGCACTTCGCAATCTCGTTCACGAAGTCGCGTTGCTCGCCATAGTCATAGAGATAAATTCTCATACAAGTATGAAATTTATCTCTAAGCCCATGGCTCTGCTTATTCACGCAAAAAGAGGATGCCTGTTGCAGCATCCCCCTATATCTTCTGCATAATCTTATTCTGGCTTCTTCTCTTCCTTCTCAGGCTCTTCGTCCTCGTCATCAAAGAAATCGTCTTCCAGATCATCATCAAAATCATCCATGTAATCTGGTGTCAGATAACGGTATACTGCATATGCGATACCGGCAATTACTGCAATGCCGCCCACAATAGCGAGTACCCATACCCATACATTAGACTTCTTCTCTTCCTCTTTCTTCTTTAAACAACATGTTCTGCCTAATAAATTCTTCTCCTGAAGAAATTCTACTACATCATCCCAGCTCTTCATGTTTACCCCTTCTTTCTTTATCATTTCATACAATAACATTATCGTCAGTTGATATCAATATGATAACACTTTTTTGCCTGGTTTACTACTCTTTTCTGGAAATTAACAGAAAGTTACTATATTTTTTGTAATTTTGCAAACGCAGCGTACATGATTTTCTGGCCTGCTCCATCGAAAGCAACTGTTATTTTATAATCCCTGACATCCTTTTCAACTTTCTGCACTGTTCCATCACCATATTTTATATGGCGTACTCTGTCTCCAACTCCATAGGAAAGCCCTCCCTGTGTTGTCGGCATGCCCTTGGTAAGTCCATCCAGGGATTTTGCTATATAGGGCTTATTAGCCGCAGGTGTTTCTTTTTTCTTAATCACTGCCTTAGGTCTGGATACTAATATAGATGCGATATCCTTTGGCTGCTGCTGTTTCATAACAGGTGTTTTGTTAGAAGGAACTGTTGCCGTTTTGACAGTTGCTTTCGCTGTCGGCATTTCCCAGTTATTTTTCTTCACTGCCTGTTCTGCCGCTTCCCAGTTATTCCTTGGCTTATCAAACACATCATCTGACAGAACCGGCTTCTGATATACGGTATTGAATCCACTTCCTGCAAATGGTTTAGTCTTAAAATGGCTGCGTTCTCTGGAATCCTCATCATAGCCCCACTTCTTAAGCACCGGTAATTTATTGTCCATCAGATTCTCCGGAATCTCTTTTATGAAACGGCTGATTGGATTATACTGTGTTTCGCCGCGCAGCATACGCTGTTTTGCATAAGTAATCGTAAGATCATCCTTGGCTCTTGTGATGCCTACATAAGCCAGTCGGCGTTCCTCTTCTATCTCTGTTGGATCATCTGATGTGATTGTCATATAGCTTGGAAATACGCCATCTTCCATACCGGCGAGATATACCTGGGAGAACTCCAGACCTTTGGCACTATGCAACGTCATTAACAACACTTTATTATCGTCTTTATCCACTCCATCAATATCAGCTACCAGCGCCACTTCTTCCAGAAAAGCTGACAGGGATGCTTCCTCTCCCAGTTCCTCGCGCTCCTGTTCAAAGCTGACTACCTTGGAAATCAATTCATCAATATTCTGCAGACGGTCTTCTGCGTCATCATCATCTGATTCTTCCAGCTCTTTTGTATACTGCGTCGTTTCAATCACATCTGTTATTAAATCTTCCAAAGTACCATGCTGCAGCTTTGTGCGGAACATCATGATCATAAGAGCAAAGTTGCGAAGCTTCTCGCCTGCCTTTCCTATAGATGTGATCTCATCTATTCTCTGCATGGCCTCAAAGAAGCTGATACCCATATGGTCTGCAAAATCCTGTACCTTATTCACACTTGCTGCTCCGATTCCTCTTCGTGGCACATTGATGATTCTCTTTACAGCCAGATCATCCTTTCCATTGTCAATCGTTTTCAGATAGGCTAACAGATCCTTGATTTCCTTTCTGGCATAGAAGTTCACTCCTCCTACTACATCATATGGGATTCCTTCGCTGATGAAACTTTCTTCCAGAAGTCGTGACTGGGCATTGGTTCGATACAGCACTGCACACTGACCGTAATCACTGGTTCCCTGATATTTTTTTGATTTAATATCACTTGCTATGTATTCAGCTTCATCATATGCATTGTCAAAAGGTCTGAAATGGATTCTGTTTCCACTTCCTCTGTCTGTCCACAATGCCTTGTCTTTTCTTCCAATATTATTATGGATCACATTGTTAGCAGCATCCAGAATATTCTGCGTAGAACGATAATTCTGCTCCAGCTTAATGACTTCAGCATCCGGGTATACTTTCTCAAAATCAAGAATATTGCGAATATTCGCTCCTCTGAATTTGTAAATAGACTGGTCATCATCACCTACAACACACAGATTACGGTTTCTCTGGGCAAGAAGACGTATCAGCTCGAACTGGGCTGTATTCGTATCCTGATACTCGTCCACCATAATATACAGGAAACGGTTCTGATAATTCTCCAATACTTCTGGGCATGCTTTGAACAACTCTACCGTTTTTACAATGATATCATCAAAATCCAGTGCATTATTCTTTTTTAATAACATCTGATATTCTTTATATGCAATTGCAATTTTACGCTTGTTAAAATCTCCCATTGCTGACATTTCATAATCGAGCGGTGAGATCAGATTATCTTTTGCAGAAGATATTGCTCCCAGAATTGTCTTTTCCTTCAGCTGCTTGGTGTCAATATCCAGCTTCTTACACACTTCCTTCATGACACTCTTCTGGTCATCCGTGTCATAGATTGTAAAGCTGGTATCATACCCAAGTCTGTCAATATGTCTTCGAAGTATTCTGACACAAGTGGAATGGAATGTTGCTACCCAGATGCTCTCTGAACCATATCCCACAATATCATCAACACGTTGACGCATCTCTCCTGCTGCTTTATTGGTAAAGGTAATTGCCATGATATTCCATGGATTAACACCTGTATTCTCTATCAGATAAGCAATTCTCCTGGTCAGTACGCTTGTCTTGCCTGAACCAGCGCCAGCCAAGATCAGAACCGGACCCTGAGTAGTGAATACGCCTTTCTTCTGTTGTTCATTCAGTGAATCATAGATACTCATGACATTCTCCCTTTATTTTGTATAATAGACTGATGCTTACAAGCATCTTAACCCAGTATACCAAAAATACATTCGATTGCAAACACCTAAAATCAAATATCTATGCACATCTTATTTTCTCCCGGCATACATTAACCTAAAATCTCTTTCTATGGTGGTTCTATGAAATACTCTCGTAAACTATGCCGGTTAGTTCTTTCGCTTCTGCTTCTGACCTTGTGCATTGCAGTCGCAGGATGTAGTTCCAATGATGAGAATTCTAATTTAAAAACAGGCGATATGGAAAAGGTGACATTAAATGAAGTGGCACATTCTCTCTTTTATGCTCCTATGTATGTTGCAATAGAAGAAGGTTATTTTGAGGAAGAGGGAATTGACCTCGACCTTGTGACCGGTTATGGCGCTGATAAAACCATGACTGCACTTCTTACAGGAGAAGCCGATATTGGTTTCATGGGTTCAGAAGCTTCTATTTATACCTATTTACAGGGTGCCAAAGACTATGCCATCAACTTTGCCCAGCTTACACAAAGAGCCGGCAATTTCCTGATCAGCAGAGAACCTATCGACGACTTTTCCTGGGATATGTTAAAAGGGCATTATGTACTTGGCGGCCGCAAGGGCGGTATGCCACAGATGGTATTTGAATATATTCTGAAGAAAAACAACATTAACCCTGATACAGACCTTACTATCGATACGAGTATTGACTTTGGTTCAACTGCTGCAGCTTTTGCAGGTGCTAAGAAAGGGGAAGCCGGCTATGCTGATTTCACGGTAGAATTCGAGCCTCATGCAACTTCCCTGGAAGCACAACAGACCGGCTATATCGTTGCTTCTCTTGGAACAGACTCAGGCTATGTCCCTTATACCGCCTTCTGTGCAAGAAAAAGCTATTATGCGGATCATGCTGATACATTGCAGCATTTTACGAATGCTCTGCAGAAAGGTATGGATTACACTGCCACCCACTCTGCCCAGGAGATAGCCTCTATCATCCAGCCCCAATTCAAAGAAACAGATCTGGATACCATTACTACAATTGTCACCCGCTATCAGTGTCAGGACACTTGGAAAACAGACCTGATCTTTGAGCAAAGCAGCTTTGAATTACTGGAAAACATACTGATGGAAGCCGGGGAACTGGATTCCTTTGTTCCCTATAACGAACTGGTCGATACCTCTTATGCCCAAAAAGCCATAGCAGATAAATAAATATAATAAAAGGCAGATATGATAGGAAAACTCTCATCATATCTGCCTCTATCTAAGCCATTTATCTACTTACATATTCACAACAGCAAGTATCATTTCCTGCTGTACCATAGTGCCGGCTACATCCTGACCACTGATCCACACTCTGTAGGCCCCTAGTGTGTTCAGATCATAATTGCCATTTATGTACAACTGATAGTCCTGTGGGGTATACGCCTGTCCCTGTATATTCTTTAATCCAACATACTGCTTCAACTGATCAACAGTCGCACCTACTGGTACATACAGTACACCATCCCCCATATCCTGTATCAGATACAGGGAAGGTCTGATTGTATTCCATGGATTCTCTTCTGCCGGATCTGTCGGGTCCCATCCGGCAAATGGATGGGAAATATCAATCTGCATCTGTACCGGCTTTCCCAAAGGTCCAGGATTCTGTTCATCATCATATACGATAACACTGGTGCCTTTTTCACAGTTATCATAAAGCCACTTCACATCACTGGCAGCCATTCTGACACATCCAAGAGACGCCTGTGAACCTAACAGATTGAACTGATCCTTCTCCAGATTATCTGCTGAACTGGTATAATATGGAACAGAATGGAACAAGATACCTCTGTTAAAACGGATTGCATATTGTCCATAGCTTCCATCTACCATAAGTCTCCATGTATAATAATCAGAAGTTTTGAAGCTTCCAAGCGGAGTCTCCATCCCTTCTCTACCAGTGGAACAGGCAAAAGATCTCACCGGCACTGTATATTCTCCATCCGCATCCTTTGTATATACTGTAACGCAATTAGCGATACGATTTACATAGACCTGATAGGTTGGTGTCTGTACTGTCTGCTGCATTGAAGCTTCTGCCGCCTGCACTGTCCAGGCTGACTGTGGGCCAAATGTAATTCCCAGCGCCAACACACCCATCAGAATAATTTTTGTAATTTTCGTAAAATGATTCATGATAACCTCCGTATTCAGTTTTCTCCAATAGGATTTTATCATACACCATTTCACTGGAAAAGACCAGTAGTTTTCTTCAAAACTATTCACTCGCTGACTCCGAATCAGTTTCTGTTATCTCTTCTGCTTCACTCTCAGTCTCTGTCTCTTCCTCTGCCGTAATATCTTCCAGCGTATTATTCCGGAAGCTTGTTATTGTTGCAGAATCGGTCGTATATACTGTACTCTTATCACTCTCAAGGCACATATAATACGTATATGTTGTCTCATTATAGTCACCTATCAACAATGTATATGATGTTGTACCATCCGATACCAGAATCGTAAGAGATGGTGCATCCAGACCATACTGGGCAATATCTTCTACATTCTCAATCTTATTCTCTGATGTAAGAGAAGCCACCTTACCAACCATAGTACTTACTTTATCTGCATCAATGTCTACACTGCGATCTTCATCACAGATCCAGTTATCTCCGTCTTTATTCAAAGTCAGTGTACCATTTTCATTGGTATACACCAGTTTTGTCACATCATCTGCATTCAGATTAGTTACTTCATAGCTTGCTGTTGTATCTGTTTCCTCTTCCTGGGGCAGATTCTTCACTACTATAAAAGCAATGACTGCCACAATCAGAATCACCAGCAATCCGAGCAGCTGTTTCTTCTGCTTCTCCATATGCAGGTTACCTCCTTATTTCTTTCTTCGTTTGAACCAGATTACAAATCCGATTATGATCAGGGCTAATGGAATCAGGATTACAACTACTGTTTCAAATAATACAACGTCCTTTGTTGAGGCAGTCAGATTATCATAACTGTAACTCTTAACCGGTACAGACACACTTACATCATGAGAAGCAATTGTACTCATTATATTAGTAAACAGTGTCTTATTATTGCCGGACACTGCATTATCCACATTGTCTGTGAAGAACTGTGCACTGGAAAAGACATACAATACTGCTGAACCACTATCCAGTGTCTTCTCGGCTTTTACGCCAATACACAGCGGTCCATCAATATCCCCTTCTTCTTTTTCAAAAGAAGCTGCATTCTTAACATCTGTCTTCAACAGAGAGCTCTCAGACGTAGTCAGAAGCTTGGTATATGTAATATTTTCAACATCCACATCAGGAACAGCAATTCCTTCTGCATAAGTATGACTTTCTGTCAGACCTGTAGTCTCATCACTGTATTCCACATTCGGAAGCAGATAAATAGGTGTCTGATAATAATTACCTGCATTGGTATCTACTGCGTAACCACTCTGGATTGTCAGTCCAAACTCTGAAAGTATCTTCTCAAAATTAGGCATCTGTGTATCTACATACTCTGTTGTAATCAATGCCTTACCACCATTGTTCAGATATTCAATCACCTTATTGGCATCATCTTCTGAGAAATCCTTCTCCGGGGCATGAATGATGATACACTCTGCATCCTCCGGTATTGCATCATATTCCATCAGGCTGATTGTTTCGTAATCAATGTTTTCCTTCTCCAGTGCTGTTGTAAAACCACTGTCTAATGTATACTCATTGTGTCCTGTAATCATGTATACTTTCGGCATATCATTGCTCGTACAGTATGCAATTGCGCTGGTCAGCTGGCCTTCCCCAGCATACCCTGTTACATTCTGTGAGTAGGTTGAATAGTCTATTTCCGTTTCATACATATCACTATAGGAAATCACTTTATAACGCTTGGATGTCTCTACGATCAAGCTGTTCTGTGACAGATTGGTAGTAGAATAACTGCTTGCAAACTGTGGATTTACCAAGGGATCAATATATTCCACCTTAACATGTGAGGATTCCTCTTCATATCCCTTGAGAGTCTGCGCTACTGTAGTATCCGCATTGTCCTCAGAGCTAAGTACATATATCGTTACATCCTCTGTCAGATTACCAAGCATTTCTTTCGTCTGGTCTGTGATGGTATACAACTGATTCGCTGTAATATCAAAGCTTGTATATTTCGTAGGTAACTGTGAAACGATAAGATTCACAACAACTGTAAGTGCAATTCCAATAACAACCGTTATCGAACTATACGCACCCATGGATATATTATGTACAGATACACTGTATCTTCTCTTCTGAATAGACTGTGTTGTAAGGAAAAGCAGCAATGCAATGACGCTTACAAAATAAATAACACTTGTAATGTCAAATACGCCATTTACCATATCGCTGAATCTTGTCTGGAAATCAAAAATACTTAAAAATTTCGTTACAACATTTCCAGTCTGGGAAATCAGGCTCTCAATTCCCTGCATCATATACGTAATGAACAGAATTGCAAAAGACAATACTGCTGCAATGACCTGACTTTCTGTAAAGCTGGATACCAGAATACCTACTGCCATACAGGTCAGTCCATATAATGCAAAAGCCAATATAGCTGCATAAGATTCTGCCATAGGCACTGTTCCAAATCTTGATAAAAAGAGTGGGAATATGCACATTCCGGCTACAGGAATCAGGAAAATAGCTGCCATTGCAAAATATTTGCCCAATACGATCTTACCAACAGAAACCGGAGCAGTCAGTATCAGCTGATCTGTCTTCTGCTTCTTTTCATCAGCAAGAATCCTCATGGACAAGATGGGAATCGTCAACAGAAACAGAAATAAAATGGCGCTTAATGTATAAGATACATAAGGATATCCTGATGCCAGATTATATACAGCCCCATATAATCCAAAGAAAAATACTGTGACTGCCATGAATAAAAGTCCTACTACTGAATGGATATAAGCCGAAAACTCTCTTTTAAATATTGCCTTCATTCTCTTTGTCCTCCTCGCCTGTCAACTCTAAGAATACATCCTCTAATGACTTTTCTGACAGACTCAATTCCATAATAGGCATATCTGCCGCAGCCAGTCTGTGGAACAGCTCTACTCTGATGTCTTCTGTATCTTCTGTCCTGATATTCACACTGACCATTCCCTCTGCCCTAGGAGGCTGCATGGAGAAATCTTTGACTGATTCCATGCTCTGTAACAGTTCCTCGACTTTACTCTGTTCACCAAGCACTGATAATTTCATTTGTCTGCCGCCTTTTAACAGGGTCATCAGTCCTTCCGGCGTATCACTTGCCACAAGCTTACCTTTGGAAATAATCATGATATGATCGCAGACTGCACTTACCTCTGACAGGATATGGGAACTTAGAATAATCGTATGTTTCTTCGCCAGTTCTCTGATCAGTTCACGAATCTCTATGATTTGCTTCGGGTCCAGACCAACTGTAGGTTCATCCAGAATAATCACCTCAGGATAACCGATAATCGCCTGTGCCAGACCTACTCTCTGTTTATATCCTTTAGACAGGTTCTTGATCAGACGTCCTTTCACATCCTCTATCTGTGTCTGCTTCATAACGTCCTCTATCTGTACCTGTCTCTCATTTTTCTTTACTTTCTTTAATTCAGCTACAAACCTCAGATACTCATATACGGTCATATCTGGATAAACAGGTGGAAGCTCCGGCAAATATCCTATGCTTTTCTTAGCCTGCTCCGGATTCTTCAGTATATCGTATCCATTAATTTTCACTGTTCCGCTGGTGGCCGCAATATATCCGGTCATCATATTCATGGTCGTACTTTTACCTGCTCCATTTGGTCCCAGGAAGCCGTAGATCATACCCCTCTCTACACGAAAGGACAAATTATCGACTGCCACATGACTGCCATACTTTTTTGTCAGATTCTCTACTTCTATCACGTCTTCTGTCCTCCTACTTAACATTTCCGGTTATAGATTAATAACCGCTATTGTTCATTCTATGTGTAATGTGTGATGAAAATTTGTTGAAATTGTGATAAAAGTGTGTCCTGATATAAAAAAAGCAACCATTGAAAGCCATTGCTTCCAGTGATTGCCCATCATCACTTATACTATTCAAAAGGTATAAAAGATGTTCCCAGTTGGTCTCTTATTGCATTCTGATAACCCATCAGACCAATCATATCATTATAGTAGGACGTTGATGTGTTTTGTTGCTGCTGTACCTGTTGTGTTCCACCTGCCTGCATATCCTGCCAGATTCCAAGCATTTCCGCAAAATCACCGGTTGCAGTACTTCCTGTATTTTTCAGCTCGCCATAATCCTTGACATACAGCTCATCTTTCTTATCTGCTGCAATCACAAGGGGTCTGCCGGATTGTTCTGTCTGCTCAGTTATCTCAGAGACTGGATTCAATGTATAAGGATTTCCATGAATAGAAGAAATACGATAACTATTCATTCCGGAGATTCCTGTAATTCCTGATACCATCATTCCCATACTCCTTTCCCAACCATTCGGTTTCCTATAGTATAGAATAATTAGCAGACATTTTCAATATTTATCAGTTATTTTTCTTTTTTAGATTTGGGATCTTTCTCCTTGATCTCATCTACAAGCTTCTCTATCAGAAGTTTCTTCATATATACGTCAAAGCTTAGTAAACATATAAAGGAAAACAGCTTCAGGAACTCTTTACTCTCTTCCGGCGCATCTTCAAAGGTCTTCGTAGAATATTCATACTTCTCCATGACATCCTTCTTCAACGCATCTATCTGTTCTTTCTCCAGTCCAAATACTTCATCATACACAGATGTAATATCAAATTCTCCCTCTGTCTGGAAGAACTGCATCGTAATTGGCTGCAACAGCGTCTGAATATCATTGATAGACAGGATTCCTTTATAATAGTAGATAAAAATCAGTACCAGC
>OHPL01001639.1_pt1 | contig 11125 bp, 7 predicted proteins | sample 1577711 | NCBI WGS metagenome assembly OHPL01 (sample SAMEA3879538, study PRJEB24766) | human gut metagenome | biome: human-associated habitat; feature: feces | place: USA | collected 1985/1987
GGTTATCAATTCCAATACTTCATTTAGAGAGCGCCCTGCCATGATTTTGTGCAGGGCGCTCTCTTATGAGGAAAATACCCTTGACAAATCTCTTCTCAGAAAAAGATCCTTCAACGCTACGCACTTGACCACGGCTACAAAAACTATCGCTTTTATATTGATGACGGCATTTCGGGTACGACGTTCAACCGCCCTGGCTTCCAGCAAATGATTGCGGATATAGAAGCCGGCCTTGTCAAGCGGGTCATTATCAAGGATATGTCACGCCTGGGCCGTGATTATCTGCAAGTGGGCATGTATACCGAGATCATGTTCCCTGAGCATGACATTCACTTTATTGCTGTCAACGATGGTGTGGACAGCACCCAGGGTGATAATGAGTTCACTCCTTTTCGGAACATCATCAATGAGTGGTATGCGAAGGACACCAGCAAGAAGATCCGTGCCGTGATGAAGGTCAAGGGCAACGCCGGCGAGCATCTGACGACCCTGCCGCCCTATGGCTACATGAAGTCTCCTGACAACAAAAAGCTGTGGGTCAGGGACGAGGAAGCCGCAACGGTGGTCTATGAGATCGGCCTATATGTGATGGACGGTTTCGGACCGTCCCAGATTGCAAGGAAGCTGACAGAGCGAAGGATCTTGACCCCGGCCGCCTATTATGCCAGCAAGGGCCGGAAAGCAAGCAATATCAAGCGGGGCTTACCCTACGCATGGGATGCCTCCACCGTAGCGGATATCATGGACCGCTGGCGGGAGTACCTGGGGCACACGGTCAATTTCAAGACGAGGAAGAAGTCCTACAAGAGCAAAAAGGTCATCCATAATCCGGAAAGTGAGTGGATGATCTTTGAGAACACCCATGACCCGATCTGGACGGAGGCAATCGCGGACGCTGCGAGAGCAGCAAGGCAGACGCGCCGTCGTCCTACAAAAATGGGAGAAATGGGGATGTTCTCCGGCATGATGTTCTGCGCGGACTGCGGATCTGTCATGTATCAATGCAGAGCCACCAACTTCCGGCGTGAGCAGGAATACTACCTGTGCGCCGGCTACCGAAAGAGCCGTGACTTCTGCGGTCAGACCCATTCCATCCGCACGGTGATCTTGGAGGAATTGATTCTGGAAAACCTGCGGGAGATCGTTTCCTTCGCCTCCCGCAGTAAGGACGAGTTTGTGAGGCTGGTCATGGACAGTGACCTGCGGCAGCGTGACCGGGATCTTGCAAAGCGGAAACGGCAGCTTGTCGATTCCGAGAAGCGGATCACAGAGCTGGATGCTATCTTCAAGCGGCTCTATGAGGACAACATTTCGGGCAAGCTCTCCGATGAACGCTTTCAGAAGCTCTCTGTGGACTATGAGAAGGAAGAACAGGAGCTCAAGGTGCTGGCGAGTTCCCTTCGGAAAGAAGTGGAGCTGGAGGAAAGCAAATCGGCGGATGTTGATCGTTTTCTCTCCGTTGTGGAGAGGTACACGGATATCCCGGAGCTCACGCCCTGCATCCTCCATGAGTTTGTGGAGAAAATCATCGTCCATGCGGCCAGCGACCCGAAGGGCAAGAATCGGACGCAGGAGATCGACATTTACTACAAGGGCATCGGAGCCTTGGAAATGTCGAAAGTCACGGCATCAATGGAAAAATGAGAAAACGGTACAGCCGAAGCTATACCGTTCTCTCTTTCCTCACGATGTTTTCTTATCGGGAGCAGCCTTTTGGCGAGCCTATTTTTCGTATTCTATTATTCTTCCGCGAGCTTGCTGAGGAGCTTTTCTTTCTCCTTCTGAAGCTGAGCTATCTTCTCCCTGCCGAGGGGGTACATGAAGCGCAGGATCACGAAGATGAGGAAATACAGCACCGCCGGGATGAGCACGGAATCGGTGAACATCATGTCCAGTGTACCGCCGGTGATGTTGGCGGTGTTCAGAACATTGTCGGTGTAGCCGATGCGCAGCAGCGCCATGTTCACGAGTATCGCCGCGATGGTCTGGCCGAGCTTGCGCATGAAGGTGAAGAACGCGTAGCTCGTCGCCTCGTCATGCAGACCGTAGCTTACTTCGTTATAGTCGATAGCGTCGGTTGCTATCGCCCATACGAGCAGGAATATGAACGCGTTGCCGATGCCGGACAGCAGGCACACCGCGAGGAACATCCATACGTTCGTCCCGCCCACGAGGTACAGCGCGAGATTGCACACGCCCGCCATCAGCATTCCGTAGGCGCAGACCTCGCGCCGCCCGAAGCGCGCGCCGAGCTTGCCCGCAAACAGCATGATCACCGCCACGGGGAGATATTGGCACACCGTAGGCATCATCGACAGGCTGGGGGCGTTGAAGTAGTAGTTGAAAAGATAGGTGTTATAGCTCTGGCTGAACATCTGCGCGGCGAGGAACAGCATACCGACGAGGCACACCGCCATATACGGCTGGCTGTGCAGCAAAATTTTTATTACCTTCCATGTCTGCCCCTTCTCCTTGGGCGCGGGCTTCGTGGGGACGCGTTCAGTCGTCCAGCGGTAGCACAGCAGATATGCCGCCACAGACAGCGCCGCGATGATGGCCGCGCCCGTGAGGATCTTGCTGTAAGACATCACGGATGTGCCGTTGGCGTTCTTGACGTAGCAGAAGCTGATGAGCAGCATCGCGGGCATCGCGCCGAAGGTCGAGCCTATCGAGCGGAACACCGACAGGGATGAGCGCTCACGGTCGTCTGAGGTGATGACCTGCGCTAGCGAGCCGTAGGGGATGTTGATGCCGGTATAGAGCATACCGAAGAGGATATAGGTCACGTAGGCATACGCGAGGTAGCCGCCCTCACTCAGGCCGGGGATCTTCACGAACATCAGTACCGCTGACAGCGCGACCGGCAATGCCAGCGTCTTGAGCCAGCGGCGGTAGCGCCCGTCCGGCGCGGGCGGGATGCGGTCGATTATCCGCCCCCAGAGCGGGTCGTTTATCGCGTCCCATACGCGCGCGATGATGAACATGACCATGATGCTTACAACGCCGATGCCGAGTACGTCCGTGTAGTATTTCTGCAGCACGCTCTGCACCAGCCCGAACACCAGCAGCGACGCGAGGTCGCCCATGGCGTAGCCGATCTTGTCGCGCGTGCCGATCCCGCTCGTGCGGGAAATATAGCTTGTCTCCATCTCGTCTCTCCTTTATAATTTTATATGTGCGCCGTTTCTCCTGCGGCCTTGAATACATCTGCAAATTCGCTGCCTCTGCGATAAAACACCGCCGGACGGCCAAGCGGGGCGGCGACGGTATATTCATACCCGCCCTTATACGGCGCGCCCGTCCAGAAGTGCAGCCACTCGCCGTCGGGCAGATACACGCGCCGCGAACGCGCGCCCTTTTCTATCACCGGCGCGACGAACATGTCGCCGCCGAGGAAATATGCGTATTCGTCGCGGCTCGCCGTATAGCTTCCCGCCGCCCAGAAGTCCGGGCGTATCGCGGGGATGCCGCGCCCGGCGTCCGCGGCGCATTTCTCAATATATGGCTTCAGCGCCGCGTGTACGTGCGTGAGGGCTACCGTGTGCGGCAGCACGTCCGGCGCGTCAAACTGGCTGTTCGCCCACGGGCGGATCGACTCGTGACTGCGCATCATAAGCGAGAACGCCCCGGCCTCCATCCATCTGGTGAATAGCTCGTCGTCGCGCTTGAGCTTGCCGAACGAGAAGAAGCCGCCGATATCCCAATGCACCATCGTCACGCCGGAGAAGCCGAGAGAGAAGCAGGCCGGCATGATGCACGGCATACCGTAATCGCGCGTGTAGTCCGTGTGCTGATCCCCGTTCCAGAGTATGGGGGCGTACTGCTGTATGCAGAGGTAGCCGGAGCGCGTGAAGAACATGACGTCTTTATCGCCGTACTCCTCTATCGCCTCGCGGTTGAGCTTTGCCCACATGACCGGCCATTTGTTGTGAAGCTGCGCGGGATCGCCGTTGTGCAGGACGCAGTCCACCGGCAGATACTCGCCGAAGTCCGCCATCCAGCCCGAAACGCCGAGGTCAAGCATGTTTTTCTTGATAAGCACGTCCTTCGTGAAGCGCACGGCTTCGGGGTTCGTAAGGTCGAGCATACCCGCGTCGAAGGTTGTGGATTTGATGTGATATATACTGCCGTCCTGACGGCGGATGAGGTAGCCCGCCGCGGCGCACTGCTCATAGAGACGGCTTCCCTTGACGAGATACGGGTTTATGTACGTCAGAAAGCGCACACCGCGCGCACGAAGCTTTTCTATCGCGCCGCGAAGCTCCGGATAAAGCTTTTCGTCGGCCTCCCAGTTCCACCAAACCTGTTTGCCCATTACGGTGCGGTTCTCTCCGGACCAGTCCTGACTCCATACGCCGCATATCTTTGCGCCCGCGGCGAGCATGGCGAAGGTCTTATCCAGCACGGTTTGAGTGCCGCCCTGTACGCCGAGGATCATGCCGTCCATGCACCATTCGGGGATATACTGCCGGTTCGGCACGTTAGCCGCAGTGAAGCCCGCAAGCTCTTCGTAGCTGCCGCCGGTCTGTATCCTCAGTGAACGTGGGCATGAGTCGAACGCGAAAACATACGCCTCCTCGCCGAACACGGCGCGCCCGTCGCTGTCGGCGTCGAAGGCGATGAACCGCCCGCCGTCCGTCACGAACACCGGCATCGGCGCGTAGCTGCCGATCTCGGAGTGCGACTTCTCGCGGTAGAGCGCCGCCGGAAGCAGCGCCTTTTCCACGATGGTCGACGCTTTGATGTGCTCCGACACGAAGTTCACGACCGTTTCGCCGCGCAGGTTCACTTTGCGGTACTGCTCGCCGCCGCCGAAAACCGCCTCACCGCCGACTGCGGGCAGGCTGAACTCGTAGCCCCACCCGGCCTCGCCGGAAAAACGAAGCTCCGCGCCGCCGGGAAGCGGCAGGTATTCCACACGCAGCGTATGCCCCGCGGCGCTGAAAACAACGCCGTCGCCGCTCTGCGCCGTATCCGTCAGCGGGATACGCTCCGCTTCGCGCACAGTCAGCTTGACCGTGCCGCGCGAGGACTTATATTCCTTCTCCTGCCGCACGGCGACGGCAAAGGGCGCATCCTGCGTGTGCCGCACGAGCTCGCGCCCGTCAAAACGCAGTGCCCAGCCGCCGTTTATGCAAGCTTCAAGCATGTCAGTTCCCTCCATTATGCATTAACCGAATAAGTATTTGGTTATATATTACGGTCTTGCGCGGGCGTTGTCAATAATGAATCATTGACTTTTTTAACAGCGTGAATTAAACTGTTTGCAGAAAGGACGTGCAGATTATGGAGAAATCGCGCATCGGAAGCGCCGTATCGCGCTTTATAGACCTGATAGTCGCGGGGCTGTACTGGCTAATTTGTTCATTGCCTGTAATAACGATCGGCGCGGCGAGCACGGCGCTGTACTACGCTGTGGTCAAATGTGTGCGGCATGAGCGCGGACGGCTGACGGGCGTTTTCTTTTCCGCCTTCCGGCGCGAGTTCCTGCAGAGCACGCTCACATGGCTTATCTACATCGGCTATACCGCCGTGATCGCGCTTGACGCCTATGCGATCGGCGCATCCGGCCACGGCGGCGGACTGCTGGGAATTCTGCGGTGGGTGTTCTTCCTGCCCGCGCTGCTGAGCCTTTCCGGAATGAAAAATGGCATCGAGTGGCTGGGATTCTATCCTCTATTCCATGCTGCAGCGCTTATCGCGGTGGGCGTGATAGTCTACCTCACGCCGCTGCTTCTGCCGCTGCTGCCGGGCGCGGTGTGTATGCTGATGAGCCTTATCATCGAGCCGGTGTTCCGCGAGTACACGGCGGAACAGGGCGATGAAAATACTGACGCATGGTATAACGAATAAATATAAACGGAGGTATTGACAGATGGCAAGAAATATTGACGTTTCGGCTCGAAACGGCGAACTGCGCCTGACTGCCGGCGGCGAAACGCTGCTGCTGCACACGCCGGAGTGCCCCGCGGTGTTCGCCGGGCGCGGCAAGGAGAGCATAAAAATGTACCGCGGCAATTTCGACGTGAACGACCGCGTGTCGGAGCGCTTCGCTCTGCGCCTTTCGTCGGCGGACGGCGAAACGCTTACATTCACTCACCCGGACATGCAGGGGGAGCTGACCGTGCGCATCACGCGCGATGGCGGGCTGCTGCGCCTGCACGGAGAGTGCGGCGACGCAAGCATAAACCGCATATGGCTGCGTCTGTGCGCCGAGGAGGGCGAGTATGTCACCGGCGGCGGCGAGCAGTTTTCGGCGCTTGATATGCGTGGGCGTCTCTTCCCGATATGGACGCGCGAGCAGGGCGTCGGCCGCAACAAACTGACCGAGATAACCCGCCTTGCCAATGCAAGCGACGGCGGCGGAGGCGATTACCATACCACATTCTTCCCCCAGCCGACCTTCGTTTCCTCCCGCATGTACTGGGCGCATCTTGAAAACTACGAATACTCCGAACTGGATTTCCGCGCTCCGGACTTCCATGAGATAGGCGTCTGGTCAAATCGCTTTTCGCTGGTGCTCTGCGCCGGGGAGCGCTATCGGGAGCTGAGCGGCAGCCTGAGCGCGCTGCTCGGGCGGCAGCCCGTACTGCCGGACTGGGCGATGAAGGGCATATGGCTCGGTGTGCAGGGCGGTACCGAGCGCACTCTCGATCTGCTGGGCAAATGCCGCGAGGGCGGCATGGATGTTTCCGCGGTCTGGATACAGGACTGGGAGGGGCGGCGCATCACGTCCTTCGGCAAGCGCCTGCAATGGGACTGGCGCTGGGACGAGAAGTCGTATACCGGACTGGACAAGGTCATTGCGGCGGATGAAAATACGCGCTGGATGGGATATATAAATCCCTATCTCGTCGAGAGCGGCGTACTGTTCAAGGAAGCGCAGGAGAAAGGCTACTTCGTCAAGAAGCAGGACGGCAGCGACTACCTCTTCGATTTCGGCGAGTACGACTGCGGCGTGGTAGACCTGACGATGCCGGAAGCATTTGAATGGTACAAAGGCGTTATAAAAACAAATCTTATCGGCCTAGGCTTCCGCGGCTGGATGGCGGACTTCGGCGAGTATCTGCCCGCAGACTGCGTATGCTTCGGCGGCAGCGGGCTTGAAATGCACAATAAATGGCCGATGCTGTGGGCAAAGTGCAACCGCGAGGCCGTCGAGGAAGCCGGACTTCTGGGCGACTGCGTGTTCTTTATGCGCGACTGGTCGGAGGACGACGGACTGCCATCGGTCATAACCTCGGCGCTGACTGCCGGTATGAGCGGCTTCGGCCTCCACACCTGCGACGCGGGCGGATACACAACTCTGTTCGGCCTGCACAGGGACGAGGAACTGCTGCTGCGCTGGCTTGAGTTCACCTGCTTCAGCCCCGTTATGCGTACGCACGAGGGCAACCGGCCTGACGACAATATTCAACTTTATTCAAGCCGTGAAATAATTAACCGCGCCGCGCGGCTGTCGCATATCCACACCGCGCTCCTGCCGTATCTGAAAGTCTGCGTGGAGGAAAACGCGGAGCAGGGTATACCCGTCATGCGGCCGCTGTTTTATGACGCGCCGCACTGCGAGCGGGCATATGACCGCGAGCTGTACAGCTATCTTTTAGGCGATGAATTGCTTGCGGCGCCGGTCGTCGCTCCGGGGGCGACGCAGCGGAGCCTGTGGCTGCCGGAGGGCGAGTGGGTGCATCTCTGGAGCGGCCGCGAGTATTCCGCGGGCAATGTTAGCGTCCCCGCGCCGATGGGCGAGCCACCGGTGTTTTATAAGAAAAACGGCCGCTTTGCGGAGCTTTTCCGCACGATACCCGAAATTTCATAACCAGCCGGTATACGCGCCGTGCGTCGTGATCCGAAACGGACAAGGTCACGATGCACGGCGCTGCATTCGCTAAGAAGCCGTTAAATGTCCCAAAATACGACCATTATATGGCGATGTACGCACACCGATTGGCTGAAATGCACAAAAACAGCCCGGAAAAATCTACACCCGCGTCAGACTTAGGTGCTTTACAAATCACGCTCCGGCCTTTATAATAAAAACAACAGCCAGTAGATGGCATTTTTTACGGCAAGTTAATTAACAGCGTTAATTAAAATTAAATCAAACAACAAAAGGAGACACGAAATGAAAAAAGTGCAGAGACTGATAGTTCTCATCCTTGCGCTGGCGATGTGCTTTTCCCTCGCTGCCTGCGGCAGCTCCGGGACACAGCAACCCGCACAGGACAACAGCCAGACCGAGCAGCCCACGGAAAACAAGGACACCCCGGCAGGGGAGATAGTCATCAACTTCCCGTGCATCTGGGTCGGCACCGACTCCAAGGCCGCCTATCTTGCAAAGATGGTCGAGGACTTCAACGCCGAGAATGCCGGCTCCATCAAGGTCGTCATTGAGGAGCAGACCGACTATCAGGCATACCGCGATAAGATCCGCACCACCATTACCACCGGCTCCGCACCCGACATCTGCATTCTTGACACCACCTTCGACATTCAGTCGTATCAGGAATCCGGCAAGTTCATGGATCTGACCTCTTACCTCGCCGACGGCTGGGGCGATAACTTCACCGACGGCTGCTTCGACGCGTGGAGCGTTGACGGCAAGACCTACATTCTCCCCTTCGAGAGCGCCATCTTCCCCATCGTTTACAACAAGGAAATCCTTGCCGAGGCCGGCTGGGAGACCTTCCCCACCACCTATGACGAAATGTTCAAGATGTTTGCCGACATCAAGGCTGCCGGTTACAACGCCGTCGGTCAGATGGCCGGCGACAATGCATGGTCTTCCATGCTGTGGTACTCCCTGATCGTTGAAGCCATCGGCGGCAAGGACGTCTATGCAAACGGCCTGAGCGACCCCGCGTTTGTCGAGGCTGCCGGCGTTCTCAAGCAGATGTATGACTACACCTTTGACGGCGCTGTCTCCGCGACGGCTTCCGACGTCAACGGCCACTTCATCGCCCGCGACACCGCGCTCTACCTCAACGGCCCGTGGTGGATTGCCAACTTCTACAAGGAAGAGAACAACGGCCTCAACGAGGTCTGCGAAGTTGCCACCAACCCCGTCTATGAGGGCGGCAAGGGCGACGCGGCTGGTCTTGTGACCACCGTTCAGGGCTTCCTCGCCTGCGCAAAGCAGGACGATCCTGCCAAGGAAGCCGCAGTCGTGAAGTTCCTCCAGTACATCTCCGAGCCTGAGCACGTGTCCGAGTGGGCGCTCTCCTCCGGCGCGATGTTCTTCGTCAAGTACACTCCGTCCCCCGAAACCAACGAGATCTCCCAGAAATTCACCGAGATAGCCAACAATGCAAGCTACACCATTCTCCACGTGAACGGCGCATTCCCGACCGCGTTCTCCACTGAGTTCCCCGCGGCAGTTTCCTCTCTCGTCCTCGGTCAGGTCGATGAGCAGGGCTTTGTCGATATGCTCCAGACCGCTATCGACAACGCTGCCTGATAATCTGACAGTCGGATAAAATTTAAGCAGAACCGCCGCCGGGCAAGCAATTCCGGTTTGCCCGGCGGCTTCACATTTCGCTGCCTTGACTTATCAAAGCAGTCTGATACCGAACAAACTTTTTTGATAAACCAAGGAGGTGACGCGATGAAACCAACAAAATCCGACCGGCGCGCACTGGCGGCGTTTATGGCACCGGCGTTAGTAATGATGCTCGTTTTCTTCGTGATACCGGTGCTGTATGTTATTACCGTCAGCGTCCTTAAATGGAACGGTATCTCCGCGCCGAGCTTCAACGGAATGAAAAACTTTGCCCTGCTGTTCAAGGACAAGGCGTTCATCCGCTCTATCGTCAATAACGTCATATGGGCGTTCACCGCGGCTTGTATTCAGGTTCCGCTGGCGATGCTCATGGCGATCATCCTCTCGCGCAAGCCGAAGGGCTGGAAGTTCTTCCGCACGGTGTACTTCTTCCCGCAGGTCATATCCGGCATCGCGCTGGCAATGCTGTGGCGCGGCATTTACAATGCCGACTACGGCCTGCTGAACGGTCTGCTGAAGGCGATCGGGCTGGGGTATCTATCGTGTGACTGGCTGGGCGGGCTGAAAACGGCGTTCCCCGCCGTGCTCATCTACTGGGTGTTCTATGTCGGCTATTACATGGTCATAATGATGGCGGACATCACAACCATCGACCAGAGCTATTATGAGGCGGCGACCATCGACGGCGCATCCGACTTCCAGCAGGCGATATACATCACCATCCCGCTTATCAAGAAGACGTCTCTGCTCACCTGCGTCACGCTTGCAAGCATAATGGGTCTGCGCCAGTTTGAGCAGGTCTACATGCTGACGAACGGTCAGCCCGCGAACACGACCTCGACGATGGTGCTGTACCTGTACAAGAAGATGCAGGACGCAAACTACGGCCTCTCAAGCGCGACGGCCGTCATACTCATTATCGTCGGCATACTCTTCATCATCTGCATCCGCAAGCTCTTTGAAGGACGCAGCGAGACGGTACAGGCAAAGCCAAGGAGGAAACAGTGATGGAAAATAAATCTGTTCTCCGTAGATCTCCGTGGCAGAACGTGAAGCACGGTCTGCTGATATTCTTCCGCTGGTTCCTTATCATATTCTTCGCCGTGTATACGCTCTTCCCGCTGCTGTGGCTGGTCATATCATCATTCAAGACCAACTATGAACTTCTGACGGATCCGTTCTCACTCCCCGCCGTGTGGCAGATAGGCAACTACATCAACGCCCTGACCGTCGCAGGGCTTGGGCGGATGCTGATAAACTCCGTTCTCGTCGGCCTCGGCGCAACGGCGCTCAACGTCATTATTGCCAGCATGAGCGCTTACTGCATCTCCCGCTTCCGCTTCAAGGGGCGCGAGAAGTTCTACGGCCTGTTCACGGCCGGCATACTTATCCCCCTGAACGCCCTAATGGTGCCGTACTTTGTCATCATCAATAAGCTCGGACTTTACGACACCTACGGCGGCATGATACTCCTGTATACCGCCATCGGCATCCCGATGTCCACCTTCCTCATCCGCGGGCTGATGGACTCCATCCCGATGGAGCTTGAGGAAGCGGCGTATATCGACGGCTGCGGCTTCTTTGCGCGCTTCTGGCATATTATCCTGCCACTGTCCCGCACGGGCA
>OHPL01001643.1_pt1 | contig 11110 bp, 10 predicted proteins | sample 1577711 | NCBI WGS metagenome assembly OHPL01 (sample SAMEA3879538, study PRJEB24766) | human gut metagenome | biome: human-associated habitat; feature: feces | place: USA | collected 1985/1987
ACGTACATGGCCGTCAGGAACGCGGCCTTGGCCGTGGACGGGTTGATGGTGATGCCGATCTGCTGAGCCGCTGAGGCCGCGAACAGGAAGGTGCCGCAGACGAGGCCCGCCACCAGCAGGGTCTTGCGCTCCGATTTCTCCTTTGGCCAGCCGTAGGGCTGGCCCTGTTTTTTGCGTACGGCGTCGAAGGCGAACACGGTAGGGATCAGCACGAGGACAGCCAGCCAGCTGCGACCTGCGAGGAAGGAATAGGCCCCCATGCCGGAGCCTGCGCTCTGGGCTACGAAAGCCGTACCCCAGATAAAGGCACAGAGCATCAGCATAAGCGAATGTTTGGTCTGTGTCTTCATCCTATGCCCTCCACTTTGAGTCCGCCATAGAGGTAGTAACGGCTGGAATCGTAGGAGATGGTCAGACGGTAGCTGGCCGCCGGGTCCAGCCCGGAGATGACGCAGCGGTAGTTCTGACCATCGGTCTTGATATAATAGGTGCTTCCGTTGACGTACTGTGCGCCGCCGGCCACCTTCTGCCAGACGGACACCTTGTACCGCTGGGTACCCTCGGCGGTGCCGTAGCCGGTGATGGTCAGGCTGCCGCCCGGGACGGTGAAGTAATCGGTCTGGCGGCTCCAGATGCCGTTGAACACGAGGTTCAGGCTCCCATTCACCGCCGCCGAGGCATACTTGGCCGAGGCGTCAGCAATGCCCTCGAGGTTCAGCGGGTCGCTGGTCGGTTCGGCCCAGCGGGTGCTGTCCTCTTCCTGCACCTCGTTGTCCGCGCTGTTCTTCATGTCCAGCACAGTCTTGACGCCGGACGCAGCCACAAGCAGTACCAGCACCGCCACGACGAGCAGGACGATTCGCTTTATCTTTTTCATGATCTTTTATCCTCAAATTTTGTTTTAACACGAGGTTTTACACGATTTATATAGTATACCGCATTTTGCTTTTCCATACAAGAGTTCAGGCTGTAGTCAGAGCGGCCAGCGCCGCACGTTCGGCGTCGGCAAGCTCCGGCTGAGCCGACCGGAACAGCGAATCGTACCGGTAGAGCGCCCATCCGCCCGCGCCGAGGCTGTGCAGACTTTCCACCTGCCGGGCAAGAGCGCTGCCCGTACACCACTGGCTCTGGCTGTCCTCGTTGGCACCGCCGTCGCCCTCGCCGATGCGATAGGCCCCCAGCCCGAAGTAGAGGGCCGTGGATGCCGCCCGGGGCATGGCCAGCCACTCCGGCACGATGTTCTCGAAGGCGAAGCGGGTGCTGCCCGACTGGAGGGTATAGCCGCAGCCCCAGTATATCTGCGGGCAGAGGTAGTCCACCACGGCGTTTTCGCCCTCGGCGGCCAGCCATGCTTTCACGTCGCTGTACTGCTGGCCGAGGTCGTTGTCGGGGTTGCCCTGCGGGCTGACGCCGAAACGGAGGGTAGGGTCGGCGGCTTTGACGGCGTCGTGGGCCGCTTTCACCAGCGCGGTGACGTTCTGCCGCCGCCATGCGGCCAGATCCCCCGCGCCGCTGGCGGCGAACTGGGCTGCGTCCAGCGCAGCATCTGTCGTGGGATAAAAATAGTCGTCGAAGTGGATGCCGTCCACAGCATAGTTCTGCACCAGCTCTGCCACGCCCTTCACCACATAGTCTGCGGCTTCCGGGATAGCCGGGTTCAGGTACAGCCCCTCACCCACGGCGCAGACCCACTCGGGATGTACATTGGCAAGGTTATTTTCCGCCAGTGCAGGCGGCATCTTCGCCGAGGAGCGGAGGCGATAGGGGTTCACCCACGCTTCCAGCGAAAGGCCCCGGCTGTGTGCTTCGGTGATGAGGACGTCCAGCGGGTCGAAGCCGGGGTCCTGCCCCTGCTCGCCGGTGCAGAGATGGCTCCACGGGAAGAGGGTGCTCCTGTAAAGCGCGTCCCCGAAAGGCCGCACCTGCGCGATGACGGTGTTCAGCCCGATGGACAGACAGTTGTCCATCAGCTCCGCCGCACCGGCATGGAAAGCTTCTTCGGACGAAAAGTCCATCCCGGCCCATTCCAGATAGCTCACCCAGACGGCCCGCCATTCACCCGAGGGCAGGGCGGCGTTTGGCTCTGCTTCGTCCGTCGGCGGCACCGACGACGCCGAGGCGGTCTGTCCCCGGCCCAGCAGCACCGCTGCCCCGGCCAGCGCGGCGCAGCCGGCCCCGGCCAGGAACGCCCGCCGCCCGAACCGGCCCCGCCGGGCGCGGCGTCTTCTCCGCCGCTGGGTCATGCGTCCTCCTGCATCTTATAAAGACTCAGTGCCGCCCAGCCCCGGGCGCAGGCCAGCAGCACCCAGAGCAGGTTCGTCCAGAAGCCCAGCGCGGCCATGCCGCCGTATTTCGCCATCAGCAGGAAGAACAGGTGGAGCGCTTCGGCGGCACCCACCAGCTGCAGCTGGCGCTGGATGGCCATGCCGCGCTTGTACTCAGTACTGAGCAGCAGCGGCCACGCCAGCGCAGAGCAGAGGTAGCCCGCCCAGCCGTTGACCATGTAGCTCACCATCAGCAGCACGAACACGCCGGTGAAGTTGCGTTTTTCCCAGCTTGCCGAGCCTTTTTCCGCCGCGAGGAAAAGGGCCGCGATGCCCGCCGCGGCGAATGCGATCTGCTCGATGAGGCCGAAGCTGGTGCCGCTCAGGACGGCAAAGCCGTTGAGCATGGAGGCCGCTGCGGAAACCAGCAGCAGGAAATACCAGGTCTTTCGCGTGAATTTGAGTTTCATATCGTCCCTCCCGCCCGCAGAAAGGGCGCAGGCTCCCCATCAGTTTTTGGAATTTTTCAAATATTATAACACATTTTGGGGCGTGTTGTGTTACAATAAGGAAAACTCGACACAAATTCCATCGGGAGGCGCACATGAACGCTGTTTTTTCCATCCTTCTTCTCGCAGCCATTCTGGGCTTTATCGTATTTCTGCTGTCTAAGAAAGACCAGAACCGCCGCAGCCAGTACGGCCCCAGCGGCCTGTCCGAGTTCCGCACCGACCTGCCGCTGGACGACTGCTTCGACCGGCTGGACCAGCACAGCCCGGACGATGTCTTTGCCTACGAGTGCCGCCGGGAGAACGACGGCGGCTTCACCCTTCACCTGACCCTCCACCAGCCCACCCAGCAGCCGCTGGACACCCTCTACACCCTCCGGTTCGACCCGGGCCGCCAGACCATCGTGACCCTCATCTTCATCCGGGAAGCTTTTGGCTACAAAGAGCCGCTGTTCCAGCCCGCGATGCTGGACGAGTTCATGCTGCGCAAGTTCGACGCCCGCCGCACAAAATAATTCCGGCAAAAGGATTTGCTTTTTTCTGATTTTTTGGTATACTTATAGGTAGTCCATGTGCGGCAGACCGCCGTCTTCGTGGGCCAGTAGCTCAGTTGGTCAGAGCTGGCGGCTCATAACCGCTTGGTCGCGGGTTCAAGTCCTGCCTGGCCCATAACAAAAAGAACCCCGGCTTAGGCTGGGGTTCTTTTTGTTATTGATGAAATGATATGCTTATCTTATCACTTTCCGCAGCGTCCCAAACAGCCGCTTCACGTCAACAGGCTTTGCCAGATGGGCGTCCATGCCGACGGAGAGGGCTTTCTGGCGGTCTTCGTCGAAGGCGTTGGCCGTCATGGCGATGATGGGGATGGTGCGGTAATTGCCCGACAGATTGCGGATGAGCTTCGCCGCCTGATAGCCGTCCATGTTGGGCATCTGGATGTCCATGAGGATGGCATCATAATAGCCCGCCGGGTGGGCTTTGAGTGCCTCGATGCAGAGTTCACCGTCGGCAGTGCGCTCCACGGTAAGGCCGCTCTCTTCCAGAATGGTCACGACGATCTCAGCGTTGAGGTCGTTGTCCTCGGCCAGCAGGATGCGGCAGCCCTTGAGCTGGGCCGCGTCGCCCTCTGCGTCCTGCTCCTCTACGCTCTTCTGGGCCTCATCCGCCAGTGGGAACCCAAGGGTGATGGTCACAGTGGTTCCTGCGCCCAGCTTGCTCTGCACGTCGATGCTGCCGTGCATCCACTCCACGAGAGCCTTCACGATGGGCAGGCCGAGGCCGGTGCCGATGACTTTGCTCTCGGTGCTGGTATGCTCACGGGTGAACTCCTCGAAGATATGGGGCAGATACTCCTCGCTCATGCCGATGCCGTCGTCCTGAACAGTAAAGGTATAGCAGCCCGTCTTCGGCTTCTCAGCCGGCAGTTCTTTTACCGACACCGCAATATGTCCGCCCTCGGGCGTATACTTGATGGCGTTGCTGATGACATTCAGCAATATCTCCCGCACTTTGGTGCGGTCGCTCACAATATAGGGATGTTCGACATCCGTATGGTAGGTGCAGGTCAGCTTTTTCTGCTGGACAGAGGGCTCAAATACGTCTGAGAGCGTCTGCATCAGCACGCACAGGTCGCCGGGTTCTTCTTTCAGCACGGCCTTGCCGCTCTCGATGCGGGCCATTTCCAGCACATAGTTGATGAGCGAGAGCAGAAATGCGCTGGACGAGCGTATCTTCTCGGTGTAATCCAGCACCTTGTCCTTCTCGTCGATGTGCTTTTCCAGAAGCTCCGAAAAGCCGATGATGGCGTTCATCGGGGTGCGGATGTCATGGCTCATATTGAACAGGAAGCGGGTCTTTGCCTCGTTGGCTGCCCGGGCCTCCTGTGCAGACTTTTCAAGGGCCGCTTCGTGCTGCAGGTCCTTCTGGTGCCGGTTCATGAGCTCCCAGCAGGCATAGGCCGCCATCATGCCAATGATGGTGGCGATGACGATGCCCAGCAAGAGCTGCTGGTCCGAGAACCACCCGGCTTTCGGGATGATTTCAAAATACCATGTATCGTTGGGGACGCTGCACGCAACTTCCAGCGCATTGCCGGGGAAATCCTCTTCGCTCTCCGCGATGACGATCTTTTCGCCGGTATAGGGGTCTTTTTTCCAGATTTGATACCGGTAGCCAGCATCCTCCATCTTGTCCAGCTCGACCTCCTCAATGAAGTCGTCCCACTGTAAAACAAGGATGGAGAAGCCCCAGAACGAGCGCTCTCCCTTTTCACTATAGGTATAGATGGGGTCGAACAGCAGCGCGCCCGTGCCGCCCTGCACCAGCTCGAAGGGACCAGCGATGGTGTACATCCCGCTGTTCTTGGCAAGGTTTGCTTCCTTTTTGCGGGCGGGGTTATGCAGCATATCGAGCCCGATGGCCGCCTCGTTGCCCGCTACCGGATACACCTGGGAGACGACGCCGTCTTTTGCCAGCTCGTGGGTCTTGATGACGCTGCTGCCATCCTGCATATTGCTGGATATAACTGCAAACTCCTCTTCACGGAGCACATGGCCCGACTCGATATATTTTTTGATGAAGTCCGATTCTGCCAGATAGCGGTTCAGCTGGGAAGACACACGGCTGATGGTGGACTCGGCCGCATAGACAGCCCGCAGCCGCTCGTCTTTTTCCTGATTGAGCGAGAGAAGCCGGAGCGAAAACAGGGCCACCGCAAATGTGAGCAGGAAGACCACTGCGGGCAGGATGACGTCCCTGCGGGCAAATTTTTTGAGTGCCATTGCTCGTTTCCTCCTGTTCCGGTATTTCCGTTTTATACCATTATAAGAAATCCGGGTGCAAAAGTAAATCATCCGCCCCGAAAATTCGCAAAAGTGTGTAGTAATGGAAAAAGCCCGGTGGTTTCAACGAACCATCGAGCTTTTTCTTGGCGGAGTAGGAGGGATTTGAACCCTCGCGCCGTTGTTTAGACGACCTACGCCCTTAGCAGGGGCGCCTCTTCGGCCTCTTGAGTACTACTCCAGAGCAAAGTGCGTTACACTTATTCAAAAAATGGCGGAGAGAGTGGGATTCGAACCCACGGTACGTTGCCGTACGGCAGTTTTCAAGACTGCTTCCTTAAACCACTCGGACATCTCTCCTCGTGGGCACTCGCACACGCCGTACCGAATGCCTATTTAATTTACCAGATTTCCGGCCTTCTGTCAAGCCCAAATTGAAAGTTTTTCGTCCAGCCCTGCAAATCCCTCTCATGCGACAACCTTTTTTTGGCTAGCCGCTCACTTTTCTCTTTACAAAAACATCTTTTTGTTGTACAATAAAAGCATAAAATATTGACCTCGGAGTAAAGGAGTGTACGACCATGTCGTTTTCAGAGCTTTTGAAGCAGTGCCGCAAGCAGAAGGGGATCAGTCAGGCTGAGCTGGCATCCAAACTGGGGGTGACCCAGCAGGCCGTCGGCAAGTGGGAAAGCGGCAAATCCTCCCCCGACCCCGCCACGGTGGCCCGCATCGCTGAGATTTTGAGCACCACAGCCGATTTCCTGCTGGGGCTCTACCGTCCGGTGTCCAACGTGACCACCCCTGAGGAGCGTTTCTTCGGCAACTACGCCGAGAGCCTCATCCCGGTCATTGGCACCGTGAAGGCCGGGTACGGCGCACTGGCCTTTGAGGAGGATTATGGGCAGGAGTATGCCCGCGTCAAGGACCCCTCCAACTACTTCTACCTCGTCGTGCGCGGCGACAGCATGGAGCCCCGCATTCAGGACGGCGACCTCGCCCTTGTCCACAAGCAGGACACGCTGGAAAACGGCGACCTGGGTGTGCTGGTCTACGGCGACGAGGGCGAAGGCACCCTCAAGCGGTATATCCAGCGGGGCAACTGCGTCGTTCTGCAGCCCTTCAACCCCGCTTACAACGAGCTGGTCATCAAGGGTGAGGACCTGAACCGTCTGCACATCGCGGGCCGCGTGGTCGAGACGAAGGCCAAGTGGTGAGTCTCTCCCCTGCCCCACAGCGCTTCTGATCAGCAGCTGTGGGGGTAAGGGGGGGATGTACCCTTCTGGGAGGTATCTTTCTATGGAACAGTCCCTGATGGACAAGCTCACCATCTTGGCCGACAGCGCAAAATATGATGTGGCCTGTACGTCCAGCGGCGCGTCCCATCCGGCGAAGCGCGGCACCATCGGCAGCTGCTATGCGCCGGGCTGCTGCCACGCCTTTACCGCTGATGGCCGCTGCGTCAGCCTGTTGAAGGTCCTGATGAGCAACTGCTGCGCCTTCGACTGCAGCTACTGCGTCAATCGGAAGTCCAACGACGTTCCCCGGGCCACTTTTTCGCCCCGGGAGCTGGCAGAACTGACCATCGAGTTCTACCGCCGCAACTACATCGAGGGACTTTTCCTGTCCAGCGCTGTGCTGGGGACCCCCGACTACACCACCGAGCGGATGCTCACCGTTCTGCGGCTGCTGCGGAACGAATATCACTTCGGCGGCTACATCCATGCCAAGACCATCCCCGGCACCAGCCCCGAGCTCATCCAGCAGATGGGCTACCTCGCCGACCGCCTCAGCGTCAACGTCGAGCTGCCCAGCGAGCAGAGCCTCCATCTTCTCGCCCCCGACAAGGGCCGCCACTCCATCTTCCGGCCCATGAAGCAGATCTCGGTGGCAGGTGAAGAGAGCAGGCAGGAGCTGACCCTCTACCGCCACGCGCCCAAGTTCGCTCCCGCCGGCCAGAGCACCCAGATGATCGTCGGTGCGTCGCCCGAGACGGACTACCACATTTTGCAGCTGTCCGAGGGGATGTACCAGAAATACGGCCTCAAGCGGGTGTTCTACTCGGCTTATATCCCGGTATCGGACGACACCCGCCTGCCCGCACTGGACACAAAGCCGCCCCTGCTGCGGGAGCACCGGCTCTATCAGGCCGACTGGCTGCTCCGCTTCTACCAGTTCAGGGCCGACGAGATCTTGGATAAAGACAACCAGAGCTTCAACCCCTACCTCGACCCCAAGTGCAACTGGGCCGTCCAGCACTACGGGCTGTTCCCGGTGGACATCAACCGCGCCCCCTTCGAGATGCTGCTGCGGGTGCCGGGCATCGGCCCCAAGAGCGCCCGCCGCATCCGGGACGCCCGGCGGCTGTCAACCCTCGGCCTCGACGAGCTGAAGCGGATGGGCGTCGTGCTCAAGCGGGCGCAGTATTTCATCACCTGCCGGGGCTTTTCCGGGGCGCACCCGGGCCGGGGCAGCGCCGGACGGGAGCGCATCACCCGGGCGCTCATCGACCCCAACGTCTTCAGCGCCGGGGCCGAGCAGCTGAGTATGTTCGCACCGCCCGCCGTTGACCGGCTGGTGGAGCAGGGCGTGCCGCCCCGGGCGGCCCAGCGGATGGTGCGGGAGGAGGCGGTGCAATGTCTGGCGAGAGCACTGTGATGCCGCCCCGGAAGCTCCACGACGCCGATGTGGTCTACCTCTACGATGGCAGCTTTGAGGGCTTCCTGTGCTGTGTATTCGAGAGTTTCGCCCAGCATGAGATCCCCTTCGCCGTCTGGACGCCCCAGCGGGAGACGGCCACCCTCTACCCCGTCCGGGACATCGAGACGGACTCTGCCAAAGCGCAGCGGGTCTTTTCGGCCCTTGGCCGGAAACTGGGCCGGGAGACGGAATATCTCGTCAGCCGGGATTTCCTCTCCGGGCAGGAAGATAAGGAATTGCTTCTCATCCGCTTCCTGCATCTGGCCTTCGCCCTCGGCCCCGGCACGGTCAAGCGGATGGGCCACCCGGATGTGGCCCCGCTCTACGAGATGAAAAAGAGTCTCGACTGGGAGGTGGACAAGTTTCAGGGCTTCGTCCGCTTCGAGGAGCACGACGGGATGCTGGGCGCGGTCATCCACCCCAAAAACTATATCCTGCCTCTGCTGCGGGGGCATTTCTGCTCCCGCTTTCCGGAAGAGAACTTCATAATATACGACGCAGTCCATCAGGCGGTATTGCTTTATCAGGAGCACAAGGCTCAGCTTCTGGAGCTGGCCGCGCCGCTGGAGCTGCCCCCGCCCAGCGCCCGGGAACAGGAGTTTCAGGCTCTCTGGAAGCAGTTCTACGACACGCTGGAAATCAAGGCCCGCCACAACGAAAAGGGCCGGATGACCCACTGTCCCAAGCGTTTCTGGCAGGATATGGTAGAAATGCAGTGATTCTTTACAAAAAGGTTGCATCTGCGCCGTTGCGCTCTGCAAAAGGTATGGTATACTAAAGGGGAGCTTCGGCAGAGCATCTGCCGCACCCACCCCGAAACGGGCTATGATAAAAGGAGCATTGTTAAAACTATGGTTCGCATTACTATGGAAGACGGCGGCATCATCGACATCGAGCTGAACGAGGAAGCTGCCCCCATCACCTGTGAGAATTTCAAGAAGCTGGTCGGGCAGGGCTTCTACAACGGCCTGACCTTCCACCGCGTCATCCCCAACTTCATGATCCAGGGCGGCTGCCCGCTGGGCAACGGCACCGGCGGCCCCGGCTGGAACATCAAGGGCGAGTTTGCCGCCAACGGCGTCAACAACCCCATCAAGCACGTCCGCGGCGTCATCAGCATGGCCCGCAGCATGAACCCCAACAGTGCCGGCAGCCAGTTCTTCATCATGCATAAGGACGCACCCCATCTGGACGGCCAGTACGCCGCTTTCGGCAAGGTCGTCGCCGGCATGGACGTCGTGGACAAGATCGCATCCGTCCCCACCGACTGGAACGACAAGCCCAAGACCCCCGTCAAGATGAAGACCGTCGAGCTCATCGAGGGCTGATTTTCTGCACCTATGGCTTTCCCTTTGGGGAAAGCCTTTTTTGCATCCACAGGAGGAACTTCCATGAAGTACGATTTCACCACCCTGCCCGACCGCCATGGCCGGGACGCCATCGCCGTGGACGGGCTGGGCAAAGGCTTTGCGCCCGACGCACCGCAGCCCGGCTTCGATGCCATCCCCATGTGGGTGGCAGACATGAACTTTGTCTGCCTGCCCACCATCCAGCAGGCCGTCATCGAGCGGGTCCAGCACCCGGCTTTCGGCTATTTTGACCCGACGCCCGAATACTACGGCTCCATCATCCGCTGGCAGGAGACTCGCAACGACGTCACGGGTCTGACCGCCGAGGCCATCGGCTACGAGAACGGCGTGCTGGGCGGCGTCATCAGCGCACTGAACTGCGTCTGCTCCCGGGGCGACAAGGTGCTGGTCCACAGCCCCACCTACATCGGCTTCACCCGCTGCCTGACCGACAACGGCTATGACATCGTCCACTCCCCGCTGGTGCAGGACGAGAATGGCATCTGGCGGATGGATTACGCTGACATGGAAAAGCACCTCGCCGAAGAGCACATCCACGCTGCCATCCTGTGCAGCCCCCACAACCCCTGCGGCCGCGTCTGGGAGCGGTGGGAGTTGGAAAAGGCCATGGAGTTGTACAAAAAGTATAATGTCTACGTCGTATCCGACGAGATCTGGTCGGACATCATCCTCTCCGGCCACAAGCACATCCCCACCCAGTCCATCAGTGAGGACGCCCGGATGCGCACTGCCGCCCTCTACGCCCCCTCCAAGACCTTCAACCTTGCCGGTCTCATCGGCAGCTATCACATCGTTTATAATCCGTGGTGGCGTGACCGCATCAAGAAGGAATCCTCCCTCTGCCACTATAACTCCATGAACGTCCTCTCGATGCACGCTCTCATCGGTGCCTACCGCCCCGAGGGCTATGAGTGGGCCGACGAGCTCTGTGAGACGCTGACCGGCAATGTGGATTTTGCCTGTGACTATATCGCAAAGCACTTCGAGGGTGTCCATGTGACAAAGCCCGAAGGCACCTATATGCTCTTTGTGGACTGCACCGACTGGTGCGCCGCCCACGGCAAGACCATTCAGGACGTGGAGAAAGCCTGCTGGGCCGTCGGTGCTGCCGTGCAGGACGGCGTGATGTTCCACGGCCCCTGCCATCTGCGCATCAATCTGGCCTCGCCCCGCGCCCGCATTGAAGAGGCGTTCCACCGGATGGACAAGTATGTGTTCAACGCAAAGTAATTTCAAATAATATTTATACAGAAAAAGAGGCTGTTGACTCAACCTCTCAGTCTCGCATACGCTCGACAGCTCCCCTAGTAGGGGAGCCTCTGGCGAAAAGAGAAGGCTTTCCGCCATGGCCAAAGCCTCCCCTCGGTAGGGCAACGACGACGACCGCCGCCGGTGGCGGAAACAGGGAGGAGTTGTTGGGGCCGCGGTCAGCAATACGCAAGCAAAGCGAAGCGGATGCTGGGTACCGCAACCCGGACAATGGCACGGCG
>OHPL01001657.1_pt1 | contig 11029 bp, 10 predicted proteins | sample 1577711 | NCBI WGS metagenome assembly OHPL01 (sample SAMEA3879538, study PRJEB24766) | human gut metagenome | biome: human-associated habitat; feature: feces | place: USA | collected 1985/1987
TTGCCCTTGCCCATCGTGTCGTCGATTTCGACGCCGAGGCGCTTGCAGGCTTCGCGGAGCTGCTCCTCGCTCTGCCCCGTGATGTCGTAGCCCGTTTTCTCGCGGATGGCGTCGGTCATCGTCAGGCGGCGGAACGGAGCCTTGAACGAGATCTGCTTGCCGTCGAGTGTCAGCTCCGTCGTGCCGTTCACGGCCACGGCGACCCGCTCGAGCATCTGTTCGGTGAACTCCATCATCCAGAGGTAGTCCTTGTAGGCCACGTAAATCTCCATAACCGTGAATTCGGGGTTGTGCGTGCGATCCATGCCTTCGTTGCGGAAATTCTTGCCGAACTCGTATACGCCGTCGAATCCGCCGACGATCAGTTTCTTGAGGTACAACTCACTGGCGATACGCAGGTACTGGTCGATGTCGAGCGCATTGTGGTGCGTGATGAACGGGCGTGCCGAGGCGCCTCCCGGAATCGGCTGCAGGATCGGGGTCTCCACCTCGACGTAGCCGCGCTCGTTGAAGAACTGGCGCATCGTGGCGACGATCTTGGCGCGCCGGACGAATACGTCGCGCACCTGCGGGTTCACCACCAGGTCGACGTAGCGCTGGCGGTAGCGGACTTCGGGGTCGGTGAAGGCGTCGAACGTCTGGCCGTCCTTGGCCTTGACGACGGGCAGTGGGCGGATCGACTTCGAGAGCACCGTGAACTTGCGGCAGTGCACCGACAGTTCGCCCGTGTTGGTGTGGAACGCGAAGCCCTCGACGCCGATGAAATCGCCGATGTCGAGCAGTTTCTTGAACACCGTGTTGTATAGCGTGGGGTCTCCTTCGGGGCAGACGTCGTCGCGGCGGATGTAGACCTGGATGCGTCCCGTGTGATCCTGCAATTCGAAGAACGCGGCGCTTCCCATGATTCGGCGCGACATGATGCGGCCTGCGATGCGGACGTCGTCGTAGTTGCCTTTGGCCTCGTCGTAGTTGTCGGCGATCTCCTGTGCCGTGGCCGTTACTTCGTAACGGGCGGCGGGGTAAGGGTCGATGCCGAGCTCGCGCAGGGCTGCAAGCGACTGCCTCCGGAGCTGTTCCTGTTCACTGAGTTCGATGCTCATATCTTGTGTTTTTGAATGTTTGGACTATTAACCGTGCAAAGTTAATAAATTCTGCGCAAATATACTTCACCAAGGGTGCGTGAATCATCTGTTCCGGGCACAGGCCAGCCTGCGGTAGCCCCACAGGGCGGTATAGCCCAGTACGGAGCCCACGAGCGTGCCCCATACGAGGTCCATCGGGAAATGTTTGCCCAGGTAGATGCGCGAGTAGCAGATGACGACCGCACAGACGACCATCAGGGCGGTGAACCACCTGCGGCGGATTGCGCCGCACGCGAGTACGGCCAGCGCCACGATCGTGGCCGCGTGGGCCGATACGGTGCCGTACATGCCGCTTACGGCTTCACGCGGAACGTGTACCGCCCAGTCGTGTGGCGACGCCGAAAGGCGCAGGGTGCGCAGCGAGTCGGGCGTGATCTCCAGCCCTTCGAGCGAGGGGGTGAACATCGGCCGCGGGCGCGGCTCGAACTGCGGCAGCATGTCTCCCAGCAGGCCGTTATGCTTGAAGATGCCCGAAACCATGTCCGACAGCCCCAGGGCGAGAAGCATCAGCACCAGGAAAACCGACATGCCCCGCCAGCCGCTGCGGCGCCATACCAGCCACAGGATCAATGCATAGAGCGGCAGCCACATCGCCGTGCCCGAGATGGTGAGCATCACGCGGTCGAGCAGCGTGCCGCCGTCGAAATTGAGTGCCATGAACAGGCCGTGGTCGAAAGTATACATGGGTCAATGGATTTGTCGTAAATGGTTGTGAGCTGTTTTTGCCCCGTCGCAACAAGTCCCTCCCGAGGTACGGGGTTGGGATGGGGCCGGGCTTGTAAACACGGCCGGCGACCGTGGGAGGAACATACCGGGATGCAAGGCGGCCGTCATACGCATTTTAAAACTGAAAGTAGATGAACGGTTGTATGTCGCTCGATTTGATCTGCATCACGCACCAGATCATCGCGGCCGCCATTACGACCTGCAATACCAGCGGGGCGTTGGCCACCAGGCGCTGTGTCACGCGGTCGACGCTGCCCGGCATGAGGTGGAGCAGGTAGCCCGCACCGATCAGGGCGAAGGCCCCGGCATAGCCCGCGATGACCTGCGGAACCATCGGGACGTTGAAGTTGAAGAAGATCTGGTGCAGCATCAACTCGACGGTCTGCATCGACTCGGCACGGAAGAACAGCCAGCCCAGGCAGACGAGGTTGAACGTGAAGACGATACCGAGCGCACGGCTCCACCAGTGCATCTGCGCGCCGGTGGCCTTGGCGCCCGGGATGACGGCCATCCACAGTTTGTGCAGCGCCAGCGCCGCGCCGTGCAGTGCGCCCCAGAGGATGAAGCGGATTGCCGCCCCGTGCCATAACCCGCCCAGCAGCATCGTGACGAGCAGGTTGCCGTAAGTGCGCAGTTTACCCTTGCGGTTGCCGCCCAGCGAGATATAAAGGTAGTCGCGCAGCCACGAGGAGAGCGAGATATGCCACCGCCGCCAGAATTCGGTGATGGTGGCCGACTTGTACGGGGCGTCGAAGTTCTTGGGGAAGCGGAAGCCCAGCAGCAGGGCGATGCCGATCGCCATGTCGGAATAGCCCGAGAAATCGCAGTAGATCTGCAAGGCATAGCCGTAGATGCCCGCCAGGCACTCGAATCCCGAGTAGAGCAGCGGTTCGTCGAAGATGCGGTCGACGAAGTTGAGCGAGATGTAGTCCGAAATGATCGCCTTTTTGAAGAGTCCCGTAAGGATCAGGAAGACTCCCGTGCCGAACATTTCGCGCGTCACGACGACCGGGTTGCTGCGGATCTGGGGGATGAAGTCCCGGGCCCGGACGATCGGGCCTGCGACCAGCTGGGGGAAGAACGAGAGGTAGAACAGGTAGTCGCACCAGTTGCCGAGCGGTTTGAGCTGCCCGCGGTAGATGTCGATCGTGTAGCTCATCGACTGAAAAACGAAGAACGAAATGCCGACCGGCAGGAAGATGTTCTGGAATTGCAGGAACCCCTGCCCGAACATCTGGTTGGCGATGTCGATCAGGAAGTTGGTGTATTTGAAATAGCCCAGCATCCCGAGGTTCACCATGACGCTCAGTACGACGAGCCACCGTTTCGCGGCGCGGCTTTGCACGCGGTAGATGCCCCGAGCGATCAGGAAGTCGCTCGTAGCGGCAAAGATGAGCAGCAGGAAATAGATGCCGCTCGATTTGTAGTAGAAGTAGAGCGAAAAGAGGATGACATAGACGATGCGGGCCATCGGCGCACGGCGGAAGGTGTTGTATATGAGCATGAACCCGGCAAAGAGGAACAGGAACAACCCGCTGCTGAAAATCAGCGGCGAAGAGGCGTCGTACGAGAGCAGCGCCTGTAGTTTCTCCATGATGCCGTCCGTTGCGGGGAATGTCATTTCCGGGGTGCGTTGAGGTTTTCGATTGCGGAGACAGGCAGCAGCTCCCGGTCGATATTCACCAGCCGGATGCTGTCGAGTACGGCCTGCTCGGTCTGGCGGCGGACACGTGCCGCTTCGGCGGCCGCATGGGCTTCATAAGCTCCGGCGTTGAGCGCGTCGAACAGCGACCAGGCCACGCGGCGCCCGCCGGCGTAGTTGATGTGCGTGTAGTCCTTGCCGGCCCAGCCGTTGGCCACGAACTGTTCCATGCCGCCCAGCGAACGCATGGCGTCGCAGGTCGGCCAGAATGCCGCGCCCGTGTTTTCCGCAGCCCCGCGCTGGTAGTCGAGCATGTAGGGGATGGCGTCCATGGGTTCGAAGCCTGCGTCGGTCTTCACCGAACGGTCGCTCACGCCCAGTACCAGCACGGCCGCCGTGGGGAAGCACTGCTGCACGTAGACGACCATTTTCTCGATCTGTCGGGCGTAGTTGGTGTAGTTGTGTACCCCCGTCTGCATGATGTTGAGCCCGTATTGCAGGATTACCAGGTCGTAACCCGCGTGGGCGTTGATCTGCGCATTGACCGACGGGTTTGTCCAGAACATCGCCTGCCCGTTGTTGCTGCGCACCGAGTAGTTGTCGACCACGACGCCGTCGGCTTCGAAGACGGCGCCGTAGCCGATGAACCCTTCCGTCCCGGAGTTCACCTTGAATGCCAGCGAACGGATATGGGGCGCCGTGACCGTGACTTGCCGGACGGCGGCGGCTCCTTCGACCTCGAATTCGCGGCGGAGCGAATCGTTGAGCGTCAGTTCGATGCGGCTGTCGCCGGGGCTGATGAAGAACACCCGTGCCGCGGTGCAGGAGTCGAGCCGCTGCCGGTAGTCGGTGTTTTCCCACCGCGTGGAGGCGCCCTCCGAGGGCTGGCACACCCAGCCCGAGACGAAGAAGTGCCCGCGCAGGTTCTGGGGCGCCGCTTTGCGCTGCATGATGTTGTATGCCGTCCAGCCTTTCGACTGGGTTTTGATCGTGCGCCGGAAGGCCGTCAGGGGCGATGCCATCGGGGCGAAGCCCGCGCCGCCCCCGCCGTAGGCCTGTTGCAGTTTCTCGCGCAGGTCGGCCGTGAGGATGTCGCCCTCGATGAACGAGTCGCCCAGTACGGCGATGCGCACCGGACGGCGGGCATAGAGCAGCGTGTCGTAGAATGCCCTGAGGCGTCCCGAATCGGCCGGGGCGAACTGCTCGATCGCCACGAGCGCCGGGTTGAGCCGCACCGTGTCGGGGACTACCGCCCTGCGGCCGGAGCTGTCCTGCCGCAGCAGCCATTCGAAGGTGGTTTGCACGGGGCGGGGCGCTGTGTCCGCTTCGATGCGCTCGGCCTCGATGCGCCGGGCGACCTGTGCCATGTCGACGTGGAAATCGTCCTCGTCGAAGAGCGCCGGTTCGGCGGCTTCCGCCGCGGCGTCCTCGAACGACAGGATGTCCGACAGGATGTTGGCCCGGCGGAGCTTGACGCCGCCGAGGCTTTGCGGGGGGATAAAACTCACGGCCCCAAGCACTGCGATCAGCGCCAGGGCCGCGATCCATCCCCGGTGGGAGTAGTCTTTTTCGGGGGTATTCATCGGCCGTTTAGTCGCGTCGTCCGAGGATCAGGAAGACGTAGTAAAGCACCGAGGCGATGGCGCTGAGGGCTGCTACGAGGTAGGTGCGCGCTGCCCACGAGAGGGCTTCCCGGGCTTGTGCGAGCTGTGCGCCCTGCATCGTGCGGCTGACCTGCAGCCATTCCAGCGCGCGTGCCGAGGCGTTGTATTCGACGGGCAGCGTCACCAGCGAGAAGACCGCCGACATGGCGATCAGCCCCACGCCGATCCAGCACAGCAGTTCGTTCTGCGTCGTGGCGAGGATCACCAGTCCGAGGATGATGACCCACGTGGCGGCGGTCGAGGAGAACTGCACGATGGGTACCAGCTGCGAGCGCAGCGTCAGGGGGGCGTAGCCCCGGGCATGTTGCACGGCGTGCCCGCACTCGTGCGCCGCCACGGCTGCCGCTGCGACGCTCGTCGACGAATAGACGCTGTCGCTCAGGTTGACGGTCATCGTCTGCGGGTTGAAGTGGTCGGTCAGGTTGCCGCCCACGTGCGTCACTTTGACGTTATGGATGTTGTTGTCGCGGAGCATCTTCTCGGCCACCTCGGCGCCCGTGAGGCCGCCGGGGAACTGCACCTTCGAATATTTGCGGAATACCGATTGCAGGCGTGCCTGCACGGCGTAGCCGGCGATACCGATGACGATGATCAGGACGAACATTCCCATCGTCGCCGCCGAATAGTGTGCCGCACCGGAGGCCGGTTCGGCGTAGTATCCTGCCTGGAGCAGGGTGAAAAGCATGTGTGTCATAGTCATTTAGTTTTTTCTGTGTGTGTAATATGCGCCCGCCTGCTGCGAGGGCATCAGTACCATTTCATTAACGGTCATATGGGCCGGTAATTGTGCCGCCCATGCGATTGCTTCCGCAATGTCGGCGCCGGTGAGCGGCTCGACGCCGTCGTAAACCCGGTCGGCGCGCTCCTTGTCGCCGTGGAAGCGCACCTCGGAGAACTCTGTCTCGACCATGCCTGGACGGATCTCCGTCACCTTGATGCCGCTGGCGAGCAGGTCGGCGCGCATGGCCTGCGAGATGGCGTGCACGGCGTGCTTCGAAGCGCAGTATACGGCGCCGTTCTCGTAGGGTTCCGTGCCGGCGATCGACCCGATGTTGAAGACGTGCCCGCCGCCTGCGGCCACCATTTTGGGGGTGATGACGCGCGTGACATAGAGCAGCCCCTTGACGTTGGTGTCGATCATGGCGTCCCAGTCGGCCGTGTCCCCCTTGTCGATGTGTTCGAGCCCGGCCGCAAGCCCGGCGTTGTTGACCAGCAGGTCGACGCGCCCGAGCGGTTCGAGATTGTGGCGCACGGCCTCTTCGCTGCGGACGTCGAACGTGAGCGTCGTGCAGCGGCCGCCTGCCGCCTCGATTTCGCGGCGTAGCGATTCGAGCCTTTCGCTACGCCGTCCCGTCGCTATGATGTCGTAGTCTTCCGTCGCGAGCCGGAGCGCCGTGGCGCGTCCGATGCCCGATGTGGCCCCTGTGACCAAAGCCTGTTTTTTCATCCGAATAACGTGAATATGTTTGTGCCGCCCCATGTCGGAAGCCGTCCCTCGGGGGGGCGGTTTGCCCCCGGCTGTTTCCGGAACTGCAGGGTTTCGTGTCCGTACCCCCCCCCGGATCCCGCCTGCACGAAGCGGGGCTTCCAATTAATTGGGTTATTTCGGACAAAAATACGAAATAATTGTGTTTCTTTGCATAAATTTTCCAGCAAAATCAGCAGCCGTGAACCTCGCCTTTTTCATCGCCCGCCGGACGGCGCAGCACACCCCGGATAACAAACCCGGGGTGATGGAGCGTATCGCCGTGATTTCCGTGGCGTTGAGCGTGGCGGTAATGATCCTGGCCATGGCCGTGATCATGGGGTTCAAGCACGAGGTGGCACGCAAGGTAACGGCCTTTGCGGCGCATGCCGTCGTGACCGACGTGCGGGGTGTCGGGACGCTCGATTCGGAGCCCGTGCACCGCAGCGCCCGCACCGAAGGGCTGATCCGCTCGACCCGGGGATTCGCTTCGATGGCTCCGTATGCCGTCAAGGGCGGCATCGTCCGTACGGCCGACGCCGTGGGAGAGGTGATGCTCAAGGGGGTGGATACGGCCTATGACTGGTCGGCCTTCCGCGGATGGCTCGTCGACGGGGATTTGCCCCGTGTGGGGGATTCGATCCGCACGAAGGACATCCTGCTTTCGCGCAGCCTGGCCGACCGGCTGATGCTCGGCGTGGGCGACCGCGTGGAGATGCTCTTCGTCGAGGCCGGCGACACGCCGCGCCGCGACCGGTTCAAGGTGGCGGGGATTTACTCGTCGGGGATGGACGAGATGGACAACACGGTCATCCTGACCGACCTGCGCAACGTGCAGCGCCTCTCGGACTGGGCGCCGGACGAGATTTCGGGATACGAGGTCTTTACCGACGACCTGGCCGGGGCGGACGATTTCGCCCGCAGGCTGGGGCATACGCTCCTCTACGACGAGGACGACGCCACGGCGAACCTGGCCGTCACGAGCGTGACGGAACTTTATGCCAGCATCTTCGACTGGCTCAGGGCGCACGACGTGAATGCCGCCGTGATAATCGTCATCATGCTCGTGGTGGCTTTTTTCAACATGACCTCGGCGCTGCTGATCCTCGTGCTCGAACGCACGCGGATGATCGGCCTGCTCAAGGCCTTCGGCATGCGCAACGGCCAGCTGCGGCAGGTGTTCCTGTGGCGTGCGTCGTTCATCACGCTGCGCGGCTTGGCGTGGGGGAATGCCGTGGGGCTGGGGCTGTGCTTCGTGCAGCGGTATTTCCATGTCGTGCGGCTCAGCTCCGAGGGGTACCTGCTCTCCGAAGTCCCGATTTCGCTGGGGTGGGGCTGGTGGCTGGCGCTGAATGCCGGTGCCGTGGCGGCGATCGTCGCGCTGCTCGTGGTGCCGACCTATATAGTATCGACCGTGAAACCCGACGAATCAATCCGTTACGAATGACCGTGAAACCCTATAACACCGGACAGACCAAGAAGGAGGAGGTGCGCGAAATGTTCGACAACATCGCACCCAAATACGACCTGCTGAACCATACGCTCTCGATGAATATCGACCGCATCTGGCGCCGCCGCGTGGTGCGCATCGTGCGCTGCAGCCGCCCGCACCGTATCCTGGACGTGGCGACCGGAACGGGCGACCTGGCGATCGAGATGGCACGCCGCATACGGGACGTGCATGTGCTGGGCGTCGACCTCTCGGAAAAGATGCTCGACGTGGCGCGCTGCAAGGTCGCCGCCCGCGGCCTCGACGAGCGGGTCGTGCTCGATGTGGGTGACGCGGAGCACCTGCGAGTCTCGGACGCTTCGGTCGACGTGGTGACCGTAGCGTTCGGCGTGCGCAACTTCGGTGACCTGGAGGCCGGCCTGCGCGAGATGGCCCGTACAATAAAACCCGGGGGCAAGGTCGTTATACTGGAGTTCTCGCGTCCCCGCAACCGGCTGTTCCGGGTGCTGTACGAGTTCTATACCTATAAGATACTGCCGCGCATCGGCGGCATGGTGTCGAAGGACAAGCGTGCCTACGAATACCTGCCTGCCTCGGTCGGGGAGTTCCCTGCGCCCGCGGAGTTCATGTCCATGATGGAGCGGGCGGGGTTCCGCGGCTGCCGGGCCCGGAGCCAGAGTTTCGGGATCGCGCAGATATATACCGGCCAGCGATGAGGAAATGGTTATACTGCATATTGCTCACGGCGATGGTGCTGCCGATGGTTTCGTGCCGCCGGGCGGTCGAGAAGGCCCGGCGCAATATCCGTCTGGAAGCGGTCGAAAAGGTCGAACGCAAGGGGATGGGCGGCGCCGAGGCCGTAGTGCGCGTGAAGAACGGCACGGGGTACAAACTGGTGCTGGAGCGTGCGAAGGTCGATCTCTTCTACGCCGGGAGCCGCGTGATGAGCATCACCCTCCACGGCCGTGTCGAGGTGCCGCGCCGGACGACCGGAAGTTTCACGTCGCTGTGGCGCGTGAGGACTACCGACCCGATGGCCTATTACGTGATGGTGAAAAAAATCCGCGAGGACGATATTTCGCAGGTTGCCGTTTCGTTTGCGGTCGAGGGGCGCGGGGGGCCGGCTTCGGTAAAAAATTCGGAAGAGATGGTGCCGTTGTCGGAATTTTTGAATATCTTTGGGCTGTCCTTGCAGGACGTGAAAAACTATCTGGACGAGTAATGCGCAGACTGACGACTTTCATAGCGGTGATTTTCGCCGCGGCGGCTTTCGCTCCGCTGCGGGCGCAGTCGCTCGATGCCTTCAAGGAGCGCCTGGCCGCCCCGGTGGTCTCCGACGCTGCGTTCGGCACGGCCAGGGTCACCGTCACCGAGTACGGCGATGCGGAGAAAGCCGTCGACGACGCTTCGCGCGTGGGGCAGCGCCTGCGGCTGCGCGGTTACAGGGTCTGCATCTTCTTCGATAACGGGCAGGATGCCCGCGCCGGGGCCTTTGCCGCGGAAGCCCTCTTCAAGGAGACCTATCCCGGGATCATGGTATACCCGGTGTACGAGAATCCCTATTTCAAGGTCGCGGTGGGAAACTGCCTGACGGCCGAGGAGGCCATCATCCTGAAAGGCAAGATAGCATCGACTTTCCCCAAGGCCTTCGTCAAGAGCGAGGAGTTCTCCATGGCAGACCTTTTGAACTGAAAAGTTGAATTCCCTTCTCCGTTTTCTGCGCCTGACATAGTCTGCAGGCAGCCGCTGCCCCGGCTTGTCGAAAACATGCGAACACCTTGAAAATATTGAAATTTTTTATTTGCAATATTCTTGCGAATATATATCTTTGCGACGTTACGGAATAACTAATTATTAAACCTTTGACGCTATGAAAAAGATCTTTTCCTTTGTTGTCGTAATGGCTGCCGTTGCAATGGTAAGCTGCTGCGGTAATTCGAACAAGAAGGCTGCCCAGGGCGAGGCTGCCGCCGTTGCGACCGAAGCTTCGGCTTGTGCCGGCTGCGACGCGAAGTGCGATGCCGAGGCATGTGACTCGTCCAAATCCTGCTGTGCCGAGAAGTGCGATTCGACCAAGTCGTGCTGCGCCGAGAAAGCCGAAGGAGCGTGCTGCAACAAATAATTTTGTCGGGCATGAGAGTGAGGGAGATTCTTACGGGAATCCCCTTTTTTTGTGCCCGGTTTTCCCGCTCCGCCCGGAATCCTGCGAAAGGGCGGTGGTGCCTTGCAACCGCTTCTGACGACAGGCGGCTGCGGCTTGTTTATTATTTCTGACACGGGATCGCGTTTTTTCATAATTATGGTTATATTTGTGTAATTTTGATTTTTACGGGTTTTAATTGTGCGTCGACTTAATCTCAAATTTAGAATTATGAAAAAACTGATCGGCATCGTCGCCGCGCTGGCGGTGTTTTTCGCCCAGCAAGCATGCAGCGAGGGCGACGACCCCGCTCCCGGAATACGGTTATCTACGGAAACCCTTGATTTCCTGGTGGTTTCCAGCCCGCAGCAATGGCGCCTCCGGGTCAGTGCCGAGTGGTGCTACGTGCTGGGCGCGGATGTCCTGAACGAGCCGTGCGAGGAAAAGACCTTCAGGGTCGGCGTGGATGGGAACAACGCCCTCAAGGGGCGCGAGGCGCTAATCACGTTGACGGGGGCGGACGGGACGGTGAAAACCGTTACGGTGACGCAGGGGGCCGCGGAAGAACTCTCGCCCGTCATCAAGTCGTTCCGGTTCCGGACGGCGGCGAATGCGGCGAAATTGCCGCAGGATGTGGTGCTGGAGGTCGGTGACGGCATTATTTCCGGCAGGACTTCATTCGTGGTGGAGAACAAGGTGCTCGTCCCCGAGTTCGAATTCGAAGGCGAGGGGGTTTATATGGGGTCGCAGGAGATCGCCAGCGGAGAAACCGAGGTGGATTTTTCAGGCCCGGTCGTGCT